>WBZL01002124.1_pt1 | contig 19577 bp, 19 predicted proteins | sample 5204291 | NCBI WGS metagenome assembly WBZL01 (sample SAMN12344345, study PRJNA552823) | activated sludge metagenome | biome: Activated sludge suspended growth; feature: Nitrification reactor; material: Wastewater; isolation source: activated sludge from nitrification reactor of wastewater...
GCCGTCGCCATCAGGCCGCAGAACACCCACATGAGTTGGGTCGGGAGGCCGCCCCAGGTGCCGTGATGGAGGCTGTCGTTCCACTGGGTGAGCCGGTTCGTGGCGCTCATGTCCGCCGCGCGGATGTTGTCCAGGACAGCCAGATTGGTAGGATCCATGAGCAGACGGTTGGCCTGCGTGTCGGTGAGCAGGGTATCGTCCTTGCCATAGAACTCGATTCCCTGCTTCTTCGCCCCCGGCAAGCGGATGAGAAAGAAGGTCACGCCGGGCGCGGCGGCCTCTGCCGCTTCCACAGCGCGGTCGAGGGTGTTTCCGTCAAAGCCGGCGGGAAGGCGGCTTTCGCGTTCGGCGAGGTCGGTGCCGGAAAGCCCCTGGAAGTTCAGAAGTCCCAGCGTCGTGACCAGATAGAAGATGCCGGTCACACTCATGATCGCAAGGAAGGGCGACAGCCACAGGGCGAGAAGGCGATGCAATCCGCCCCACCACGCGCGCGGGCCGAGATGGCGGGGGGGCAGCCGCAGGAAGCCGCGCCAGAACCGGCGGTAGGAGACGAGCCCCGATATCAGGAATCCGCCGAGCAGGATCGAGAAGAGGCCGACCGCGATGCCGCCCGCCATGTGCCCGGTCAGGAACGAGGCGTGGATGTCGTGAACGACACGCTGAAGGTCCGTCGTGCTGGCCTCGCGGCTCACCGTCTCGCCCTCGCCGCCGAACCAGAGGTAACGGAACCCGCCGCCCGGAACGAAGATCCGGGCGCGGTCGGCGATCCAGGGCGATTCCGACCGCGTGATCTCGACGACCACAGCATCCGGCGCGTAGGCGCGCGTCGTCTCGTAGAGCGTGCCGAAAGATGCCCGCTCCTCCATCGGGCGCGGTACGGGCAGCCGTTCCGATCCGACCAGCGCGGCCTCGACCTGATAGACGAAGACTAGGACCGTGCCGGTCAGAAAGAGAAGCGCCATCACCGCGAAGACATGCAGACCGAGCCAGGCATGGAGCTTGAAGACGATGCTGCGGATCCGGCGCTGCGTCATGGTGTCTCCTTCCGGGTCGGAGAGGTCGAAAATGCGGGCCGGGAACCGCCCATATGCAAATGACGGAATGGTTATCCGGATGCCTCGGGCTTGTCCACTGGCGGGCTTGCCGCAGAGGCGCTCTCCCCGCGCGGCGCGCGCGGCGGTCGCCCCCGGTAGCAGCCCCCGGGTACCGCCCGAAGCGGCGGTGCGTTCCGAAGCAGGGCGGACGACGATCAGGCGTTGAAGAGGAAATGGAGCACGTCGCCGTCCTTGACCTCGTAGGTCTTGCCCTCGACGCGAAACTTGCCCGCGTCGCGGGCGCCTGCCTCGCCGTTGCAGGCGGTATAGTCGTCGTAGGCGATGGTTTCGGCACGGATGAAGCCGCGCTCGAAGTCGCCGTGGATGACGCCGGCGGCCTGGGGGGCAAGGGTGCCCTTGGTGATCGTCCAGGCGCGGGCTTCCTTCGGCCCGACGGTAAAGTAGGTCTGAAGCCCGAGAAGGTCGTAGCCCGCCCGGATCAGCCGGTCGAGCCCCGCCTCCTCAAGCCCCATCTCCTCGAGGAACATCGCCGCGTCCTCTGCCGGCATCTGCGCCAGTTCCTCCTCGATCTTCGCCGAGATCACGACCGAGGCCGCGCCCTCGGCCGCAGCCATCTCGGCGATCCTGGCCGAGAGGGAGTTGCCGGTCGCCGCCGAAGCTTCCTCGACGTTGCAGACGTAGAGGACCGGCTTCGCGGTCAGAAGCTGCAGCATCGCCCAGGCTTTTGCGTCGTCGTCTGCCACCGTCACCGTGCGCGCCGGCCGGCCAGCTTCGAGCGCGGCGAGCGCAGACTTCATCAACCGCTCCTGCGCCACGGCCTCCTTGTCGCCGCCCTTTATCTTGCGTGCGATATTGGCGAGGCGCTTCTCGATCGACTCCATGTCGGCGATCATCAGTTCGGTCTCGATCGTCTCGGCATCGGCGAGGGGATCGATCCGCCCCTCGACATGGGTCACGTCGCCATCCTCGAAGCAGCGCAGCACATGGGCGATGGCGTCGACCTCGCGGATGTTGGCGAGGAACTGGTTGCCGAGGCCCTCGCCCTTCGATGCGCCGCGGACAAGGCCCGCGATATCGACGAAGGTGATCCGCGTCGGGATGATCTGCTTCGACCCGGCGATGGCGGCAAGCTTTTCGAGACGCGGGTCGGGCACCGCGACGTCGCCCACGTTCGGCTCGATGGTGCAGAAGGGAAAGTTCGCCGCCTGCGCCGCGGCGGTGCGGGTGAGGGCGTTGAAAAGGGTCGACTTGCCCACGTTCGGCAGCCCGACGATGCCCATCCTGAAACCCATGTTCCGCCCTCCTTGAGATCGGGCGCATCTATGGGGTTCAGGCGCACAGGGTCAAGGGGCGAGGGGCTGCCGGCCTCTCGCTCACCCCACCCTCGAACCGGTGGCGGCTCGGGCTTTGTCCCGAAGGTATTTCAGGCAAGATGAAGGGGAAGGCCCATTGATTTCGCCCCGGCTTTTCTGCAAGACCGGCGGGACGCACGAGGAGAGGCCCATGACCCGGATCGAGAAGAAATTCGCCGCGCTGAAGGCCGAGGGGCGCAAGGCCTTCGTCTCCTACATAATGGCGGGAGACCCGGACGTGGGGACCTCGCTTTCGCTGATGAAGGGCCTGCCGGCCGCTGGCGTCGACGTGATCGAGCTTGGCATCCCCTTCACCGACCCTATGGCCGACGGCCCGACGATCCAGCTTGCCGGCCAGCGCGCGCTGGAAGCCGGCCAGACGCTGCAGAAGACGCTCGACATGGTGGCCGAGTTCCGCAAGGGCGACGATGCGACCCCGGTCGTTCTCATGGGTTACTACAATCCCATCTATTCGCGCGGGGTGGACCGGTTTCTCACGGACGCGAAGGCGGTCGGTGTCGATGGCCTCATCGTCGTCGACCTGCCGCCCGAGGAGGATGAAGAGCTTTGCATCCCGGCCAACAAGGCGGGCCTGAACTTCATCCGGCTGGCGACGCCGACCACGGATGCCAAGCGCCTGCCGAAGGTCCTGCAGAACACGTCCGGCTTCCTCTACTACGTCTCGATCACCGGGATCACCGGCGCGGCGGCCGCTCAGGCGGCCGAGGTCGCGCCCGAGGTCGCGCGGATCAAGGCCGCGACGGACCTGCCGGTGATCGTCGGCTTCGGGATCCGTTCGCCCGAGACCGCGAAGGCAATTGCCGCCGTGGCCGATGGCGCGGTCGTCGGCACGGCCATCGTGAAACTGGTGGAGGAAAGGCGCCCCGTCGCGGAAATTCTCGCCTTCGTGAAGGGCCTCGCCGCAGGTGCCCACGCGGCCTGATCTTCAGACGATCCGGTAGCCCGCGGTGCGAAGCCGACGGGCGATCTCGGCGATATGCGCAGGCCCGGTCTCGCAGCAACCTCCGACAACGCTGGCGCCCATCGCCACCCAGCGAGTGGCGAATTCCGCGTAGAGCGCCGGCGTCATCTCCGGCCGGGCGGAAAGCGCGTCGACGGTGGGACTGTCCTTCAGGAACGCCTTGGTGATCTGCGTGAAGCCGTTCGCATAGGCGCCGTAGCGCAGGCCAAAGCCCGCAAACACGTGCAGGGCCGCCTCCATCGCCTCGGGCGCGGAACAGTTGGCGAGCACCGCCGCCGCCCCGCCCTCCCGGGCAACGGCGCCAAGATCGGCAGTCCTCTCGCCGGACCGCAGGCGGGATCCATCCTCGTCATCGACAGTGACCGAGAGCCAGACCGGCCTGCCGCCTGCTGCGGCACCTTCGAGAACGGCGCGCGCGTGCGCCAGCGAGGCCACGGTCTCGCAGAGGAAAAAATCGACACCGGGGGCGAGCAGGCGCGCGATCTCGGCGTATTTCGCTACGGCCTCGGCATGGGGCGGATGGGTCTCGGGTCGGTAGGAGGCGACGAGGGGGCCGAGGGAGCCGGCAATCCGGCCCGATCCGTGGGCGTCGCGCGCCGCCCGCGCCTCGGCCAGCGCCTGGGCGTGGAGTGCCGCGAAGCGGTCGTCGATGCCTGTCTTGAGGAGGCGGTCGTGGTGAATCGCGTAGGTGTTCGTCGTTGCCACCGTCGCGCCGGCGGCGAAGTAGTCGGCGTGAACGGCACGGACGAGGCCGGGATGGTCCATCATCACCTGCGTCGCCCAGAGCGGCGTCGGCCGGTCGCCCGACCTCGCGACGAGTTCCTGCCCCATGCCACCGTCAAGCAGCGTGATTTCGCGCGTCATCCCATGTCCTCCGTGCCTCGCGCGACGGTGGCGGGGGCGGAAGGGAAATGCAAGCGCGGGCGACTACCAGCGACCCGACTGCGGCAGCCCGTCGTCGATCCGGTAGTAGTCGCCCCTGGAGGCGACGAAGATGTGTTCCGCAAGTCGTCCGCCGGTGGGTCCCGTGACGGAGCCCGCCTCGACCGAGAATTCGCCGGCCGCAGAGCGGAACCACAGGCTCGACCCGCAGTCCGAACAGAAGCCGCGACATCCCCCGCCCGGTGTCGCGTATTCCTTCAGCGCGGCGCGGCGGCGCCAGACGAGGCGGCTCTCGTCCGCGTCGAAGGAGGCCGAGTAGTGGCCGGAAAGCTTGCGGCATTGCGTGCAGTGGCAGGCTGTGATCGCCCCCGCCGGACCGGGAAGGTCGAAGGCGCAGGCGCCGCAGAGGCAGGCACAGGAAAGCCTTTCGGGGCGGGCGCCGGCGGGTGGCGGGGGCGGACCTTCGGGGCTGTAGTAGTCCCCCGCATCCTCCCGGTGCCAGTGCTCGGCGAGCGTCAGCCCGGTGGGCGCATCGAGCGCGCCGGCCGCGACGCAGATTTCGGCCCCGTCGACCGGCTGCCAGAAGAGCGATGCGCCGCAGTCCTGGCAGAAGCCGCGATCGACGCGGGGCGAGGAGCGGAACCAGCGGAGCGGGGCGGCGGCGAGGAGACGGAACTGCGCGCGCGCGACCATGCTCCCGGCCCAGACATGGCCCGAGGTCCGGCGGCACTGGCTGCAATGGCAGGCGATGACGTCGCCGAGCGGGGCTTCGGCTGCGAAGGTCACGCCGCCGCAGTGGCAGCTTCCGTGTCGGGCCCCGCCCGCCATCAGAGCCTGCCGAATGTTGCGGCGAGGATCGCCGTGAGTTCGCGCGCGTCGCGTTCGGTGAAGGCATCGGGCTGGTTGCTGTCGATGTCGAGAACGCCGATGAGCCGCCCGCCCCGCCCGACGACCGGCAGCACGATTTCCGACCGGGTGGAGGAGGAGCAGGCGATGTGGCCGGGGAACGCCTCCACATCGGGGACGATCTGCACCTCGCCGGTGCGCGCGGCCGCGCCGCAGACGCCCCGCTCGAACGGGATGACGAGGCAGCCGTGGCCGCCCTGGTAGGGGCCGATCTTCAGGAGGCCGGGTTCGGTGACGCGGTAGAAGCCCGTCCAGTCGAAGCGATCGTCGGCATGGTGCAATTCGCACACGACCGTTGCCATGAGCGCGACCTCGTCGGTCTCTCCCTCGGTCAGGCCTTCGATGGTGCGGGCAAGCGTGGCGTAGTCAGCCTGCATGGTGTTTCCTCCCTTCGGCAGCCGGGGCATCCGGGCCGCCCGTCGCCATTGGCGCATGACCCCATGGCACTCCCGATGGCAACGCCTCGGGGCATTTGAACAGCGAAGACATCAGACGCGTTCGATGGCGATGGCGGTGCCCTCGCCGCCGCCGATGCAGATCGCGGCGACGCCGCGTCTCAGGCCCCGCCGTTCCAGCGCGTTGAGAAGCGTCACGACGATCCGGGCGCCCGAGGCACCGATCGGGTGGCCGAGCGCGCAGGCGCCGCCGTTCACGTTGACCCTGTCGTGCGGAACCCCGGTTTCGCGCATGAAGGCCATCGGCACGACGGCAAAGGCCTCGTTCACCTCCCAGAGGTCAACGTCCTCCGTGCGCCATCCGAGCCGGCCGAGGAGCTTGCGCGCCGCGGGAACCGGGGCGGTGGGGAAGTCGGCCGGCGCCTGGGCATGGCTCGCGTGGCCGAGGACGCGGGCGCGGACCCTGAGCCCGGCCGCAGCGGCCGCGCCGCGGGAAGCGAGCACGAGTGCAGCGGCACCATCCGAGATGGAGGAGGAGTTCGCCGCGGTCACTGTGCCATCCCTGCGGAAGGCGGGCTTCAGCGCCGGAATCTTCTCCGGCCGCGCGTTGGCCGGCTGCTCGTCGGCCGTCACGGTTGTTTCGCTGCCGCGTCCGACGACGGCCACCGGCGCGATCTCGCCCGCGAAGGCGCCCGTTGCCTGCGCCTCGAGCGCGCGGCTCAGCGAGGCGAGCGCATAGGCATCCTGCTCGGCGCGGGTGAACTGGAAGGCCGCGGCGCAATCCTCGGCGAAGGTGCCCATCAGGCGGCCCTTGTCGTAGGCGTCCTCGAGCCCGTCGAGGAACATGTGGTCGATCGCCTGCGCGTGGCCGAGCCGCGCACCCGAGCGCATCTTCGGAAGAAGATAGGGCGCGCCGGTCATGCTCTCCATCCCGCCGGCGACAACGATCCCGGCGGCCCCGAGCGCGATCTGGTCGAACCCGACCATCGCCGCCTTCATGCCCGAGCCGCACATCTTGTTCAGCGTGGTGGCGGGGACCGACTGCGGCAACCCTGACCTGAACCCCGCCTGCCGCGCCGGCGCCTGACCCTGCCCTGCGGGCAGTACGCAACCCATCAGAAGTTCCTCGACCTGATCGGGCCGGGCGGCGGCATCGGCCAGCGCGGCGGCAATCGCAACGCCGCCGAGCACGGCGGCGTCGACCCCGGCGAAAACGCCCTGAAATCCGCCCATGGCGGTCCGCGCGGCACCCGCGATCACGACCTCTTCCATTTCTTCCCTCCCGCTGGCCCGGACATGGCACGGGCATACCGAATGGTAAGGATTATGGTCCAGCCTGCCAGCGACTTGAAGAAGGGTCTAGGCATGAACCTCATCTCGGAATCCGGCGCGGACGGGCTGATCCTGCGCGTGAACGAAGACCGGATCGACGCAGCCGTCGCCATCCACTTCAAGGACCGGCTGCGCGAACTGACGGCGGGCGGCGAAGGCCCGGTGATCCTCGACCTCTCGCAGGTGACCTTTGTCGACAGTTCCGGCCTCGGCGCCATCGTCGGGGCGATGAAGCTCCTCGCGCCCGCGCGCGCGCTGGAACTTGCCGCGATGACGCCGAACGTTGCGCGCGTGTTCCGGCTCACCCGGATGGACAGCGTCTTTCGCATCCATGCGCAGGCGCCGGAGATCGCCCGACATGCGCGCGCCGCCGAATGATGCGGCCGTGATGCCGAGGACCACGCCCGAGAACTGCGCCGGGCCCAGCAAGGGCGAGGACTGCTTCCGGCGCTGCTTCCGGGCGGAGCCCTTCGCGGTGCGCGACGCCCTCAGGGCGGCGGTGGCACGGTTCGCCCGCCGGATGGGGCCGGACGACGCCGGCGCGCTGGAGCTGACCCTGGCGGAGGTGCTGAACAATATCGTCGAACATGCCTATGCCGGCCTCGGCGCAGGCCCGGTCGATCTGAGCCTCTGCCACGCCGATGGCCGGCTGCACTGCCGGATCGAGGACCGCGGCCATCCCATGCCCTGCCCTGCCGCAATGGGCCGCTCCATGCCTGCGACCGACGTTGCCTGCGCCGATCTTGGGGAGGGTGGCTGGGGCTGGGCGCTCGTCTGCACCCTGACCGAAGCGCTCGCCTATACCCGGGATGGCGATCGCAATCTCCTGACCTTCGAATTCCGGCCGGGTTGCCGTTAGGTCAGGGCCTGCCGCAATGATGCCGCAAATGCTTCAAAAACAAGCCTGATTGACCGGGCAGATTGCCCCTGTAGCTGCTTAAGGCTTCCCTCGGCGCCGCGTTCAACAGCCCCCACCCATTGCGCGGCGCCGAGGTCTTCCCCCCCAGAAACATCTCTCGTAAGGGTTCCGCGCGGCGCTTTGGCGATTCCCTTCCAGTGCGGGCCGGGCTAGCCTCGCTCCGGACAGGAGGTTCCCATGCGTGATTTCCAGCGTCCCGGCCGATCGCCCGTTTTCGCGACGAACGCCATGTGCGCGACGTCACACCCTCTGGCGGCGAAGGTCGCGCTCGACATCCTGCAGGCGGGGGGCAACGCTGCCGATGCGGCCATCGCCGGGGCCGTGCTTCTGGGCATCGCGGAGCCTCAGAGCTGCGGCATCGGCGGCGACTGTTTCGTTCTGTTGAAGCCCGCGGGGAGCGAAGAGGTCGTGGCGCTGAACGGTTCCGGCCGTGCGCCCGCGGGCCTCGCCGCCGCAGACCTGCGTGCCAGGGGCATGGCCGCCATCGGAACCGAGACCGTCGAATCCGTGACGGTGCCGGGCGCCGTCGATGCCTTCTGCGCCCTGTCCGACCGCTATGGGAGGCTCGGTCTCGGCGCCGCCCTCGCCCCCGCGATCCGCTATGCCGAAGAGGGCGTGCCCGTCGCCCCGCGCGTGGCCTTCGACTGGGCCGACGACGGGCCGCGGCTTTCCGGCGCAGCGCGCGGCTTCTACCTCAAGGACGGCCGGCCGCTGACCACGGGCGAGATCTTCCGCGCGCCCGGGCAGGCCGAGGTGCTGCGCCGCATCGTGCACCAGGGACGCGACGGCTTTTATGCGGGCGAGGTGGCCGAGGACATGGTGCGCTCGCTGACCGCTGCGGGCGGGACACACACGCTCGGAGATTTCGCCGCCACCGCCTGCGTCTGGGGCGACCCTATCGCCGGCCGCTACCGCGACCACGACCTCATGGAGCATCCGCCAAACGGCCAGGGTGCGACGGCGATCCTCCTTCTGAAGATCCTCGGGCACTTCGACATCGCGGGGCTTGATCCCTTGGGCCCCGAGCGTGCGCATCTTGAGGCCGAAGCCGCCAAGCTCGCCTATGACGCGCGCGACCGGTTCATCGCCGACCCCGCGCATACCAGCCGGCTCTCCCACATGCTCTCCGACGATACCGCCGCCCGCCTCGCGGCGCTGATCGACCCGCGACGCGCCATGGCGCAGGTGGCCCGGCGAACGGAGGCGATCCACCGCGACACCGTCTATCTGACCGTGGTGGACCGCGACCGAATGGCCGTCTCGATGATCTATTCGACCTACTGGGGCTTCGGTTCCGGCATCGCGTCGGAGAAGTTCGGCATCCTCTTCCAGAACCGCGGCGCGGGCTTCACACTGGCCGAAGGGCATCCGAACGAGGCGGCAGGCGGCAGGCGGCCCATGCACACGATCATCCCGGGGATGCTCGCGCATGGCGGCAAGGTCGTCATGCCGTTCGGCGTCATGGGCGGTTCCTTTCAGCCGATGGGGCATGCCCATGTCACCTCAAACCTCCTCGATTTCGGCATGGACCCGCAGGAAGCGCTCGACTCCCCGCGGGCCATGGCGGAGGCCGGTGTGCTGAAGGTCGAGCGCGGCTATCCGGAGGCGACGCGGGCGAGGCTTGCCGCAATGGGACATGACGTCGTCGCGCCCGATGGTCCGCTCGGTGGCGGGCAGGCGATCCGGATCGACGCGGCGCGCGGGATTCTGATCGGCGCCTCGGACCCGCGCAAGGACGGGTGCGCGCTCGGCTACTGACCGCCGGCGTTCAGTTCAGGTGGAAATGGAGGGGATAGCGGCCGTCCTCGAAATCCCCGAAGAGATCATGCAGATCCGGGTGATCCACCGGCTCGCCGGAATTGTCCGCGACGAGGTTCTGCTCCGAGACGTAGGCCACGTAGTAGTTGTCCGCGTTTTCGGCCAGGAGGTGGTAGAAGGGCTGCTCCTTCTTCGGCCGGCTTTCCTCGGGGATCGCGGCATACCACTCGTCCGTGTTGGAAAAGATGGCGTCCACGTCGAAGACGACGCCACGGAAGGGGTGCGTGCGATGCCGAACCACCTGCCCGAGATGATACTTGGCGTGCGTCTTGAGCATCTTTGTTGCACCCTCTCTGGGAAAATAATTAACGCCTACGGCCAGCCCGTGTCCATGTCTCAGTCCGATTCGCACGGAAACAGTCTGTGGACTTCGCCCCGACAGTCATGCCGCGCCGTTGCAGCTGGGCGACACTGGCGCGGGTGAGGCGCGGGTGACGCCCGGGGCAGGGGTGGCGACGCGACGCGGCTTCCCTGCCCGCTTTGTGATTTCCTCTGCCCGCGATTTGCCGTAAAATGCCAGAAAAAACGAGCGGATCGAGCGAGGCAGTATGGGCAGGTTTCTGCGACTGGGTATTCTGTTGCTACTCGTGTCCTGTGGTGGCGGGCAGTACTCCGCGCCTCGCAACCTGGACAACGCCTGCGACATCGTGGACGAGCGACCGCATTATCTGGCGGCGATGCAGACGGCCGAGCGCAGGTGGGGAGTGCCAGTTTTCGTGCAGATGGCGACCATCTACCAGGAAAGCAAGTTCGTCGGAAACGCGAAGACGCCGCGGAAGTATGCGCTGGGTTTCATCCCGGCGGGGCGGCGCAGTTCGGCCTATGGCTACTCGCAGGCGCTGGATGGGACGTGGGACGACTACGTCGCGGACACGCGCAGCTTCGGTGCACGGCGGAACAAGATCGAGGACGCGACCGATTTCATCGGCTGGTACATGGACCGGACGGAGAAGAAGCTCGGCATCTCGAAGTGGGACGCCGGCAGACAATACCTCGCCTACCACGAGGGCCATGGCGGGTATGCCCGGGGCAGCCACAACCAGAAAGCCTGGCTCCTTCGCGTGGCCTCAGAGGTCGGCCAGCGGTCGGAGAAGTACCAGATGCAGCTTGCGGCCTGCGGGAAGCTCTAGTCCAACTACTTCTCGCGCTTCGCGTTCTTGCCGATCTGCGCGTTGATGGAGAAGGTGTCCATCGGATAGCGCTTGCCCGTGGTCAGCGGGCCGAGGACCACCGTCGTCTGGCCGCCGGCCTCATCGGTCACGGTCCACTGTTTCAGCGTGACCGGGTTGGCGGAGAACGCCAGCTGGAGAGTGCCGAGTTCGGGGTGCTGGGGGTCCTGGGCGGTCACGACGGTGACGCCATTCTGTTCGCTGTGGCCGACGACCATCTTCGCCCGGGAAAGGTCCACCTTCGGGGCAAGGATGAGGTTCAGGGGCGTCTTGGACAGCGGATACTGCTCGGCGGAAGTATTTGATTTTCCGTCGAAAATTGCTACCTGACCGGCCGAGGCGAGGACCAGGGTGAGGTCGGGCGGGGCGTATTCGAACCGCATCCGCCCGGGGCGCTCGATCAGCACCCGGCCGCTGGAGGTGCTGCCGTCGGCATTGATCTGGCGGAACTCGGCCTCGGCGGTCTTCAAACCGTTGATATAGCTGGAAATCGCGTCAAGGGACAGCTTCTCGGCCTGGGCCGGGAGCGCCATCAGCGCGGCAAGGGCGGGGGCGAGGATCAGACGTTTCAGCATCATGGCTTCGATTTAGGGCACGCAGCCCGGTTATGCCATAACCTTGGGTCGGATTGGCGTCACGCCGCCTTCGGACAGGCGTCGGTTTTCCGTCCCGACAGGGCGTGCGGGCGGAAACCCGCCTTCGCCCCTCTCCCGTACCTTGGGCGCCCCGTTCGGCACACCGCCTTGCGGGGCGGAGCCGTGCGACCGAGACCCGTGCCTTGGCAGCTCGAGAAACCGGCGCTGACGAACGTCACTTGAGCCGGCCGTGCGGACCTTCACGCCCCGGAAAAAGAACAAGGGCGCGCCCGATGGCGCGCCCTCCCTTCTGTCGTCGCTTCGGGCTCAGGCCCCGACCGTCTCCACCGCCCTGGCCTCGACCGTGTCGCCCCGGGCGATCTCGATCCGGCGGGGCTTCAGCGCCTCGGGCACCTCGCGGACGAGGTCGATGTGCAGCATCCCGTCCGCATGGGTCGCACCGGTGACCTTCACATGGTCGGCGAGCGCGAACCGGCGCTCGAACGCGCGGGTGGCGATGCCGCGGTGCAGGTAGGTCTTCGCGGACTCCTCCTCGGCCTTGCGGGCAGAGACAACGAGCGAGCCTTCCTTCACCTCGACGCTGAGCTCGTTGCCCGAGAATCCGGCAACGGCGATCGAGATGCGATAGGCGTTCTCGTCGGTCTTTTCGATGTTGTAGGGCGGATAGGTGGGCTGGGCCACGTCGGCCGCAAGCACCCTGTCCATCATGTCGGCGATACGATCGAAGCCGACGGTCGCGCGGTAAAGCGGCGACATGTCAAACGTGCGCATGTGTCATCCTCCTTTGAGCGATGAAACCCCATCCCTGCGCGAGATGCGGGCAAGTCCAATTCCGGAGCCCTCATTCGGCACCCCGGCAGGGTTCAGATGTGTGCGGACGGACGACGTGTCAACCCCTGCCTCACGGCTTGAGAAACTTGGCCCCATTGGGCCCCGTCCGGGCAAGGCCCGTCGTCGGCGGCAGAACGCGCGCGGCGGCCTGACCCGATCCGGCGGCCACCGTGGCAGCCACCCCGTTGCCGCGCCGCAATGCCGCCTTCAGCTCGGCGATGGCGGCCGGAAGCTCCATGCCGAACGCGAGCCGCCGGCCCTCATCCATGACGCCGCTCGACACGAGCGAGACAAGCTCGGCCCGCCCCCCGGTACGACGGAAGACGGGCGCCCCGGACGAGCCAAAGGTGACATCGCAATCAAAGGCGATGAGGCCCTGCTGGCGGCCGAGCATCGTGCAGTCCTCGTCCCATGACAGCGCCTCGTCCCGCCCCTGGCCATAGGACACGACCGTCAGGTCCTGCGCCTCGTCGGCAAGGCGCACCGCCTGAAATGGCGCGGCGGTGCTGAGCGAGACCGGCTGCGCCAGCTGGATCAGGCCAACATCGTAGCGGATATGGGTGGCGGCGTCGCCGCCCGGTGAATAGGCCGGATGAACAACCGCGCGCGCGGCCCCGGAGTCCGCCAGCGCCACGCCGTCGCGCAGGCCCGCGCGGAACCGCAATCCGTCCGGCGCGGCATAGTCCTCGCCGCCGCCATAGAGGCAGTGTGCGGCCGTCAGCACCAGATCGGGCGCGATGAGCACGCCGGTGCAATAGCCGCGCCGGTCGATCTCGACCCGACCGATCGCTTCCCATCCGAGAAGATCCTGCCGGAGCGTAAGTCGCTTCATCGGTGCCTCGGCGGCGGCCGGCAGGGCCAACAGGCCGGCAAGGACGGCAGTCAGAAGCCTGTTCATTCCAGCCTCAGGGACGCACGAACTTGGCCGAGCTTTTCGACGACGACACGAAGGCGCCGCCGCTTGCCCCGGTCGTGACCCGCACGAAGGGCGTGTCGCTCTGGGCGAAAGCCGCGCGCAGTTCGCCGATCGGCCCTTCCATCTGGGTGCCGAGCGCGACCGCCTTTCCGTCCATCTCCGCCTTCGCGGAGACGACCGAGACGATGCGGGGCTCGCCCCCCTCCATGGCGAAGATCGGCGCGCCGGAGGAGCCGAAATCGACCGAACAGGTCAGGACCAGGATTCCCGGCTGGCGTCCGAGCACCTCGCAGGCAGGCTGCAGCGCCGGCGCCTCCGCCCGGTCGAAGGCGTAGGAGACGACACCCACGGTATCACCCTGCACCGGGTCGTGGCCGGTACCGAAGGGGAGGACCGAGGGCAGCCGGATCGGCTGGTCAAGCTCCAGGATCGCAAGGTCATAGGCGACGCGATCGATCCGGTCGCGCCCTTCGTAGACATATTCGGGATGCGGCACGGCGCGCCTGACACCACGGTAGGCCACGGCGCGGCCGTTGCGCCAGCCAGCAAGAAACTGGAACTCGGCCGGGTCTAAGGGACGCCCCGTCGCCTGTTCGTAAAGGCAATGCGCCGCCGTCAGGACGAGCGCGGGGGCGATGAGCGTGCCGGTGCAGAAGGCCGATGAGCCGATGTCGATCCTTCCCACCGCCTCCCAGCCGCGGGTGGCGTCTGCCGTCGTCAGTGCCGTCAGGGCCGCGTCATGCGCACCTTCCTGGGCCTCGGCGGCCACGCCGATTGTCAGCGCGGCGAATGCCGCCAGAACCGTTCGCATCCCTGCCTCCGCCTGTCCGGACGGTTCCTATCCGCCGCTTGAGGCAAGAATATGACCGCGCGGCGGGCGCGGCAACAGTCCGGCCGCGAAGCCCAGGCCGCGAACCTCGGGCCCCCGCACCTCAGGCGGGGCCGAGTGCCCGGGGCTTCGGGCCGCCCGTCGCCCAGTCGAGCAGTTCGACCGTATGGACCACCGGTATCCCGGTGCCCGAGCCGATCTGCATCATGCAGCCGATGTTGCCGGCTGCGATGACGTCGGGGGCCCGAGCTTCCAGCGTCGCGACCTTGCGCCGCTTGAGTTCGGCCGAAATCTCCGGCTGAAGGAGGTTGTAGGTTCCCGCCGAGCCACAGCAGAGATGGCTGTCGGCGGGCTCCACCACCTCGAAGCCGGCGCTCTTCAGGAGCGTCTTTGGCGCCCCGGTCACCTTCTGCCCGTGCTGCAGCGAGCAGGCCGCGTGGTAGGCCACGCGCAGGCGCTCCGGCGCCTGCGCCGCCGGTTCGAGCCGCACGAGAAGTTCCGTCACGTCGCAGGCGAGCGCCGCGACCTCAGCCGCCTCGGCGGCCATCGCGGTGGTGCGGAACATGTGGCCATAGTCCTTCACCGTCGTACCACAGCCGGAGGTGTTGATGACGATGGCATCGAGCCCCCCTGACCGCTTCTCGGCGATCCAGGCGCCGATATTGGCCGCGGCCGAGCGATGCGCCTCGGCCTCGCGCCCCATGTGATGGGTGAGCGCGCCGCAGCAGCCCGCGCCCTGCGCCACCACCACCTCGCAGCCGAGACGGCGCAAGAGCCGGATGGACGCGTCGTTGATGTCGGTGTTGAGCGCCTTCTGCGCGCAGCCCGTCATCAGCGCGACGCGCATCCGTCGGGTACCGGTCGCCGCAAAGACCTGCGGGTCGTCTTTGCGGCTGACGGGCGGCACCTGCTTCGGCGCCATCGCAACCATCGCGCGGAGCCGCGCATCGGGCAGGAAGCGCGCCAGCGGCCGCGCCATCTTCGCGCCGAGGAGCGAGAGCCGGAAGAGCGTCGGGTTGGGGATCACCCTTGCCAATATCCACCTGAGCGCCCTGTCGCGGACGGGCCGGCGGTAGGTCTTCTCGATATGCGCACGGGCATGGTCGACGAGGTGCATGTAGTGCACGCCCGAGGGGCAGGTCGTCATGCAGGCAAGGCAGGAGAGGCAGCGGTCGATGTGCCGCACGGTCCTTTCGTCGGCCGCCCGGCCGCTCTCCAGCATCTCCTTGATCAGGTAGATGCGGCCGCGCGGGCTGTCGAGTTCGTCGCCAAGAACCTGATACGTCGGGCAGGTCGCGGTGCAGAAACCGCAATGGACGCAAGACCTGAGGATCTCGTTGGCGCGCTGGATGCCGGGGTCGCGCAGTTGCTCTTCGGTAAAGGTCGTCTGCATCAGCCCATCAGCCCCGGATTGAGAATGCCCCTCGGGTCGAACTTCGCCCGGATGCCGGCTGCCAGCGCGGCCACCGGCGCCGGCTCCGGCGGGAAGGCCGCGATGCGCGTCCGCGTCGCCGCGTCCGCCCGGAACAGTGTCGCATGGCCGTTGAAGGGGCCGAGCCGCGCGCGCAGGTCCTCGCCCTCCGGCAAGAGGAGCCAGACGAGCCCGCCGCCCCAGTCGTAAAGCGCACCCCGCGCGCCCGCCACCTGCCACGCCCGGGCCACCAGTGCCGTCGCCTCCGAAGGCCGGACGGAAAGCCGCCAGACATCGCCCGGAACCTCGTGGAACGGCGCGACGTCGCGCACCGCGCACCAGAGCGCGGCGGCGGACCGCGCGTCGCGTTCCACCCGCACGGGGCCGACGGTTGCCAGAAGGGACGCAAGGCGTTCGGCCCGGTAGGCGACGGACTGCGCGAAACCTTCGATCCGCACCACCGTGCCCATGTCCCCGTGCGCCGCCCCGGTCACGTCGAAGGGCGAGCCGAGCGCGGCCGTCATCGCCCGGACCGCCCGGGCTTCGTCGAGCCCGTCCAGCACCAGCACCGCCGCGGCCTCGGGCGCTGGCAGCACCTTCAGGCTCACCTCGGTCAGCACCCCGAGCGTGCCCCAGGATCCGGCCATCAGTTTCACGAGGTCATAGCCGGTGACGTTCTTCATTACCCGCCCGCCGTTCTTCACCACCGTGCCGGTCCCGTCCACGAACCGCACGCCCAGAAGCGCGTCGCGGCAGGCGCCCGCCTGAACCCGGCGGGGTCCGGAAACATTGGCCGCGACCATCCCCCCCAGCGTCGGCTCGCCGGCGGTGCCGAGAAGCCCGCGCCAGTCGGCGGGCTCGAAGGCGAGCCGCTGGCCCTCGGCCGCCAGCACCGCCTCGACCTCGGCGAGGGGCGTGCCCGCCGCCGCAACCAGCGTCAGCGCGCCCGGCTCATAGAGCCGGATCCCGGCGATGCCCGAGACGTCGAGCGCCTCGCCCGCTCCCGGCCGCCCGACGTCCCGCGTCCCGCCGCCCTTGATCCTGAAGGGCACCGTCGTGCCCCGGATCACCGCGGCCAGTTCCTCTTCCGACGAAATGCTCACGTCCTTGCCTTCACCTTGGCCGAAATACCCTGCGGGGGTGCGGGGGTGCAAAACCCCCGCTTCCGTCCTCTCATCCGCCGCGCCGCGCCGCACTTGCCGCGAGCGGAAACACCTTTGCGGGGTTGAGCAGCCAGGCCGGATCGAAGACGTCCTTCACCCGCATCTGCGCTTCCATGTCCGCACCGGAATACTGCACGCCCATCAGGTCGCGCTTCTCGATCCCCACGCCATGCTCGCCCGTCAGGCAGCCGCCGACCTCGACGCAGAGCTTGAGGATCTCGGCCCCGAGCGTCTCGCATTTCTCCAGATCGCCCGGCTTGTTGGCGTCGAAGAGGATCAGGGGATGCATGTTGCCGTCGCCGGCGTGGAACACGTTCGCCACGTCGAGCCCGACAGCGCGGCTCATCTCGCCGATGCGCCGCAGCACCTCAGGCAGCGCCGAGACCGGGATCGTCCCGTCGAGGCACATGTAGTCGTTGATCTGCCCCATGGCGCCGAAGGCCGACTTGCGGCCGAGCCAGATCTTCTTCGCCTCCTCCTCGGACGCGCTTTCGCGGAACTCGATGGGATGGTGCCGCGCGGCGATCTGGCGGATGAGGCCAAGTTGCTCGTCGATCTCGGGGTCCGCCCCCTCGACCTCGACGATCAGCAGCGCCTCGCAATCCGGGTATCCGGCGTGGGCGAAATCCTCGCAGGCGCGGATGCAGGGCCGGTCCATGAACTCGATCGCCACCGGCAGGACGCCGGCCTTGATGATGTCGGCGACGCAGGCGCCGGCCACCTCGTTCGCGTCGAAAGCGATCAGCACCGGCCGCGCGCCCTCGGGCTTCGGCAGGATGCGGAGCGTCGCCTCCGTCACGACGCCCAATTGCCCTTCGGAGCCGCAGACGACGCCGAGAAGGTCGAGCCCGCCCGCATCCATCTGCGCGCCGCCAAGTTCCACGACGCTCCCGTCCATCTGGACAAGCGTGACGCCGAGAAGGTTGTTCGTCGTCACCCCATATTTCAGGCAATGCGCGCCGCCCGAGTTCATCGCCACGTTGCCGGCGATTGCACAGGCGAGTTGCGAGGAGGGGTCCGGCGCGTAGAAGAACCCCTCGGCCTCGACCGCGCCGGTGACGGAAAGGTTGGTACGCCCCGCCTCGACCCGGATGAAGCGGTCGTCGTAGGAGACCTCCAGCACCCGGTTCATCCGCGCCAGCCCGAGGATCACGCTGTCGGCCGTAGGCAGCGCGCCGCCCGAGAGCGAGGTGCCCGACCCGCGCGGCACGACCGGCACACCGAGCGCGTGGCAGACCTGCAGCGCCGCCGCGACCTCGGCGGTCGAGCGTGGCAGGACGACAGCGAGGGGCGGGCAGCGGTAGGCCGCGAGGCCATCGCATTCGTAGGCCCGCGTCTCCACCGGATCGTCGATCACCGCGTCCGCCGGCAGGACATTTCGCAACCGCGCCACGATTTCCGCGCGCCGGGACAGGATCGTGGCATCGGGCAGGGGCATGTCCATGCGAAATCCTCCAAATTGGTAAAATATTATAACCAATACGCCCGCTGCGCAACAGAAAGCTGGACGGCCGGGGTTTTCCTGCGCCCTCTCCCGCCCCCTGAAAAAGCAGACGCCCCCGCGATGCGGGGGCGTCCGGTCGGCTGTGCCGGGGATCAGGAAGCGCGGACGGCGCGCGCTGTCATCACCTTCACGAGGTTGGCGCGATAGGCCGGCGTTCCGTGCAGATCGCCCATCAGCCCGTCCGGCGAGACCGTAAGGCTGGCCAGCGCCCCGGCCGCATAGGTCGCGGACAGCGCCTTCTCGGCCTCGGACCAGCGGAACACGCCGTCCTCCCCCGCGCCGGTGATCGCGACGCGGACGCCCGAACCGAACTTCGCCACGAAGGCGCCGGTCAGCGCGAAGCGCGAGGCCGGCTGCTCGAACTTGGCGTAGCCGCCACGTTCGGGGATCGGGAAGCGGACGGAGATGATGATCTCTCCCGCATCGAGCGCCGTCGAGAAGAGGCCCTGGAAGAAATCGTCCGCCGCGATCTCCCGCGTGTTGGTGACGATCGTCGCGCCAGAGCCGAGCGCCGCCGCGGGGTAACAGGCGGCGGGGTCGTTGTTGGCGAGGCTGCCGCCGACGGTGCCGCGGTTGCGGACCGCCGGGTCGCCGATGCCGCCGGCAAGGCTGGCGAGAGCCGGATAGACCGCCGCCGCCTCCCTGGCCACTTCGGCATGCGTCGTCGCCGCCCCGATCTCGAGCGCGTCGCCGTTGCGGCAGACGCCCCGCATCTCCGGGATGCCCGTCAGACTGACCAGAACGGCGGGCGCGGCGAGCCGCTGCTTCATCGTCGGCATCAGCGTGTGCCCGCCTGCCAGCGCCTGCGCGTCCTCGCGCGCCAGCGCCTTCACGGCCTCGGCGATTGTGGAGGGTTTCACGAACTCGAAGTTATGCATGGAAGATCCTCCCTCAGCCGTTGATCGCCGACCAGACCCGCGACGGCGAGACCGGCATGTCGATGTGCGTCACATGGGTGTGACCGCCGCGGTGGAGCGCGTCGATCACGGCGTTGACGACCGCCGGGGGCGAGCCGATGGCCCCGGCCTCGCCGCAGCCCTTCACCCCCAGGGGGTTGTGGGTGCAGGGCGTCTGGCAGGAGTAGTCCACCGTGTAGAACGGCACATCCGAGGCCCGCGGCATCGCATAGTCCATGTAGGATCCGGTCAGAAGCTGGCCGTTCTCGTCGTAGGCGGTGTTCTCCAGAAGCGCCTGGCCGATTCCCTGGCCTACGCCGCCATGAACCTGGCCGTCGACGACCATCGGGTTCATGATGTTGCCGAAGTCGTCGGCGCAGGCGAAGGAGCAGATGTCCACCTTGCCGGTCTCGGGGTCGACCTCGACCTCGCAGATATAGGCGCCCGCGGGATATGTGAAGTTGGCCGGATCGTAGAAGGCCGTCTCCTCCAGCCCCGGTTCGAGCGTCTCCAGCGACCCCAACCTGGTCAAGGAGTCCGAAGGCGCGGAGAGCGAGCTTGCCACGCTGTATTTCTTCAAGGACAAAAAGGCCGAAGACAAGCCCGAAGACGCACCCAGCG
>WBZL01002125.1_pt1 | contig 19568 bp, 17 predicted proteins | sample 5204291 | NCBI WGS metagenome assembly WBZL01 (sample SAMN12344345, study PRJNA552823) | activated sludge metagenome | biome: Activated sludge suspended growth; feature: Nitrification reactor; material: Wastewater; isolation source: activated sludge from nitrification reactor of wastewater...
CCTCGAGCACCTCGAGCACCTCGAGCGCCTCGGCCACGTTCGTCACGTCGATCGTGATGCCGAGCGGATGGGTCTCCTGGCGAAAGGCCGGTCGTGGCGGCGTGTGCAGCAGGCCCTGGCGGATCAGTTCGTTCACCGCGGCCGACAGCCCGAGCCCACGTTCGCGTCGGAGTCGCTCCACCGCGGCCGTGGCTGCGTCGTCGAGATCGATCGTGGTCCGCACGAGTGACAATGCTACATCACGATGCAGAAGCAGGTGCATCATGATGCATTGCGTTCGTGGTCTGAGGATCGGGGGGTGCCCCGCTACTTCGTCATCGCGAATGCGTCACGGGGACGGTCGAAGGATCGAACTCGGTGGCCCAGTTGCGCACGGACAGGAGTCCTCTCGTCGTGGCGGCAGGGAACCGCCCCCGGCCCGGGAGCCTCGGCGTACGCTCGCCGAGGTGGGGGAGACGACGACGATCGTGGTGACCGACCTCGTCGGTTCGACGGCCCTGCGCGCCGAGCTGGGCGAAGATCGCGCCGATGCGCTCCGCGTCGACCACGACAAGCGGCTCGGTGCCGCGGCCATCCGCCACGGTGGCATCGTGGTCAAGGGGACCGGCGATGGTCTGATCCTGCGCTTCGCCGGTGCCACCGAGGCCCTTCATGCGTGCGTGGCCCTCCAGCAGACGATCCACACCATGGGTCACCGGAGCGGGCTCCCGTTGGCGATGCGCGTCGGTGTGTCCGCCGGTGATGTGTCGTTCGACGGAGACGATTGCTTCGGGACGCCCGTCATCGAGGCCTCCCGGCTCTGCGACGCCGCCGAGGCCGGCACGATCCTGGTGGCCGACCTGGTCCGGATGCTCGCCCGCGGGCGTGGTGCGCTCGAGTTCACGAGCCGAGCAGAACTCGCGCTCAAGGGCCTGCCCGATCCCGTGACCGTGCAGCAGCTGACCTGGGCGCCACCTGCTCCGGGCAGGCTCGACCTCACCGACACCGACGTGTACGCCGGACGCGACGCAGAGCTCGGTCAGCTCGCCCGGGCGTTCGCTGCGGCGCGTGCCGGGACGGGTTCTCTGGTTCTCCTCGCCGGCGAACCGGGCATCGGCAAGACGCGCCTGACCGAGGAGTTCTGCCGGCGCGAGGCGGAGCCCGCCGGTGCGCTCGTGCTGTCGGGAGGGTGCCATGACGGTGACGTCGTCTCCAACGCGCCGTTCGCCGAGGCACTGCTCCGCTGGGGGCGGTCCGTCCCGGCCGACGCCCTGCTCACGGCGCTCGGCCCGGAAGCGCCCGTGCTGTTGCGGTTGGCCCCCGCGCTCGCAGCCGCGCTCCCCGAGGTCGGCGAGCCCCTGCCGGTGCCACCCGAGGCCGAGACCGGGCGCCTCCACGACGCCCTCAGCCAACTGGTCCTACGACTGGCGCGGGACCGTCCCGTCGCCCTCGTCGTCGACGACCTCCACTGGGCCGATGCCGCTTCCGTGGCCACCTTGCGGGCACTGGCGCGGACCACCCGGGCGTCGAAGGTGCTGCTGCTGGGCACCTACCGCGACACGGACATCGACCGTCGCCACCCCTTCTCCCAGGCGCTCGGTGTGATCCAGCGCGAAGCCGAACCGACCCGGATCGAGCTGCGCGGCCTCACGGCCTCGGCGGTCCAAGGCATGCTGGCCGACTTCGCCCAACAAGAGGTGACCGAGGAGTTCGCCGCCCTCCTCGCCCAGGAGACGGCAGGAAACCCGTTCTTCCTGCGTGAGGTCGTGCAGCACCTGGTCGAGGAGGGCCAGCTCACACATGATGGCAACGCCTGGGTGCTCGCCGGACCGCTCGCCGAGCTCGGCGTGCCCGCGGGGGTACGCGACGTGATCGGCCGCCGCATGAGCCGCCTGCCGGAAGCGGCGAACCGCCTGTTGGCGGTCGGAGCGCTCAGCGAGGTCGCCCTGGACCTGCCGGTGGCGGCCCGGGTCGCCGAGCTCGACGAGGCCAGTGCACTCGACGCCATCGACGCCGCCATCGAGGCGGGCATCGTCCAGCCCACGTCGGTGTTCGACCGCTACCGGTTCACCCACGCGCTCTTCCGCCACGTCCTCGTGGAGGAGATGAACCCGAGTCGCCAGGTGCGAGCCCACCGGTCGATCGCGCACGCCATGGAGGACCGGCTCGGCGACCAGGTCTCACCCGCCGACGCTGCGGCACTGCTCCGCCACTACGAGCGCAGCGCAGCCCTTCCCGGCGCCGACCGGGGAGTGGCGCACGCCATCGCCGTCGCCGACGATGCGGCCCGCCGATTCGCCCTCGACGAGGAGTGCGCCGCGCTGGCGCGAGGCATCGACCTCCTGCCCGACGACGACGGTCGGCGCCACGACCTGCTTCTGCGACGAGCCCGCGTCCTCGTTTCCACCGAGGCGTCAACCGACGCGAAGGTCGCTGCGGCCCAGGCCGCTCTTGAGGTCGTGCGGGCGCAGGATGGCCCGGAGGAGGAGTTCACCCTCCTGGGCCGCCTCGTGCTCGACGCCTTCGGTGGGGGTGAGGTCGAGTCAGCGTGGGCGATCGCGCGCTGTGCCGACCGGTCGGTGCTGGCCTCCCGGACGGACGCCTCTGCTGCAGTGGTCGGCTACGCGCTGCTCGGAGAACAGGATCACCTCGGTGCCGATCATCCCGGGATCCTGCGGGACTCCGATGAACGGCGGGCGCTGCGAGACCTCATGCTCGCCCTTCCGCCCACCAACCTGGGTCCGCTCTACATCCCGGTGGGTTCGAGAGCCGAAGGCGAAGCCGTCATGGCGGCGTCGCCGTCCCTCACCACCGATGAGCGAGGTCTCCCGGTGGTCCCGTGGGCCCCCCTCTGGGTGCTCGGTCGGTACCGCCAGCTCGCCGAGTGGACCGAGGTGAGCATCGCTGATCACGAGGCTCGGGGCCTGGTCGCGCCCGTCGTGCTCTCCTGGTCGATGGTCTCCCGGCTCCGCTGTGTGCTCGGTGAGCACGAAGCCTCCGACGAGGCGACGGCCAAGGCTGAGCGGCTGCTGACCCGGGTCCCTCCGACCTCGAACATGACCTTCCAGGTCCTCGGTGCCGCGATGTTGCGGCGGACGATGCGAGGCACGGTCCTCTCGGCCGACGAGCTGGCCGCGGCCCTCCCATTTGCCGAGCTTCCCGGCAGCTCATGGGCGGGCCTCGCCGTGCGCGCTGCGTTCGTGCGGTCGCTCGGGTTGGAGGGCCGAGACGACGAAGCCTTGGCGGCGCTGGAGCCTGTGCTCCGCATCGCTGACATTTCGCCCGGCTACGCCCCCAACTACCCATTGATCCTCGCCCACTGCATCGACGCGCTGTGGGCCTTGGAGAGAACCGACGGCCTCGACCAGCTCGAGCGCAACCTGCGCCAGAAGGTCGTGGAGCCCGATGTGCGCTACCCCGAGGTCGACGGACGTTGGTCCCTCGCCCTCTCGTGCGCGCTGACGGGGCGCATCGACGAGGCCGAGGCCTGGTTCGACGAGGCCCGTGCGGTCCTCAGCGGGCAGGGCACGCTGCCGTTGCTGGTGGCCGTCGACGTCGACCAGGCGATCATGTACCAGCGCATCGGATCCAAGGGATCGGACACCCGAGCCCACCAGTTGCTCGACCGGGCCAGCGAAGGGGCGTCGCACCCGGCCATGGCCCCCTGGCACCCTCGCATCGAGGCGCTGCGCACCCGCGTCAGCTGAACGCGAGCCCCTCCTGAGCTCGCCGCCGGCGCTCCGCTGGGTGTCAGATCGCGAGCACGAGGCGGAGTGCGTCATCGACCGCCCAGAGTTCCTCGGCGGGGAGGTGGCCGGCCTTTCGGCCCAGGCGTCCGACGTCGATCGCCGTGAGTTGGTCGATCAGCACCCTGGTCTGCTCGCCCCGCAGCTCGATCGACGGCCGGAACGACGCCGCCGCCGCACTGGTGCTCGTCGGCGCCACGATCACCGTGGAGAGGCGCACAAGTGCGTCGGTCTGCACGATCACGGCGTAGCGAACGCCGGACTGTTCGTGCCCCGCGCTCGCCCGCGGCCTCAGCCGGTAGACATCGCCCCGATTCATGCGGGCAGATCATCGAAACGGTCCCCGAGGAACGCGCGGACGTCGGCCAGCACCGCACGGTCCACCTCGTCGTCAGCGAGTCGTCGGGCCTCGGCGGCCAGGGAACGCTGCTGACGGCAACGACGCGCCTCGGCGGCCAGGGCTGCACGAATCGCCTCGGTGGGCGAGGCGCCGCCGGCCTCGAGCACCGCGAGATTGCGGAGGTCGTCATCGTTGGGACGAAACGAGATCGGCGTTGCCACGGGGCACAACTGTAGCGCGTACTGTCCTACAACGAGTCCGACACCGACTGATCCGATGAGCGACTACTGCGGGCCCTGCGCGGACGACCGCCGCCGCCGGGTCGGCCCCGATGCCTGCCCGTTCACCACCTTGTACTGGGCGTTTCTCGACCGACACTAAAAACGGTTCGCACACAACGCCCGGGTCGCCCGGCAGGTCCACGCCCGGGCAACGACTCGGTGATCTCGACGACGTGCGAACCCGAGCCGAAGAGGTGCTCGCGGCCCTCGACGCAGGCACGCTGTGATGCCCCGGCCGTGCGGCGCGGTGGAGGACCGATGAGGCAACGGTGGGTCTCCGCGGCGGAGCCTGGGTTCGACGGTTGACGTGGACACGGCAATCCGCGTTCAGTACCGCCGTCGGTGGTCAGCGGTACCAGGCCAGCTGCTCGGTCGTGGCCAGGAGGGCGCCGGTGCGGCTCCACAGGCGGGCCTGCTGGCCGGAGGTGGCGTGCGATCCGCGTGTACCGCTGGCTTCGTTGAGGATGTAGTCGGTGCCCGCCTCGGCGAGCTCGTCCTCTGTGGCGTGGAAGTAGACCGACATCGTGATGGTGGCCGATGGTCGCAGGCCGACACCCCAGAAGAACGAGCGCGGTGCGTACTGATCGGCCAGGTACGCCAGCTGGATGTGGTCGAGCCGCCGCTCCGAGGCCATGCGGATCCACGCCGACGTGCGGGTGTCGCCGCAGCCGTAGGTTGCCTCGGTGCCGGACAGCCGTCGGATGTCGGTCTGCTGGCCCTGGGTCCCTGGGGCGTGGAACTCATCCAGGGTGTGGGGCTCGAGGGCCTCGGGCATCGTCCACTGGTCGTGCGCTTCTGTCGGTCGACGAGCGGTGAGCACCACCGACGCTGACGCCTGCAGGTCGCCGCTCCGGGCCTCCCGCAGGTCCGCGCGCCAATGGTCGATCGAACGGCTGCCGCCGAGGTGCTCGACGTGGATGATGGGCCTTGCCTCGGGGGCCACGGCCGCCAGGTAGTTGATCGTCAGCGCCGAGGGCCGCAGCGCGCCGTCGGCCGAGGCCATCACCGCGGCCAGCGACACCGCCGACGTCCAACCACCGAACATGCCGTTGAGCGACTCGTGGTCCGGATCGGCGAAGGCCTGCCAACGGCCCGGTCCGCCAGCCTCGAGCGCCACCGCTTCGTCCAGTGATCCCATCAGTTCCTTCCGCACCCGCTCGGGTCAGCGTACCGAGACCGCACCCACGGCGGGGGCGTGCCAGCGGCGCCGTCCCCACGCTTCCGGTACGGCGTGCCGCCTGGTCAGGTCGAGGGGTCCCGGCGGTCGCGGACTTGGCAGGCGGATCGCCGCGGACGTTCGCAGCCCGCTCCGCATGCCGGCTGACGTGGGAGGATCGGGCGGTGCCCCGCTACGTCGTCTTGGCCGACGAGTCCCAGGTGTGGATCGACGGCAGCTCGTCTGTCCATCCGGTGCGGGCGACGGCCACCGGCCTCACCGGGTGGGTGACGCTCGCCACGACCACCAGGGGCGTCGCCAAGGCGACGGCACTTGCTGGAGAGATTCGCATCGAGGTCGGTCGATTGAGGTCGGGCAACCCGCTCATCGACCGCGAGACCCGCCGACGCATCGATGCCAAGCACCACCCGGAGATCGTCGGCACGATCACGGCGGGGGAGCGCATCGCCCCCGACCGGTTGCACGTCACGGGCTCCATTGCGTTCCGGGGGCAGGTGCAGACCGTCACCGGCGAGCTCTCGGTGGGTCTCGCCTCTGGCCGGGTCACCTTCGACGGGTCCGCCACCTTCGACGTGCGCGCCTGGGGGCTCCAGCCACCGCGCGTGGCGCTGCTCCAGGTGCATCCCGAGGTCGAGGTCCGCATCCACGTCGTCGCCCTGAGCGACGGGGACGGCGCGTCGTAGCGGCTCCTGAGCAGGTGCTCGTTCACCTACCGGGCAGGAGCCGCCCGTACCGGCGTGCGGCCCGGGTCACCCGCGCTCGCAGCCGATGCCGTCATGGTCTCCGTCCATGTCATACGGGTCGCTGGACCCGCTTGGAACCTGGACCGGCTTGGCTCCGCTGGGGAGTTGGCCGCAATCCACGTCACCGCCTGCATCCTCGTAGTCGGCCACGCACACGCCGTTCTTGGCCTGGTACACGCCGGCGGTCGCGCACCCGGCGGAGGGACGTGTGGTGGTGGTCGTCGTCGTCGACCCGGGCGGCGTGGGGGTGGGTGGGGGCGTGGTGCCCGTCTTCTTCACGAACTCCGGGGATTCGGAGAAGCCGACCATCACCTTGCCTCGCTGGAGCCGGCCGGCATCGAGGCCGCTGACCCAGTGGGCCCGGCCCCCCGGATCGGGTGCGCGGCCCAGCACGTTCTCGTAGACGAGGTCGACGAACCCGCCGTTGGAGAGTGAGCCGTAGCGGTTCTTGAACTCGGTCGACCCGGCGAAGAACTGGGAGATGTCCTCGAGGCGCATACCCGCGGTCATGCGGCCGGCCCAATAGGCGCGGCCCGCTGGTTCGGGGTCCCGGAGGAAGTACGCCTTGTAGAGGCGGGTCACCTGGCCGTCGACCACCGCCTGGTCCACGGCCGCCTCGGCCGGTCGAAGGGAGATGAACCCTGCGAAGGTGAGCGCGGCCACGGCCGCGAGCACGCCACGTCGGATGGTGGACGGTTTCGACATGGCTCCCCCTCTCCCGCCCCGAAAGCGGGTAAGGACTGCTCGCCCGCAGTCCCCGACGACCCTACGTGAGGCGTGGGGTCGACGCCCTGTGAACAGGTCGGGTCCGGCGCCAGGGGATGGCCGTGGAACGCTGCCAACGGGTCACGCCAGCCGGTGCGGCAGTGGCCTGCCCGACTCCCGTGCGGCTCCGGCCGGGGACCTTCGACCCTGCTGAGGGTGTTGGGTCGCGGCCAGACTGACGGTGGGCGGCGGCCGATTCGAAGCACCGGAGACAGGACCATGACGACTCCCACCGACCTGGAGCAGACCCGGCAGGGCATCGAGGAGCTCGTGGGCATGGCGGTCCGGGCCGCCACCTCGCTGGAGGAGGTGGTCGACTGTGCCCGCGCCGCGGCGTCGATGGGCTCACCCGAGCTGCTGGAGCGGGTGGCCGCCCGCGTGGCCTACGAGGTCCATCTCGCCACGGCCAGCAGCGACGCATGGGAGGCCGAGCTCACGTACTCCAAGATCGACGCGTGGATCCAGACGGGGCACAAGGCGCGGCTGCTCGCCGAAGCCTGGAGCCTGGTGGGCCCGGCGCTGTTGGCCGCGCAGGCGGGCGACGACGAGGCTGGCCTGCCTCCCGCCCCGACCTGAGCGGCGGCCCGGGCCCGGGCTGCACGGCACCGGGGGCTGACGGGGGCACCTGGCCCGGTCAGGATCGGGAACGGGTGCCGGGACGCAGGCCGCCGTAGAGGTAGCGCTCCACGAAGCCCCGGAACAGCAGCGGCTCGGCCAGCCAGCGGGGGATCCGCATCCGGCGGCCGTCGGGCTGCACCACGATCAGGCCCTCGTCCTGGAGGCCCAGCACCGATCCCCACCGGTGCTCGGGTGCGTGGTAGCGACGAAGCCGACCGGACCGGCCGTGGACGAGCGCGCCCACGTTGGCCACCACCACCCGATAGCCCCAGTTGCGGGCCGAACTGCGGTGCGGGTCGGAAGCGGCGACGTCGCCCACCGCGAACACGTTCGGATGACCGGGCAGCCGCAGGTGCTCGTCCACCTGCACGAACCCGTGCTCGTCGAGCACCTCCTTGGGGAGGAAGGAGCTGTGCGGCCGCACCCCACCCACCGCCCACAAGGTGAGGTCGGCCTGGAACGGGGGCTGGCCGGTGGACCAGTGCACGGGTCCCGTGGTCAGCCGGTCGCCGGTGAACCCCTCGGGCAGCTCGGCCCGGTGGCCGCCGTGCACCGTGACGCCGTCGTCTCGGAGTCGGCGCACGATCCAGCGCCGCACCTTCGGGTGGTACCCGGGCAGGGGCACGTCGCCGCTGTGGAACAGGTGGACCTCGGTGCCACCCCGGCGGGCCAGGTTGTCGGCCACGCTCACCCCGGTGGCGCCCCCGCCCACCACGGCGATGGTGGCAGCCGCCTCGAGCCGGGCCGCCACCGTGGCGAGCTGGTCATCGATCGCCGGGAGGTCCTCCACCCGGTCGTGGCGCCAGAACCCGTTGGAGGCACCGGTGGCGATCACCAGCACGTCGTAGGGCTCCACCGCGATGCCCAGGTACGGCCGGTCGACGCGGACCTCACGCCGGTCCAGGTCCACCGAGGTGATGCGACCGTGCACGGTCCGCGCCCGGTCGAGCCGACGGAACCGGCGGTACGGCACCAGGTAGCTGCGCCGCCAACGGGCCGGGTCGGTGAGCCGGTTGCCCAGCTCCTGGCCGCTCACCAGCGCCGGCCGGGTGGAGATGCCCACCACCTGGCACGAGCGGGCCAGGCGGGTGGCCACCAACACCCCCGTGTCTCCCAACCCGGCCACCACCACCCGGGGCGGCCCCGGGTGGTCGGACCGGTCCGGCTGGTCGGCAGGGGTCGCCCGGTCGGTACCAGTCACCGCCGGCGGGGCGGGCTGTCTCGGGGTCTCGGACACGGACGACGCCTCCCTGGGGCCGATGCTGTGGGCCCTGACCGTAGGCGGACCACGGCGCCGGGATCCGTTCGTCGGCCGCCGCACCTCGGCCGTGGGGCTCAGCGTCCAGCCGCGAGCCGGGCGCGAACGCCGCCTATGTGCCGGTTGACCACCATGCCGTACGGCCTGGCGTGGCGGACTCAGACCGGATTGCCGGTGGTGTGGCCCTTGAAGGCGTGGGCGATGCCCAGGGCCACGCCCAGGGCGGTCAGGACGACGGCGGCGGCCACCATGGCCAGGCCGACGAACCACGCCTCGACCCCGACGCCGGCCCCAGCGATCACGCCGGCGATGAGGACCGGGCCGGCGAGGACCAGCTTCCACCACTCGTCGGTGAGGTCCGCCTCCCGGACGGTGCCGGTCCGGCGCCAGGCGGCCAGCCCGATGGCGCCCGCGCCGGCGGCGAGCACGAGGCCGATGGCCAGGCCGACCGGTTCGCTGCCACCCGCAATGGCGACGGTGAGCCCGGCTGCGGCGACGGCGAGGTACACGACCGGGACGAGACGACGGGGTGCATGCATGTGAGCCTCCAGGTGTTGGGTGGGAACGCTGATCGCCAGATCGATGACCGACCGGACGACGACGACCGGAGCGGGTTCGTCCCGCAGCTGGTCCCGAAGGAGCTGCACCAGATCGGGGCCGTACTCGTGCCGGAACCGGCGGGGGTACAGGCACAGCGCGGCCCCGTAGGTGCGGACGGCGAGATGGTCCCGGCTCATGCCGTGGCACCACCCGGCAGAGCGCGGTGCACGCGCTCGACGAGCGAGCGCAAGCGGGACAGCTCGTCGAGCGCCACCGTCCGCCCCGAGTCGGTCAGCTCGTAGTAGCGGCGGCGCTCACCGTCGTGACGCTCGGTCCGGTCGGTGGTCTCGATGATGAGGCCCTCGTCGCGGAGGCGGTTGATGGTGCCGTAGAGCGTGCCCGGACCCATGCGAACGGCGCCGTCGCTCAGCTCGGCGACCCGCTGCATCAGCGCGTAGCCGTGCTGCTCTCCGGCGAGCAGGGCGAGCAGGAGGTGGAGCGAAGCAGCAGGGACGGGCTTCCGGGTCACCGACATACTCACATCGTGATATATCGAAAGCTGATAGTCAAGAAGGTTCGGGGCCCCGGCGGGACCGGTGCGGGGTGTGGCTACCACCACCTCGGTTCGCATGGTGGCGCCCTGTCGGCGGCGGGTCGGTCCGCGGTCTCCTGACACCACCACAGGAGACCGAACCCCAACAGGAGATCCGCCTTGTTCCCCCGCAATCCGTCCACCAACAGCACCAACCCGCCCGCCACGCCCGCATCGGGGCGGCTGCTCCGCATGGTGGCGGTGGCCGGTCTGTCGCTCTCGCTGGTCGGTGGGCTGGCCGCCTGCGGCGACGACGACGAGGCCACGCCCATCACCTCCACCACGGTGGCCGCGGCCGGCGGCTACCAGGGCAACCCGACCGCCACCGTCTCCGACGAGGTGTGCGACGCGCTGGTGGCGGCCCAGGGCGCGCTCCACCAGGCCCCCCAGGAGCCCGACGCCATGGCCGCCTACCTGGAGGCGGAGGTGTCGCCCCACACCCAGGTGCTGGCCGACGGCCTCGACGGCGAACTGGCCGTCGCCGCGCAGACCGTGCACGAACTGCTGGTGGAGCTGGGCGCCACCGGCGACTTCTCCATCATGGAGTCGCCGGAGCTCACCGAGGCCCAGACCGAGATCGGCGCGGCCCTCCACGAGGGCTGCGACTGGGCGACGGTGGACCTCACCGCCCGGGAGTACGACTTCCAGGGCGTGCCCGCCGAACTGCCCGCCGGCCGCTACGGCTTCGCCATGGAGAACATCGGGGTCGAGGAGCACGAGATGGTGCTCTTCCGCCGCAACGACGGCGTGACCGGGTCGTTCGAGGAGCTGGCCGAGTTGGGCGACGCCATGATGGAGAAGGTCACCTTCACCGGCGTGGCCTTCGGTGGTCCCGACACCACCTCCTACGCGGCCGTCGACCTGGAACCCGGCACCTACTTCCTGGTGTGCTTCGTCCCGGTGGGCGGTGGCGAGGACGGTGCCCCGCACTTCATGGAGGGCATGCAGACCACCGTCGAGGTGGTGTGAGCTCCCTCGCTCACGCGGTGTGGTTCGCTGGTCGGGTCCCCGACCAGCGAACCATCCGTTCGCCGACCCGCCGCCACGAGACCGGACCGATCAAGTGACCGATCCAACGACCGATCCAGTGAACCCCGAACCCCGAACCACCACCAGCGCCGCGGTGGCCGAGGGCGTGCTGGTGGCCCGGGACCTCCGCAAGACCTACGACCCCGAAGTGGCCCCGGTGCGGGCTCTGCGGGGCGTGGACCTGGCGGTCGGGGCGGGGGAGTTCGTGGCCATCATGGGCCCGTCGGGCTGCGGGAAGTCCACGTTGCTCGACGTGGCCGCCGGGCTGGAGCCGGCCGACGCCGGCTCGATCTCGGTGGCGGGCACCGAGTTGGGTGGGCTCGGCCCCGATGCCCTGGCCCGCCACCGGCGGGTGCACGTGGGCATCGTGTTCCAGTTCTTCAACCTGGTGGAGGGCATGTCGGCCCGGGAGAACGTGACCCTGGCGGCGCTGGTGGCGGGGTCGCCCCGCCGGGTGGCCGAGCCCCGGGCCGAGGACCTCCTCGACCTCCTGGGCCTGTTGGACAAGGCCGACAAGGCCCCGGCGGCGCTCTCCGGCGGGCAACGTCAGCGACTCGCCATCGCCCGGGCCCTGGTGAACCGGCCCACCCTGCTCCTGGCCGACGAGCCCACCGGGGCCCTCGACAGCGACGGAGGGGCCGAGGTGCTCGAGCTGTTCTGCCGGCTCAACGCGGAGGGTCAGACCATCGTGATGGTCACCCACGATCCGGCCGTGGCGTCGCGCGCGGGCCGCATCGTGCACATGCGGGACGGTCGGGTCGAGGACCCTGCCCCGGCACCCTCCCCGGCACCCTCCCCGGCACCCTCCCCGGCACCCGTCCCGGGCCGCCGGGCGGAGGTGGCGGGGTGAGCCGGCGGCCGTCGGGGCGCACGGTGGGACGGACGGGTCGCGTGGTCCTCCGGGGCACGGCCCTGGCCGTCGCCGCGGCCGTGGCGGGGGCGGGCTCGGTGGTTGCGGCCGCGCTGGTGGCCGGTGAGACGCCGGGGGACGCCTGGCGCGTCGCACCCGTGGTGGGGGCGGCCGCCACGGGTGCGCTGGTGTGGCCGCTGGCCCGCCGGCGGGCCGATGCCGCGGTCGAACGTCTCGTGCACGGCTCACGACGAACCCCCGACGAGGTGGTGCGCGCCTTCGAGGCGGCCAGCGGCCGCAACCTGCCGCTGTCGGATCTGCTGGTGCAGCTCGCCGAGTCGCTGGTGCGGAGCTTCGTGGCGTCCGAGGCCGCGATATGGCGCGTCGACGACCACACCCTCGTGCCGTGGGTGGCCGTGCCCAGCCGGGAGGCGGCTGCCATCGAACTGGACGAGCCGGCTCGCCGGGTGCTGGCCGGGAGCGGGGTGGTGGGTCGGGCCTGGCTGGAGCTGTGGGTCCCCGACCTGCTGGCGGCCCACCCGGGGGAGGTGCGCGTCGTGCCGGCCACCCACGCAGGCGCCGTGCTGGGCGTTGTGCTGGTGGCCAGGGTCCCGGGCGCCGAGCGCTTCGAGGCCGCCGACGACGCCGCGCTGGCCGAGCTCGGAGGGCGGGTGGGCGTCGTCCTCCACAACCGCCAGCTCGATGCCGCCCTGCAGGCCACCCTCGAAGACCTGCGCCGCACCAACGAGGAGCTGCGGGCCTCCCGGGTCCGGCTGGTGTCCACCGCCGACGCCGAGCGCCGCCGGATCGAACGAGATCTCCACGACGGGGCCCAGCAGCACCTGGTGGCGCTGGCCGTGAACCTCCGCCTTGCCGACGACGCCATCGCCGACGATCCGTCGGTGGCCCGGGAGGTCCTGGGCACCCTGGGGAACGATGTCCGTGCCGCCATCGCCGAACTGCGTTCGCTGGCCCACGGCATCTTCCCGCCGCTGCTCATGGACGCCGGGATCATCGAGGCCCTGCGGGTGGCTGCCGAGCGGGCCGCCCCTGGCGTCACGTTCACCAGCGACGGGGTGGGCCGGTACGCGCCCGAGGTGGAGACGGCGGTGTACTTCTGCTGCCTCGAGGCGCTGCAGAACGCCGCCAAGCACGCACCTGGCTCGCAGGTGCGGGTGCACGTGGTCGAGCAGGACGGTGCGGTCCGGTTCACGGTGGACGACGACGGCCCCGGGCTCGGCGGCGCCGCGGCCGCGCCCGGCCACGGCCTGTCGAACATGGCTGACCGCGTGGGCGCCCTGGGAGGCACCCTCGAGGTGGGCGCCGCGCCCGAAGGCGGTACCCGGGTCGCCGGTGCGATCCCTGTGGGTGCCGAATCCCCCGGACCTGTGGTGGCTCCTGACGCCAAGGCCTCGCCGTGATCTGGCCCGCGGTTCGCGCCGTGGCCGCCCACGAGTGGTCCCGACGGTGGCGTGCGCTGCTGGCCGTGGGCCTGGTGGCCGGCCTGCTCGGCGGCCTGGTGGTGGCGGCGGTCGGCCTCACCCGCCGCACCGCCACCGCGCCCGACCGCCTGTTCGAGGCGGTCGCCCCGGGCGACGTCGAGGTGCAGGTCTTCGGTCGCCCGGAGCTGATCGCGTCGATCTCGAGCAGACGGGAGGTGGCGGCCGCGTGGCCGGCCGCCATGATCGTGGGTCAGTTGGAGGGGCCGGCGGTGGCCTACCTCGGCATCGTGTCGGGGCCGCCCCGACCCGATGGTCTCCTCGATCCGGTGGTGATCGACGGGCGCGAGCCGGACCCGGCGGAGCCGCACGAGGTGGCCCTGCACGAGCAGGCGGCCGATGACCTGGGGCTCGGCCCCGGTGACCACATCGGTCTGCACCTGCTCACCGCCGAGGAGGTGGGGCAGTTCGATGTGGGCTTCGGTGTGCCCGATGGACCACGCGTCGACCTCACCGTCACCGGCGTGATCCGGGTGCCGAACGGGGTCCTGGGCAGCGCGCCGCTACTGGGCACACCGGCCTTTGCCGCGCGCTACGGCGACAACGCCGCCGGCACCTTCGTCCACGCTGCCCTCCGGCGCGGCGCCGCCGATGTCGACGACTACGTCGCCGGGGTGGAGGACCTCGCCGCCGACGTGGCGCCCGTGGAGGGCGCCGAGGAGTTCGGCCCGGTGACCGCGCTGCCCCTCGCCCGGGGAACGGTGGCGGCCCGCTCGTCGGCGAGGGTCCTGGTGGCCGGGCTCACCGCGGCCGTGGTGGTGTCGGCGGTGGCCGGCCTGTTCGCACTGGGGCAGGCCATGGCTCGCCACCAGGCGGTCGGCGCGCCCGACCAGGTGGTGGAGGAGGCGTTGGGGATGACCCGCCCGGAGCGGGTGGCCGCGCGCCTGCTGCCGGCGTCGGTGGCGGCGCTGCTGGCCGGGGCCGTGGCGGCCGGGGTGGCGTTGGCCGGCGCCCTGGTCGAGCCGCCGGGCGCCGTGGGCGCGTGGGAGCCCCGACCCGGCTGGCTGCCCGACCCCTGGTCGATCGGACCCGGCGTGGTCGCGGTGGTGGTTGCGCTGGTGGTGCTGGCCGGGATCACCGCCGCCCAGGCCGGGTCCCGGTCGGTCGAGGTGGCCGCCACGCGGACGGTGGGCGGGCTGCGCCACCTGCCGTGGCCCACCGGGTGGAGCCTCACCGGCGCCACCTTCGCGCTGTCGCGGGGCGGGCGGGGCCGGGCGGTCCCGGTGCGGTCCGCCCTGGTCGGTACCGCCGTCGGTGTGGCCGGGTTGGTTGCCGGCCTGGTGTTCGGCGCCAGCCTCGACCGCCTGGCGTCCACGCCCCAGCGGTGGGGGTGGTCCGGTGATCTCCTGGTGGTCGACGCCACCGACGAGACCACCGCCCTGCTGCTCGCCGATCCGCGCGTCGAAGCCGCCACCACCATGCGCACCGCGGCCGTACGCATCGAGGGACCGGGTGTCGACGGCGTGCAGGTGACCGCCACCAGCGAGGAACCGGTGCGGGGCGACCTCCGGTGGACCATCCTGACCGGACGCCTCGGGGTCGCGGACCACGAGATCGTGGTGGGTTCCAGGTTGGCCGCCGAGCTCGGACTGGCGGTGGGCGACACCGTCGACCTGGGCGACGGGCCGGCCGAGGTGGTCGGGCTCGGCGTGGGGCCCGATGCCAACGGCGACGGGTTGGGCATGGCGGTGCTGGTCAGCAGCGATCGGCTGGCCTCGGCCGGGGTGCGCCAGCAGTTCCGGGAGCTGTTGGTCTCGGTGGCCCCGGGGGTGCGCGTGGAGGACTTCGGCGCCGAGCTGGCGGAGCGCTACGAGCTGCAGTGGCGCGAGCCGCCGGCCGAAGTGCGTGACCTCGCCGAGCTCGGCCGGCTCCCGGAGCTGCTCGGCGCGTTCCTGGCCGTCCTGGGCGTGCTGGCCCTGACCCACGCGCTGCTCCTCACGGCGCGCCGCCGATCCGGTGATCTCGCCGTGCTCCAGGCACTGGGCTCCACGCCCACCCAGGCCGCTCTGGCGGTGGTGGCCATGGCCTTCACCAGCACGGTGATCGGGGTGCTGGTCGGCGTTCCGCTCGGCTGGGCCACCGCCCGACTGGTGTGGGGCGAGGTCGCCACCGCCACCGGTGTGGCCCCCGACGTGGTGGTGCCCTCCGACGTCGGCCTGGTGGTGATCGGCGCGTTGGTGGTGGCGGCCCTGGTGTCGGCCGTGCCGGCGCTGGCCGCCCGCCGGCTCAGTCCGGCCCGCCAGCTCCGCGCCGAGTGACCCGGGCCGCCCAGAGTTCGGCCAGGAGCCGGGGCGACAGCTCCTCTTTGGGTACGAACGCCGCCGCGCCGCAGGCCGCCAGGTCGTCGGGCAGTGAGCTGCGGTCGTGGCTCGACAGCAGGAACACCACCACGTCGGGGTGATCGACAGCGATGCGGCCGGTGGCGGCGATGCCGTCGAGCACCGGCATCTTGATGTCCATCAGGACCAGGTCCACCGCGGTGTCGGCCAGCAGGGCGAGGGCCTGGGCGCCGTCGCCCGCCTCGCCCACCTGCTCGAAGCCGGGGGTGCGCCCGATCACGGCCCGCGCCGCGGCACGGAAGGGGGCCTGGTCGTCGACCACGGCCACGCGCACCGGCTCCACCCGTCCCGCATCGGGAACGTGGGCCCCGCTGGGGGCGTGCTCAGCCACCCTGGTGCTCGTGGAGGTACACCAGCACGGCCTTCACCCGCCGGTTGACGTCTCGTTCCTCGGACAGGCCGAGCTTGGAGAAGATCGAGTTGGTGTGCTTCTCCACGGCCCGCTCCGACAGCACCAGGCTCGCGGCGATGGCCGCGTTCGACTTGCCGGACGCCATCTCGCCCAGCACCTCGGTCTCCCGCGGGGTGAGCCGGCTCAGATCCGAGGTCGGGGCCCGGCGGTTGGCGGTGACCAGTTGCTCCACCACCTGGGGGTCGATGCGCGAGCCGCCCCGGGCCACCTCGCGCACGGCGTTGAGGAGCTCGTCGAGGTCGGCCACCCGTTCCTTCAGCAGGTAGGCCCGGCCGTCTGATCCGTCGGCCAGGAGGGCCAACGCGTAGGCGGCCTCGGCGTGCTGGCTCAGCACCACGACGCCGCACGCAGGCCGCTCGGCGCGCAGCCGGGCCGCCACCCGGATGCCCTCGTCGGTACCGGTGGGGGGCATGCGGATGTCGGTGACCACCACGTCGGGCGATTCGGTCTCGATCAGGGCCTCGAGGCCCGGCAGATCAGCGGCCGAACCCACCAGGTCGACGTCGTCGGCCGCGTTGAGCAGCCGTTCCAGGCCCTGGCGCAACAGGGCGTGATCCTCGGCGAGGACGACTCGGATGGTCATGGCGCACGACGTTACGGGGCGCGTGCGCTCCCGGCGATGGTGGCAGGACCCGGCCGGGGGTGGTGCTGGCCACACCCCCGAGACGCCGGGTAGCGCCCTGCCGCGGCGGGGCCTCGAAGCGCACGCTGGGTCCATCACTGCAACGGCCCCTCGCTGGGCCACGACCCACGAGGTGCCGCCATGACGACCATCCACACCCCCGCCAACTCGGACCAGACCGAGCGGGCCGACCAGACCGACCAGATCGGGCCCATCGGGTTCGGCGACCTGCCGTACGACGAGCCGGTGATCCTCCCGGCCACCGGCTCGGGCCCGGAGCCCGACCCGGCCGCGGGACGGGCCAAGTGGCCGGTCTACGGCCTGCTGGCCGCCGTGAACGGGCTGATCTCGTCGTTCATGATCCTCGGCTCGGGGATCACCGAGGAGGACGCCCAACAGGGCGTGGGCGTGATCCAGAAGCTGGAGCGGGGCAACTTCCGCATCGGCTCCATCCTCGGGATGGTGGCGATCGGCCTGCTGTTCGTGACGGTCGCCGCGTGGCGGCGCTGGCTCGAACGCATCGCCCCCGACGACCTCGCCGCCCGCACCATCCCCACCGCCCTGGCCGGCATCCCCATCCTCAACGTGTTCTTCGTGTCGATGGCCGCCACCATGGTGCTCTACCTGCCCGGTGGCACCGATCACGGCTGGCTGTCCGACGAGGCGCTGTTCGTGAACTTCTCGATGCTGGACTTCGGGCCGCTGCTCGGCTGGTGGGGGGCCGCGGTCGCCGCCATCGCCCTCGCTGTCCTGGCGTTCGGCGCCAACCCGAACGTGCCCCGGTGGATGGGGTTCTTCAGCCTCGCCGTCATGGTGCTGCCGGTGGGCCTGTTCTTCGCCACCGGCCTGCCCGGGCTGGTGGGCCTGTTCGGCCCGGTCTGGCTGGCCGTGATCAGCCTGGGCCAGCTGTTCGGCTCCCGCACCGCCGCCTGACGGCGTCGGGCCGCCAGCCGGTTGCGTAGGACCCCCGGTCGCCGTCGGCGGTCGGGGGTCCTGTCGCGTGGTCAGGCCCGGGCGGCGCGTTCGTTGCGGTAGCTGCGCCCCAGTTCGTTGGCGTGCTCGTGGACCCAGGTCCGCAGCGACACGTCTCCGGTGGGTGGGCCGTCGGTGTCGGCCAGACCCTCCATGGTGGAGACCAGTTCGTCCCGGTCGAGCACGTCGTCGTGGAGGACCGCCCCGAGGACACGGCCCCCGAGCAGGACCCCGGCCCTGGGGGCCCGCACCACCATGGTGCGGGTGCCGATGGTGTCGCGCAGCTCTCGCACCAGGTCGATGTAGGCCGGCCGGTCCGGGCCCACCGCATCGACGACGACGTGGGAGAGGTGGCCGACGTTGTGGGCGGTGTGCACCTCGGGCTGGTCGACGGTACGGGGACCGAGGACGCACAGCCGGGCCACGTCGTCCACGTGCACGGGCCGCACCTGGTAACGGCCGTCGCCCGCCACCGCGAACACCGGCAGCTTGCGCAGCAACCAGGCCAGGTTGTTCAGCAGCACCGAGTGGCCGCCGAAGATCAGCGTGGGCCGCACCGCCAGGGTGGGCACCGCGCTCGCCTCGAGCCGGGCCTCCACCCGGGCCTTGCCGCGGAAGTACGGGTAGGGCGAGTCGACGGAGGGGTGGGCCACGCTCAGGTGCACGATGCGGCGCACCCCGGCCCGCTCGGCGGCGTCGATGAGCTGGACGCACCGGTCGACGGCCACGTCGTAGCCACCGTGGCCGTCGCCCATGCGCATCCAGTACGTGTTGTAGAAGGTGTCGACGCCGGCGAAGGCGGCGGCCAGGCGGTCGGGGTCTCCCCACGTGAAGGGCCGGACGTCGAGCCCGTCGGCGGACTCCCGCGGGTGTCCGGTGAGGGTGCGCACCGCCCGACCCTGCTCCCGGAGGAGCTGGGCGATCACCGAGCCCGTGTTGCCGAACGCGCCCGTGACCAGGTCAGTGCCATCCATCGAGCCAGTGTGCCCGACATCGGGACCGATCGCTCGACTGGGGGTACCGTCGCCGCATGGGAGCCGAGGGGACCGTGATCCGTGTCGACGCCGGGCGCACCGGACTGGTCTGGGCCGTGGGCGACGACGGCCGGCTGCACCAGCTCGCCTTCGGGCCGGGGGCCACCGGCCGGACGGCCGAGCTGCCGGTGGCGCTCTACCCGCTCGCGTACCCCACCCACGGCGAGGAGCCGCTGCGGGAACCGGCCCTGCGGATCACCCACGCCGACGGCACGGTGTCCACCCGGCTGCGGGTGGTGGAGGTGACCAGTTCGAGCGGCCCGTCGCCGGCATCGGGCGTGGAGCGCCACATCACCCGGGTGCGCCTGGTGGACCGGGTGGCGCCGCTGGAGGTCGACCTGGTGGTGCGGGCCTGGCCCGAGCACCACCTGATCGAGCAGTGGGTCGAGGTCACCAACCGGGCCAGCGGCCCGGTCACGGTGCACCGTCTGCTGGCGTCGGCTCCGGCCTTCGCCGGCAGCGGACCCCACCTCACCCACTGGGGCGGCGGGTGGGCGGGGGAGTGGTCCGAGACCACCGAGGCCCTCACCTCCGGCACCAAGACGGTGGCCTCGGCCGGCGGCGTGCGGTCCTCGCTGTACCGGCCTCCGGTCGTGCTGTTCGCCCCCGACGGCCCGGCAGCCGAGGAGGATGGCACCGTGGGGGCCTGCACGGTGGTGTGGGGCGGCGATGTCCGGTTCGACGCCGAGGTCTTCCTGCACGGCCACGTGCGGATCCTGGCCGGGCACCAGGACCGGGGTGCCGAGCGGGTGCTCGACCCCGGTGAACCCTT
>WBZL01002126.1_pt1 | contig 19568 bp, 10 predicted proteins | sample 5204291 | NCBI WGS metagenome assembly WBZL01 (sample SAMN12344345, study PRJNA552823) | activated sludge metagenome | biome: Activated sludge suspended growth; feature: Nitrification reactor; material: Wastewater; isolation source: activated sludge from nitrification reactor of wastewater...
AAAATAAAAGGGGTAGTCGGCAAAATAGGCAGAAATATCCCTAAAATACCCAGCAATAAGGCTGTGATACCCACTCCCAGGTAAAGCCAGCGCATAATCCATGAATCATGTAAACGCAGAATATGCAGACCATCTTTGTCTTGCGAACTGGAAGTTAAATTATTTATCGAATTAGGCATAATAATTTGGGGTTGCGGCTAGAAGGAATGAAGTAACCCTGTAGTAAGTATTCGCCTAAGGATAAGCATAGAATCCTAAGCACAACCCATATATACTAAATAATTCTTCTGCTTTCTGCAGTTTAATTTTTTTTAATCAGTGAATAATAAACTTTATATTAAAACATTTGGTTGCCAAATGAACGAGTATGACTCGGATAAAATGGCTGATGTCCTTCATTCCGCTAAAGGTCTTGAGTTAACCGATAAACCTGAAGAAGCCGATGTTATCTTATTTAACACATGCTCTGTTCGTGAGAAAGCGCAAGAAAAGGTTTTCCATGATCTTGGAAGGGTTCGGCATTTAAAAGAGAAGAATCCAAACTTGCTAATCGGCGTAGGAGGATGCGTTGCTAGCCAAGAAGGACATGAGATAATTAAGCGTGCCCCTTTTGTTGATCTCGTATTTGGACCTCAAACCTTACATCGTTTACCTGAATTAATCAGAAAGCGTGAATTAACGGGTCGCTCTCAAGTTGATATTTCTTTTCCAGAAATCGAGAAATTTGACCATTTGCCTCCTGCGCGCACCGAAGGGGCTACGGCCTTTGTTTCTATCATGGAAGGTTGCAGTAAATATTGCAGCTTCTGTGTTGTTCCCTATACCCGTGGTGAAGAAGTATCACGCCCACTGAATGATATTCTGGTTGAGGTTGCCCATTTGACGTTGCGAGGCGTTAAAGAAGTCAATTTACTCGGCCAAAATGTAAACGCTTATCGCGGAAAAATGGACAGTAGCGAAATTGTCGATTTTGCATTATTACTTGAATTCATTCATGAAATTCCAGGTATAGAACGTATCCGCTTCACCACCTCGCACCCCAAGGAATTTACAACTCGGCTCATCGATGTTTATGCAAAACTGCCCAAAGTAGTCAATCACCTCCACTTACCCGTTCAATCAGGTTCTGATCGAGTTCTCGCTGCAATGAAACGAGGCTATAGCGCGATCGAGTACAAATCCATTATCCGTAAAATAAGGGCTTTACGTCCTAATATCTCGATTAGTTCTGATTTTATTATTGGCTTTCCAGGTGAAACAGAGGCTGACTTTGAAGCAACCATGAAATTGATCGAAGCAGTTTATTTCGATGAATCGTTTAGCTTCATTTATAGCCCACGACCAGGAACCCCTGCTGCTGACTTACCGGATGATACCCCCCAAGAAATTAAATTAGAGCGACTGCACCGTTTACAAGAAAGAATTGCGCAACACGCAACTTCAATCAGTCAGAATATGGTTGGCACAACTCAACGTATCCTTATTGAGGGCTATTCTAAGAAAAGTGCAGACGAATTATGCGGTAGAACAGAAAATAATCGCATGGTTAACTTTATTGGTGATCCGAATCGAATCGGTCAGTTCATCGATATTAAAATTACAGCGGCGTTGCCCCATTCCCTGCGTGGAGAAATTCTGAAATAAACGATTAAGAAGATAGCTTTTAACACTTGCAAACTCATTTAACCCCTGCGAGAATGCGCTAATCGTTTTCAATTAATTATCGTTTTGAAACCTAAACCTGTAGAAATTTCTTTCTCCCCCACGGATAATCAGCGCCTTGCTAATCTCTGCGGGGCATTAGATGAAAATCTCAAACAAATCGAAAATGCCCTAGATGTTAATATTGCCAGACGAGGTGAGCATTTCGTTCTCAAGGGGCAATCCAATCAAACAGAGATCGCAGCGCAAGTTCTTAGGGATTTTTATAATCAATCCCATCATCAGTTAAGTATTGAGCAAGTCCAATTAGGCTTGATCGAAGCCGCTAACTTATCGAGTCAACTGAGCCAATCGATTGATCCTGCAATTGACGCCACCTCATCACCAAAGTTGATGACACGTCGAAATAATCTTCATGCGCGAAGTTTACGTCAAGGCCAATATCTCCAACAAATTCAAGATCATGATATCGTTTTTGGTATAGGTCCCGCAGGTACGGGTAAAACTTATCTTGCAGTTGCAAGCGCAGTCGATGCACTCGAACGAGAAATGGTATCGCGGATCATTCTAGTGAGACCGGCTGTTGAAGCAGGAGAACGACTTGGTTTTTTACCAGGCGATCTGGTTCAGAAAGTAGATCCTTATCTACGTCCCCTTTACGATGCACTGTATGATTTAATGGGATTTGATAAAACGAGTCGTCAATTCGAGCGCAATACAATTGAAATTGCACCGCTAGCATTTATGCGTGGTCGCACGCTGAATCAATCTTTCATCATCCTGGATGAAGCACAGAATACGACACCTGAGCAAATGAAGATGTTTCTGACACGAATCGGCTTTGGATCTAAAGCAGTGATCACCGGTGATATCACTCAAATTGATCTACCCAAACATCAGAAAAGTGGATTAATTGATGCAGAGCAGGTGTTAAAGCAAATTAAAGGTATTGCTTTTACTCATTTCAGATCAGAAGACGTGGTACGTCACCCCCTCGTACAAAGAATTGTTAATGCTTATGAGCAGCACAGCGAACAAGCGTAAACCTATTTCTATTCCGAGCAATACTGTTGAGAAAACCTCGAATAAATTATCGCTGATGGTTCAATATGTTTCAAAGTTCCCCGAAACACCGAATCGCCACCATTTTCGTAAATGGGTCAAAGCAGCATTAGTACAAAGCGCAGAAATCGTAATTCGCATCGTTGATCAAGAAGAGGGCCTATCACTAAATCAGCGCTTTAGGGAAAAAGCTTATCCTACCAATGTTTTGACATTTACCTATGATGACACATCGCCCTTAACCGGCGATATTGTACTGTGCGCGCCGGTAGTAATTCGTGAAGCGCAAGAACAACACAAAAGTATTGACGCCCATTATGCACATCTCACCATTCACGGTGTATTGCACCTTCAGGGTTATGACCATGAAACTGATTTAGAGGCGGCAGATATGGAGCAACTCGAATCACAGCTTATGACTCAACTGGGCTATCCAGACCCCTATTAGTTAGATAAGCGTTGCAGATATTAATAACTTGTTTTAGCTACATCCAAATAACTCATAACTTATAAATGATGAGACTAATCATGAATCATTCCTCTCCCAAGATCAGTTGGTTTGAGCATATCGGTTCACTCCTCATGCGACAGCCGGAAGATCGCGAACAGCTAGTAGCGCTCTTACATTCTGCGTACGAAAGGAATTTGCTTGATGCGGATGCACTGACCATGATTGAAGGTGTAATGCATGTGTCGGAAATGCAAGTTCGCGACATCATGATTCCGCGCTCCCATATGGATACCATCGATATCAGCGAAAAACCTGCTGAATTCATCCCTTTTGTCATCGAGAAGGGGCATTCTCGTTTCCCAGTAACCGATGGAAGTAAAGATCAAATCATAGGAATACTGCTCGCTAAGGATTTGCTGCGGTACTATTCTGAGCAAGAGAGTTTTAATGTTCGTGAAATGCTGCGTCCCGCCGTGTTTATCCCTGAATCCAAGCGACTCGACATCTTGCTAAAAGACTTTCGTAGCAATCGCAACCATATCGCAATTGTTGTGGATGAGTATGGTGGTGTCGCTGGCCTGGTAACCATTGAAGATGTGCTAGAGCAAATTGTCGGTGATATTGAAGACGAATATGATTTCGATGAGAATGAAGCAAATATTGTTGCAGAGACGAACGGACATTATCGTGTCAAAGCCATAACTGAGGTTGCTAGTTTTAATGAAACACTCGGCGCAGCGTTCAGTGATCAAGATTTTGATACGATTGGAGGCGTCGTAACTAATAAATTCGGTAGAATGCCTAAGAATGGTGAGTCTGTGATTATCGACCATTATCGATTCACGGTACTCCGTGCTGATAGTCGGCGCCTGCATTTACTCAAGGTCGAAAAGATCGACGCTGCTAACCCTGAGGCATCAGATCAGGCTGATTAAAACGATTCATGCCCGTGTCCATGGGTCTGAAGCCCCCGCTAAATCCTGTTTTACTCCATGCTAAACTATTAGGCAAATGCCTAATATTACTACTCGTGTTTTCCCTCAAGCTATTTTTGATTGGCTAGTTCAGCAAGGTTGCTCCCCGATTCTAGCGCGTATCTACGCAGCACGTGGAATTGAACAACCGAGTCAATTAGAGGCGGCGTTATCAAAATTATTGCCATTTGAGCAGCTAAAAAATATTGCTGAGATGGCAGTAGTCCTAGCAGACGCCATCGCCGACCAAAAACGCTTACTCATTATTGCTGATTATGATTCGGATGGGGCAACTGCCTGTGCATTAGCTATTCGGGCACTTAGAAAATTTGGAGCCTGTGTAGACTATCTAGTACCCAATCGCTTTGAGTATGGCTACGGCCTAACCCCTGAAATCGTCAACCTTGCTGCAACCAGTAATTCCGAATATCGACCTGATATCATCATTACCGTCGACAACGGGATAAGCAGCATTGAAGGCGTTGAAGAAGCAAACCGTTTAGGAATACGCGTACTCATTACCGATCATCACTTACCAGGTGAACACCTCCCCAATGCAGCCGTTATCGTCAATCCGAACCAACCTAGCTGCCCATTTTCCAGCAAAAATCTAGCAGGGGTCGGGGTCATCTTTTACGTCATGCTGGCACTTCGCGCAGAATTACGCAAAAGAGGCGTTTTTAATAACTGTTTTAAGGAACCGAACCTCGCTAGCCTACTTGATCTCGTTGCACTAGGTACAGTAGCAGATGTCGTTAAGCTTGACTGGAATAACCGAGTTTTGGTCAAACATGGCCTACACCGTATTCGCAATGGTAAAGCCTGCACAGGTATCTACGCGTTGCTCAAAGTCGCAAAACGCGACTATCAACGTATCTCGACGAATGAGCTTGGCTTTGTGATTGGCCCACGACTCAACGCAGCAGGTCGATTGGATGATATGACGTTAGGTATAGAATGCCTAATTACCGATGATGAAGGCCGAGCGTTTGAAATTGCAAGTGAGTTAGATAGGCTCAATCGGCAACGCCGCGAAATAGAAGCAACCATGCGAGATTCTGCACTGGATCAGCTAGCGCTCAATATAAAATTTCAACAGCCCGCCGAATCTGTCTATAGCATTTGTCTCTATGATCCTAATTGGCATCAAGGCGTCATTGGATTGATTGCTTCTCGCGTCAAAGAAAAATTTCATCGGCCCATCATTATTTTTGCGCCAGGGAATGAGGGCGAAATCAAAGGGTCGGGACGTTCGATTGCTGGCATCAACTTAAGGGACGCACTTGATCTGGTATCCAAACGTAACCCGGGATTGATCAAAAAGTTTGGTGGTCACGCTGCAGCCGCAGGATTGACCATCATGGAGCACGATTTTCAACGTTTTCAAGCAGCCTTTGAGCAAATAGCTCAGCAATTGTTGACTCCGGCTGATTTAACGCAACAGATTGAAACCGATGGGGATTTAAACGAGACTGAATTAAGTTTAGCGCTTGCGCAATCGTTTGCCGAAGTTGTTTGGGGTCATGGTTTTCCCGAGCCAAGCTTTAATGCGCGGTTTTATGTGGAAAATCAACGTATCGTAGGTGAAAAACATTTAAAATTAAAGCTGCGAAAACTAATTTCAAATACCAGCTATGATGCGATTTTATTTTTCCAGACTGAACCGTTACCGGAATGCATTCAAGCTGTCTTTCGCTTGCAAGCGAATGAATTCAATGGAAACACGACACTACAACTATTAATTGAACACTGGTCAGATAATAACGAAATAAAAAATGATTAGCCCATTCCAACCAGGTGGAGAACTTGAGCATTTTCTAACCTTTGCAACCAGTCTCGCAATCGGGCTCTTAATCGGCCTGGAGCGCGAGCGAAGTCAAGCTGCAAAAGCTGGATTGCGCACATTTGCATTAGTTTCGATGCTCGGCACACTAGCAGCATTATTATCACAAAAAACCAATTCACCATGGTTACTTTTAGCTGGATTCTTGCTTGTCGGCACCATGACGATTATCGCTAACTTAAGAAACCACGAAGACCCTGATCCTGGAACAACCACTGTTACAGCCATTTTGATCTGCTATAGCCTGGGTGTTCTGGTTTGGTATGGCGATACGACCCTCGCTGTCATGCTTGCGATTGTGACAACGATATTACTCTATTTTAAAACTGAGCTACACGGACTAACACAGAATCTCGAACGGCGTGACTTGATATCGATGCTGCAATTTGCTGTTCTCACCTTTATCATCTTGCCCATTCTACCGGATAAAAATTATGGGCCTTATGAAGCATTCAATCCCTATCAAATCTGGTTGATGATGGTATTGATTTCAGGCATTAGTCTCACAGGCTACGTTGCTTTACGTTTTATCGGTCATCGCTATGGCGCCGTGCTACTCGGCGTACTCGGTGGATTAGTTTCCAGCACGGCTACAACGATGGTTTTTACACGTCGCAGCGAAGAAAACATTAATTTAGCTAAGCTTGCGGTAGTTGTGATCTTGCTTGCCAATCTCACCGTACTCATCCGGCTCGCCGTGATCAGTGCAGCACTTTCTCCTAAGGTATTACCGATGCTGCTGCCAGTTCTCGGTAGTGGTCTTATCTTAGGTCTAACCGTTACCATTTTTTGGTGGCGTGACTTTACGCAGCAAGAAGAACTGCCTATTCCAGAAACCAAGAATCCAACCGAATTTTCAACTGCAGCGGGATTTGGCGTACTTTACGCACTCGTGTTATTCATGAGTACATGGCTCTCCGATATTGCGGGCAGTAGCGGTTTATACATGGTCGCAATTATCTCAGGGCTTACCGATGTCGATGCCATCACGCTGAGTAGTCTTCGCCTGTTAGAGCTCGGTAAGCTTCAAATATCGGAAGCGGTCACCGCGATTACGCTCGCGATCATCTCGAATATTATTTTTAAGCTGGGTTTGATTTTCATTATTGGCAGTTCACTCCTGAACAAACGAACTGCTTTTGGAATGATCATGACCGCAATTGGTCTCGCAGGCGCCTTATTCATACTAGTACATTAAGCAATTTGTCGATAAAAAACCGATTTTCCCATGCAGTCTAAAATAGTCTTACCGGCTCCTGGCCAACTCCTGCGTTATACTGGCCTTACGGGTTCGAGTGATACGTTATTGCTGACAAAACTCATTCAATCGCTAGCCTCCCCTCAATCGGTAGCCATTATCGCGGCTAATGCGCTCGATGCTCAGCGGTTATTTGAAGAGATTCCATTCTTTCTCCCTAAAGCCAAAATTTATTTATTACCTGACTGGGAGACATTACCTTACGATACCTTTTCACCTCACTATGATCTAATCTCCGAGCGATTAGCAACGCTCTATCAAGTAATGAATGCGGCCTACGATATCTTGATCGTACCTGCAACCACTGCGCTTTATCGCATCTGCCCTAAAGCATTCCTAGCTGCTCACACTTTTTTTATCAAGCAAGGAAGTACGCTCGATCTACCGCATTTCCGCAATCAAATGACGCTGGCTGGCTATTCCCATGTGAATCAAGTGCTATCTCCTGGGGAATATAGCGTAAGAGGTGGGCTAGTCGATCTGTTTCCAATGGGCAGTGCACTTCCTTATCGTATTGATCTGTTTGATGATGAAATCGAAACGATTCGAACTTTCGATGCCGATACGCAACGTAGCATCTATCCGGTTAGTGAAATTCGGTTACTACCTGCACGTGAATTCCCACTCGATGAGACAGGTCGTTCACAATTCCGTGTCAATTTCCGGGAAAAATTTGAGGGTGATCCTTCTCGCAGTAAAATCTATAAAGAAATCAGTAAGGGTTCAACCCCAGCAGGGATTGAATATTACCTACCGCTTTTCTTTGAGCAAACGGCAACGATCTTTGATTATCTACCTCAAGACAGTTTAATCTGCTTGCACCAAGATGTTTATACCGCTACCGATCAGTTCTGGCGTGACACTCAATCGCGTTATCAGTTATTGCGCGGCGATACTGATCACCCTTTACTGCCGCCTGTCGACCTATTTTTGACGACAGACAATTTTTTCGGCCACTTAAAATCTTACGCACGTATTCAAATTACCTCACAGCAGCTCGAGCAATCGGATGAAGTGCTGGCGCAGTCACCGCCAAGCGTAAGGGTTGACCGCCATGCTGCTAATCCGCTGGAAAAATTAGCTGGTTTTATCTCAGCATTCAATTCTACCGGCGGCAGGATTTTATTAATTGCTGAGAGTATCGGTCGGCGCGAAATCATTTACGAATATTTACAAGACCACGGCTTATCCCCTGGGATCTGTCAAAGCCATGCCGAATTCAATAGCAGCAACAGCCCATTCATGCTCTGCGCAGGACCGATACAAAGTGGTTTTGTGCTGAGCACAGAACTTGGTTCCGATCAATTTGCTTTCATCACGGAGAACGAGCTTTACGCTACCTATATGCATGGGCGACGTAACCGGGATTCTCGCAAAACTACTTCGACAGATACCCTACTCCGCGATCTTTCTGAGATCAAAATCGGCGATCCTGTCGTACACGAACAGCACGGTATTGGTCGCTATCTGGGATTAGTCAATCTCGATTTCGGTGAAGGTAACAGCGAATTTCTGGCCCTTGAATATGAGGGCAACGACAAACTCTATGTTCCGGTATCGCATTTGCATCTGATCGGCCGCTACAGTGGCGTTTCCCCTGAATCAGCACCGCTACACAAGCTTGGTAGCGGGCAATGGGAAAAAGCCAAACGCCGGGCGATGCAACAAGTCCGAGATACAGCAGCCGAATTACTTAATCTTTATGCGCAACGTGCTTCACGCCAAGGCCACACATTCAAATTCAAACAACGTGATTACGAAGCTTTTGCGGAAGGCTTCGGTTTTGAAGAGACTACCGATCAAGCAGCTGCAATTCAAGCCGTCATCACCGACCTCACTTCCGGTAAACCCATGGATCGTTTGATTTGTGGTGATGTCGGGTTTGGTAAAACCGAAGTAGCGCTACGTGCGGCATTTATTGCAGTCGCCGACGGCCAGCAAGTGGCAGTACTCGTTCCCACGACCCTTTTGGCCGAGCAGCATTTTCAAAACTTTTCTGATCGATTTGGTTTGATTGCTGATCAATGGCCGGTAAAAATTGCTGAGCTTTCGCGCTTTCGTTCAGCCAAAGAACAGACGCTCGCCCTAGATTTATTGAGTAAAGGACAGATTGATATCATCATCGGTACACATAAATTAATCCAAGAAAAAGTAAAGTTTAAAAACCTAGGGTTAGTCATCATCGATGAAGAACACCGATTCGGTGTACGGCAGAAGGAGCAATTGAAGAAGATGCGCGCGGAAGTAGATGTTCTGACGCTAACGGCTACCCCTATCCCGCGCACACTCGCCATGTCATTGGAAGGATTACGCGATTTCTCTATCATCGCAACGGCACCGCAAAGAAGGCTAGCAATTAAGACGTTCGTCCACCCCTTTGCTGAAGGGATCATTCGAGAAGCTTGCTTACGGGAATTAAAGCGCGGTGGTCAGATTTATTTTTTATACAATGAAGTTAGCACCATTCAAAGTATGTTTGATAAGCTAACTCGCCTCCTCCCCGAAGCACGTATCCATATCGCTCACGGACAAATGCGCGAAAGCGAGTTGGAGCATGTCATGCGCGACTTTTATCAACAACGCTTCAATTTACTGCTTTGTACCACTATCATTGAAACCGGTATTGATATTCCAAGCGCGAATACAATCATCATTTACCGTGCAGATAAATTTGGCTTGGCACAGCTACATCAATTGCGAGGTAGAGTCGGGCGCTCCCACCATCAAGCCTATGCCTACTTACTAACACCGGATGAAGAAGCATTAGGCGCTCAGGCCAAAAAAAGACTCGAAGCCATTCAATCCATGGAAGAATTAGGTTCTGGTTTTTATCTGGCCATGCATGACCTCGAAATTCGCGGCGCAGGTGCTGTACTGAGTGAATCCCAAAGCGGTGAAATGCAGGAAATCGGCTTCAATCTCTATAGTACAATGCTCGATAGTGCGATCAAATCGCTTAAAGCAGGCCAAGAACCCGATTTACAACACCCCCTCGGGGTTGCAACTGAGATCAAATTGCATGTGCCAGCGCTGCTACCAGAAACCTATTGCAACGACATTCATGAAAGACTCGTGCTTTATAAGCGCATGGCCAATTGCGAAGACGATGGTCAGCTCGATGATATGCAGCGCGAACTTATTGATCGTTTTGGATTGCTGCCTGAGCCAGCGCGAGCCCTTTTGGATTCGCATCGGTTACGGATTGCTGCGAAACCACTGGGCATCCTGCGTATCGATGCGAGTAGCGAAAGTATACTCATTCAATTCGTGCCCAGTCCACCGATTGCAGCGGAACGGATTATTTCTTTGATCCAAAGTAGCCGAGAGTACAACCTTTCTGGCCCTGATAAACTAAAAATTCAAACCAAAATTTTAGACGTCGCAGAACGCGTCAAACGCATCAGAAAAGTCATGGATCAATTGGTTTGAACTCAATTCATCTATCCCCGCCCCTTCGCCACGTATGAAATCGTTCAATCCAGTCAAGTAGACGTGGATTGATATGTTGGCGCTTCCATTCTCCCGCAACGTATTTGTTGGCTTCTGACCAGCTTGGATAACTGTGAATCGTACTGAGAATCTTATTAAGCCCAAGTCCATGTTTCATAGCCAGTACAAATTCCGCGATTAGATCGCTTGCATGGCTAGCGACTATCGTAACCCCTAAAATACGATCTTTCCCTGGAACTGTTAGCACCTTGATAAAACCATATGCCGCTTCATCGGTAATCGCGCGATCCAGTTCTTTTAGGTCAAATCGCGTTACTTCATAATTCACCTTACAGGCTTGTGCTTCTTGCTCGGATAACCCAACATGGGCCACTTCGGGGTCTGTAAAAATAGACCAAGGAATAACACGGTAATCCACTCTAAACCGCTTGATCATATCAAACAATCCATTTGCCGCAGCATACCAAGCCTGATGTGCTGCAATATGGGTAAATTGATAGGGTCCCACGACATCGCCACACGCGTAAATATTGGGGTAAATCGTTTGGAGCTTGTCATTGGTTTCGATCGTTCCAGTTGGTAAAAGATTGATTCCCAATTCTTCTAGCCCATATCCAGTCACACGCGCCTCTCTACCAACAGCGCAGAGCAGTGCATCGAATACCAACATGGTTTCGATACCTGCTTGATCACAAAGAAACAATCGCTGCTCGCTACCAATCACTTCACACCGAGTCGCTTTGCACTGTGTCAGAATTTTCACACCGTCTGCTTGTAAAGCAGATTCGATTAATGCTGCGACCTCATGATCTTCACGCATCAACAATCGATTACGTGCAACAAGCGTAACAGGAATCGCCAGCCGTGCAAAAGCTTGAGCCAGCTCACAACCAACAGGCCCTCCCCCCAGTACGATCAAATGCTTGGGAGGTTGTTGCAGCGACCATATGGTTTCTGATGTGTAGTAGCGAACTTGATCAAGCCCCGGAAGATCAGGAATAGCAGAACGTGCCCCCGTTGCGATCACAATGGTACGGGTCGACAAAATTTGATCATTAACGGAAACCGTCCACGGTGAGGTAATGTGCGCTTTCCCTTGGATAACTTCGACGCCAAGCTGTGTATAACGCTCGATCGAATCATGGGGGGCTATCGTTTGAATAACGCGTTGTACCCGCGCCATCACGTCCTGAAATTGATACTCAACAGATACAGGCTCAATCCCCAGAGATTGCGCCTTTCTAACTTCATTCAGAAAATGTGCGGTCCGAATGAGCGATTTGGAAGGTACGCACCCATAGTTCAGGCAATCTCCTCCCATTTTATGACTTTCAATGAGCGTTACTTTAGCTCGTGTTGCTGCTGCGATATAGGCAGTAACAAGCCCTGCGGCACCAGCTCCAATTACGATCAAATTACGATCAAACCGAGCTGGTTTTTTCCAGGGTGCATAGCGTCGGTGCCGTTTGCTGATGGCAATAATCGCTTTAGCAAACCACGGAAAAAGTGCCAACAATAGAAACGAAGAAAGTATAATCGGTGAGAAAATCTCGGCTGGGTTATCAATGGCTGCAAGCTGCGTCCCTGCATTCACATAAACTGCGGTACCTGCCAACATACCGACAAGACTAACCCAAAAGAAACTGAGCATCGGTAATGTCGTTAGCCCCATCAGTAAGTTGATTATAAAAAAAGGAATTGCTGGAATTAACCTTAACGAGAACAGATAAAAAATACCATCCCGCTGAAGCGCTTGATTAATGGTCATCAAGCGATGACCCAAGTAGTGTTCAACCCAATTTCTAAAAAAATAGCGTGCTGCAAGAAACGCAAGGGTTGCGCCAAGCGTAGCTGACAACAACACGATTGGGACCCCGACCCAGAAACCAAATAGGGCGCCGCCTGCGAGTGACATCACGCCTGCACCTGGCAATGACAAGGCAGCCATGACGATGTAACTGATGGAGTAAACGCTAATCACCCACCAAGGTTGCTGCTGATAAAACTCTACTAGTTCATGTTGATAGGTTTTGAATGTTTCTAAATTCAGAAAACGCCCAAGATCAAAACCCAAATAGAGGCCAATCAGCGTCAGCAATCCAAGCAATACCCATATGCGCTTATTCATGGAATCGTGACAGATGCAGGCGATCGATACTCGCTACACGAAGCACCATAGCGGAAGCAACTATAGCAACGATGATGTTTCAAGCTAACGGGAATCGCTAAACTATCAGTTAAAGTATCTGCTAATGCATAATCGGGATCATCATCGACTAAAGTGCAAGCATAAACACGCATGCGCTCTGCTTGTTTAACCACCATTCTGCTAAAAGCGCACATGAAGTGTTGTCGGGTTTGCTCAGTTTGATACGTATTCATGCAATGCGGCGTGATAACGGGAACGTTAACCTGAGATGCCGGAGAATGAAATTCAGGAAATTCGATACGATGTAAATCACCTGGTAAACCATGGGCCGTCAATACCTCTTGGAAACGATTTGTAACAACCGCCGCATCACAATTTGTAATAGCTTGATGCGCAATCGAAACGGTAAAACCCATACCATAGAGATGTCGCATCCCCTCTAACGCAAGTTTGAACATCCCTTGACCGCGCCCTGCATCATGTTGCACCTCATCAAAATGATCCAGACTCACTCGAAAATGAAGTGAGTACGACTGTTTCAACAGCGGCGCAAGTTGATGTAATCGTTTGATCAGGGGCGTTGTTGCATTAGTCAACACTAAACAAGGTCGATACGACAATGCAGTTGCAAGTATGCGCACGAAATCCTTATTAACAAACGGTTCGCCCCCGGTGAATGAAAACTGTTGAGCACCCAGCGTAAGCGCTTCATGGATGAAAGGCTCTACATCAGCGAGTCGTATTTGCTGTAATCGATTGTCTCCTGGTTTGGAACCTTCTAAACAAAAAGGGCAAGCAAGATTACAGGCTGTACCGGTATGAAACCAAACTTCCTCTAGCTTGCGCGATTCAATAAACCCACGCGGCTCACCTTGAGGGGTTTGATACCAATCATCTGAACGCGACATTTGATTGCTCCAGCATACTCTCAATTAGTGTTCATTACTTTTTTCTCTGCTCGCTAGAAATTTGATTAAAAAAAGTGTGCATATATCACGAACAAAAAGTTTATTCCATCACAGCTCAAAATCACAACAAGACCTAGACTATCACCATATTAATAATTTCTTAATATCTTTAATATGGGTAATAAGCTAAAAAGAAGCTTCATCTACTTATTCCTTGCATGGAATTTAATTCTAGCAATCACGGCTTATGCCCAAATTAATTCACCCCATATCCTTCCTGACCAATTCTTTTTTGTAAAAACAATCCGTATCGAAGGAAATGCTTTACTCCCTGATCGAAAATTAGATGGACTCCTAATCAATTTTACAAACCAGAGCCATACCATGGCTACCCTTGAAAAAGCTGCAAACTTGATACAACAATCGTATCGTGACGCAGGTTATGGAGGGGTTGTCGCTTATCTTCCAGAACAAGTTTTTGAACAAGGCGAAATTGTAATTAAAGTTCTTGAGGGCAAATTAGAACACATTAACATCTCGGGTAATAAGTATCTCGAAGAATCTAATATCCTCAGCAGTCTACCAAAGTTAATTATTGGAAGCACCCCTGTCGTAAAGGATATTGATCGAAATATCCAAATGGCAAATGAGAATTCTGGTAAAAAATTGAACATTACTTTACTACCAGGGATAAAACTAGGCGCAATAAATGCAGATATCAAAGTAACTGAAGAAAAATCGTTGCGATTATTGTTTGGATTAGATAGCGCCGGAACTCCAGGCACTGGAAATTTTAGAGTTAGTGCTGGAATACAGCATACAAATCTTTGGAATCGTGACCATATTGGTACTTTCCAATTTCAAACCTCTCCCACAGATCCAGGTCATGCACAAGTTTATAGCGCAGGTTATCGCATTCCACTTTATGATTATTTATCCGCTGTTGATTTGATTTACGCTTTCTCCAACATAGACAGCACTACATCTGCCACTCCTATCAGCATAGGTCCTATCGGATTTATTGGGAAAGGCCATGTGGCTGGTATAAGAGCACATCGATTCTTGTCGCGCCTGGGCGAATATGATCATCGGCTAACTATTGGGTGGGACTGGCGCCATTTCGACAATCACTGTGATTTCCGGGGAATTATTAATGCATGTGGAAGAATTAATGCAGATATAACAGTTGCTCCATTCAGCATTGGTTATACGGGGCAGTTTGAAAGTTCAAAATTTTCTTGGGGTTTCCATACAAATTTATCAGGTAATCTAGCTGGCAGCAGTAACTCAAATTTTGACATCGCCCGCCCTAATGCAGAAAAAAATTATGCAGCATGGCGTTTCTTCGGATTTAGTAATCTAAATTTTTCTACAGGCTTTACCCTATCTAAAAGACTAACAACCCAATATAGCCCTTTTGCTCTAATTCCAGGCGAACAATTTGGTATAGGCGGTGGGGGAAGCGCTATGGGGGGTGTTATCAGTGTACGAGGCTACCGTGAAAGAGAAGTAGTAGGCGATTATGGTATTGCCTTTAATTTAGAAGGGTTAGGACCCGATATTGCCAGCTATATAAAATCAGAAAGCATCAGTATTAGACCTTTGGTTTTCTTTGATATCGGATGGGCAGGTAATAATCACCACATGGATTGTAACGCTCATAGTAACTCCTGTGCGCTAGCAGGTATCGGTGGGGGGCTTCGCTTCAAAATTGGAAAACAATTTTCCGGACGCCTAGACCTTGGGCAAGCACTCATTGATGGAAATTTGCAAAAAGCAGGAGATATCAGAGGTCACCTCGCTATTAACATTCATTATTGAATCGAACATCGAACTACTGGAAAAATTAACAAAAATAGAGAGGAAAGCTAACTATGTTAATGAGAAAACTCTTTATAAAAACTCTAACTCTTTTATTGTCGCCTATATTCTTTTCCAACGCTTTGGCTCAGCTACCAACAGAATTATCGGTAATTCATGGTAGTGCTGATATAAATAGTTATGGTAATTCCATGACGATTACCAATACTCCTAACACTATTCTTGATTGGCAGAGTTTCTCCATAGGACCAGAAAACCATTTACATTTTCAACAGCATGATTCAAGCAGTTTGGTATTGAACCGCGTACTCGGAAATAATCCATCCGAAATATTAGGTAAATTAACCAGTAATGGAGGTGTATGGCTGATCAATCCTTACGGCATATTATTTGGCCCTGACGCACGTATCGACCTTACAAGCCTAGTTGCAAGTACACACGACATCTCAAATATTGATTTCCTAGCACATCGATATCATTTCTTCTCTGAACATAACACTGGTGAGTTAAAGAATCTTGGGGAAATACGCACGAATTTTGGAGGACGGGTTTGGCTTATAGGAAATCATGTGCAGAACGAAGGATTAGTTTACACCCCTCAGGGGCAAATCGTGCTTGCTGCAGGAAAAAAGATCGAGCTAATTGACTCGGCAGTCCCTAATATATCAGTAGAAATTAGCGCTCCTAATAGTTCGGCAGTTAATATAGGTTCTCTTGTTGCTTCAAATGGCACCATTGATATACACGGAAGTATCGTTAATCAAGAGGGTATCATTCGCGCCAATAGCATAGCCACAGCCCCAAATGGACACATTTCCCTCAAAGCAGATAATGTAGCATTAGGAAGTCAGAATGAAATTCAAGCTGAAAATGGCACTATTCATTTAGAAGCCAACACAAAATTAATACAACATGGCAACACTAGTGGAAGAGAAATTACGCTTTCAGCACCACAAATCTTGCAGCAGGGAAGAATTACAGCACCAGGGGGCAACATTAATCTCTTCGCGCATAACTCTATTCAATTGGCTGGATCATTAGATACCTCAAACCCCCGAGATACGGGTGGAAAAATACAACTAATTACTGATACGTTAAGTGGTACTCCGAATTCATCGATTTACGCGGATGGGCAACAAGGAGGGCACATCAAAATTATTGGCAATCAATCTGTCTCTCTATCCACTTCATTAACTGCTGTCGGAGCATTAAAAGGTGGCTTTGTTGAATTAACTGGAAACAGCATTGCTTTGCAGAACGCTTCTATTGATGCGTCGGGAAATCTACAAGGTGGAACTATCCATATTGGTGGAGGTTGGCAAGGCAATGGCACATTACCCCATGCTCGCGAAGTATTAATCGGTGCTGGTAGCGAAATAAAAGCAAATGGTGTAGAGGGTCAGCAAACAAAAGGTGGCGAGGTTGTTGTATGGTCTACGCAATTGAGTAAACAAGCAGGCCTAATTCAAGCTAAAGATGGGGGGCGTGTCGAATTATCATCTCAAGGAAGCTTCTTTCAAAGTGGTGAAATCCAGGTTGGAAAACACGGATTAATATTTTATGACCCTAAAAATATCATCATTACTAGAAATATCCCGTCCCAACCAATTCCTCAAACGAGCTATATCGAACCTATAACTATCGAAACTCCATTGTTCAATGGAAGCAATGTGGTATTACAAGCTAGCAATGACATAACTGTAGACTCCGGTATTTCCTTAGACTCATTTAGTGAAGGAAACCCTTTTGGCAATCTCACTTTGCAATCAGGCCGCAACCTATCCATTAATCAATCTATTTCTGCTTTCAACACCCAAATTACTGCCATATCCGGCGATACCTCCGCCAAGAACACTAATCCAAACTTAACAGAGCCAGGAACTCCTACCCTCACAATTAACCAGGGCGCTAGAATAAATCCAGGAGTCGACGGAACTGTAACATTAGCCGCTGTAGATGGTAATTTCATCAATAACAGCCCCAGTGATCAGGGAATTGGATCTATTGGACGTTGGCACATTTACGCGAGCAACCCTACTCTAAGTCAAGAAGGTTCTATAGGCGCCCCATTTAATCGTCATTTCAATCAAACTTTTATTTTTGGTAGTGAACCAGACTATGCAACCACTGGTAACTGGTTCTTTTATAGTCTGGCGCCAATTCTAAGAGTGTCTCCTTCAAGCGAAAGTATCATCTATGGCCAATCGATTCCATTATTTAAACCTCAATTTACTGGTTTCCTAGAGGGTGATACGCCAGAAAATACAATTACTGGAAGCGCTCAATGGCAAATTGAAGGGGAGCACTCTACAACCAACAATCCAGTGGCCGGGCAACATGACGTAAGCTATTTAGGTGGCTTATTAAGCCAGCGTGGCTACACAATTATCGATGATCAAGGTAGCTCAAATGAATTAACAATCAATCCTGCTGAAATCTCAGTTAGCAATTTTACGGCAGAGAACAAAACTTATGATCGAGACAACAAAATTCGTGTAGATGGCACCGCTTTCCTATCAGGTACGATTGACGATGATGATGTACAACTGACCGGTGAAGGTTTATTGAATGATTGGAACGTTGGAACAAATAAACCCGTCACCATCAATTTTCAGAATGTCACACTCAGTGGTGCTGATGGAAAAAATTATCAATTAAGAAATTTTGCTTCAGCAACTACTACGGCTGATATAACCCCGAAGCATCTCGTTGCGAGCAACTTCATAGTATCGAACAAAGTATATGATGATAATTTCAGTGCTAACTTAATCAAAAACTCGGGAACATTATCCGGTGTAATTGATGGCGATAGTGTTTCATTGTCAGGAGGTAAAGCAACATTTACAGATAAAGAAGTCGGTAAAAATATTGCAGTCAATATCACTGACATTGCCTTAAATGGTGAAGATAAATCTAATTACCTATTAGAAACCACAGATATCGTTCCTGCCAGCGCAGACATAACACCCGCAACCTTAACTTATATCGCCGACCCTACGATTAGAGCCGCTGGAACGGAGATGACTGGTTTCAAAGGTAAAGTAACTGGGTTTGTCGGTGATGATACACTTGAGAAGGATACAAATGGTGTTATTGCATGGAGAACCAACGCAACTAATAACGCTGCGAAAGGACTCTACGCTATTCAGGGAACTGGCCTAGAGGCTAGGAATTACCAGTTTGTTCAGGCAGAAAGCAATCAATTTGCACTTACAGTAGATGGAGTTGATGATCACCCACAAATCAATCCTATTCAGAAATTACCTTTAGAGATGAAACGGGGTGAAGATGCAGTTCAACGTAGCCCAGAAAAAATCGGTAAAGGTAAAGTGATCGATAAGACTTCTACAGAATTAACTTTCAGTACATATCCAAATTTTGGTCCAATCCATTTAAAAAGAATGAGTCGCGATCAGATGTACCAGTTAATCATTGATCGCAAGCTGTATAAGGAAAAACTTTTTGCAGAAGCAATATACAAGCTAGAAATAGATCCTCGCCTCGCTGATGTTCCAATTTGTCCGTCTATTGCAGATATTAATAAAGGTGACTGTAGAATTTCTGAAACCCAGCGGGTTGACTATAAAACCTCGTCTAGAAATACAAATTCATCGGAACGAGCGTATAGCAACGAACAAGAAAAAAACCCGCTCAACAAAATAAAGCGGCGATTTGCATTACTCATCGGTATCGATCAATATACGGATCAAGCAATTCCAACACTTGCAAATGCGATATCAGATATAGAGGCTTTAGGTAAAACGCTCAACGATGAAATGCACTACGAAATACGGCCAATTAAAAATGCATCGCGTGAAACAATTATTAAAATTTTAAACGAGCTTGCTATCGAAATGGAAACCAGCGACAGTGTTATCGTCTATTATGCCGGGCATGGCTATTTCAATGATAAAACTGGAGGAGGTTATTGGATTCCGGCTAACGCATTAGTAACTGATCCATCAAGCTGGATTTCAAATACGAGCATCT
>WBZL01002127.1_pt1 | contig 19562 bp, 13 predicted proteins | sample 5204291 | NCBI WGS metagenome assembly WBZL01 (sample SAMN12344345, study PRJNA552823) | activated sludge metagenome | biome: Activated sludge suspended growth; feature: Nitrification reactor; material: Wastewater; isolation source: activated sludge from nitrification reactor of wastewater...
AAAAATAAGGAAGTAGATGGGATTGCATCAGACTTAGCCGAACCAGTTCACAATTTCCTTAAAAAGAAAGCAAGAATTACTACACACATTAATGATGATTCGATAGATACTGATTTACTGAAAACCATCATTGAACGACTTGAATTTTTGCTAGAACAGAAAAAAATAAGATTCAAACCTGAGAAAAAAGCTTTAGCAGCAATTACGCTTTACAGATCATTCAAAGCAAGTGGAAAAGTTGATCAACAAATGATCGAAGATTTGATTGATTTGGCATCGCAATCCGCCGAATGAGTTTACTCAAAAAAGCTTTAAGGAATTTCCAAAGAATAAGTAATGATGCGGTTTTTAGCGGTGCGGCGGTAAAAATCCATGATTTTCTAAATCCGCCGCATATTATAGTGATTCTGCGGCAGAAAATTTCTAACTTTCCAGGGAAAAAACCATAAACCTGTCAGAAGGAAATATAAACATCTGGCTTGATTTTCAAATCTTCACTTTATTTGGGACTTGCTTTTATCCAGCGTTAAATCACGCGTCAACATGGTTTCAGGCTGGTATATCTATTGATAGAAAGCATTTTTTGCTTTAGAGCAACTCAATTAATGCTCGCAAAACAAAACTATCCAAAAGAGTTTTATTTTTCCGTCATTATTCCGCGTTTATATCCTACTTTTTGATAAAAAAGTATCATTTTTTTGCATTTTACAAAATGCCGATTTCATTTACTTTTAACCTTTAACTTTTTATTTTTATTATTCTTTATTATATTTCTCTTATTAACTTCGGAATTCCGGATTCATCACCCCCCTCTCAATTTGTTGTAAGCGGGGAGATAAAACCGTAAAACCGGAATTAAATTAGAATTGCGAATGAAGACTTCAGACTATAAATTTTGACAACTGACAATCACTTTGAGAAAGTTAACCAAATTGAATCCGCGATTTTGATGCGCGTCCGGACCACACCGCTCATGACACCGTGCAAAGGTCTCGCCGATTTTATCCTAGGTTAGCGCGGACTGTGCGTGATGCTCGCACCGATGCGCATAGTACTGCGCGATTGTTCTTTCAATAAACAACAAGTCGATTAGCTGGATCAGAAAATTACCTCTACGCGTTCAGCAGCAAAAACAAAGCTATCGACCAAACTTAAACTTGCAACAATTAACACAATGAATAAAAAGAAGTTATATCATTTTTTGTTTGTTTGGCGTTATTCTTACCGTGCAAAGGTATTGCCGAATAAACACACGCTAACTAAAAAATCGCAATGTGTTTATCCGGAGCCTATAAAAGATAGTAACGGTCACTAATGACACCGACACTCAGCAAATACAGACACTATTGCGTCTGTTTCATGAGCGCTCTGGCGGCTTCAATTTCAGGAAAATCGATACCATTTGCGGTAATCTTCCCAAGAATCTGACGTGCTTTCGCTTGACTACCCGCTTTCACCAGGGCGTGCGCATAATGATATTGAACTGTCGCATTATCTGGCAGTTGTGATGCCGCTTTTTCCAATATCGGCAATGCACGGTCAATTTGGCCTTTTTCAACCAGGATCCAGGCCAAGGTATCTTGAATGGCAGGGTTTTCCGAAGCTAACTGAAAAGCTTTTTCCGCATATTCCAGAGCACGGGGATCTTTGCTTTGGTGATAAATCCATGCCAGATTATTCAAAGACATGACATGTTGCGGATTCTTCTGCACGATAGTTTCGTATTCCTTTGCCGCGTTTGCATACTGTCTCTTACCAAGATAGTCATTGGCAAGATACAGGCGTGTAGCTGCATCTTCAGGATTTTTTACAAGCCACTGTGTAATCTCTGCGTATGCCTTTTTATCATTACCCTCCTGGATTAGCGCGGAATGTATTTTCATCATCAACGCACCGCTCTGAGCAACAGAAAATGCTTTTTCATAAGCTTTTACTGCTGCAGCTGGTTTATTCTGTCTGATCCAAAGATCACCTTCCAGCTCATAACCTTGCGGAGTATTTGCATGATCTTTCTGTATGCTTTGCGCCAGCGACATGGCTTCGTTTGGCTTGTCTTCGAAAATAGCCAATCTCACGAGCGCCGTTTTAGCATCGACGAAACCTGGGTCAATGAACAGGGCTTTCCTGAGCGCTGTCCCTGCAGCAGCATAATCCTTCAGCATTGAATGAACATTGGCAATTTGCAATTGCGCAAGTGCAGAGTCCGGCAATCTTCCCGCCAATCTTTCAAATGTATCCAGTGCGGCTGGCAGATTATTTTGAGCGAGCTGCACTCTACCCAGAACCTCAAGCACACGCGGCTCATTTGGATATGAGCCGTTAAGCTTGCGCGCCAGCAGCATTGCTTTTTCCATATCGTCAATACGCAGATAATGCGCTGTCAAATGAAGTGCAGGTTCCAGTTCGTTCGGATTCTGATTGCTGGCCCGCTCCAACCACCGGGTCGCCTCCGCGGTATTACCCTGAACGAAAGCCAGATTCGCGAGCGCACTCATCGCCTGAACATTTTTATCATCATTCTTGAGGATAGCTTCAAATCGGCTTTTTGCAACATCCGGCTTTCGATCCTGCATATCCAGCCGTGCAAGATTTGTTATCGCAGGGAAATAATTCGGCTCGATCGCAAGCGCTTGATTAAAGCTTTCCCGTGCTTTTATTGCATCATTCTTACCAACGAAAACAGCGCCTTTCAGATTGTAGAAAAGTGGATTCTTAGCGTCTTCTTTAATAAGTTCGTCAATTGTGGCAAGCGCCTTATCAAACGCATTGGTGCGCAAATGCGCCAACGTGAGTAATATACCTGCCCGTGGCGACCGCGGATCTAGATCCTGAGCCAATTCAAGTTCCGCAATAGCGTGCTCCCTATCACCTGTTGCCAGTTTACTTAAGCCAAGCGCAGTATGGATCGCTGCACTGTTAGGCGCAAGTTCGTTCGCTTTTTCATAAAACTCCGTTGCTTTAGTGAAATCTCCCGAACGCATATATGTTTCACCCGCCAGGGCAAACAGCTGTGGATCATTCTGCTCGGCGGACAATGTAGGTTCAAGAACAGCTATAGCCTGTCTGATCTGGTTGCTCTGCAACAGCGTATTAATCATCAACTTACGCGCATAAACATTACCTGGGTTTTTCTTCAGATATTGCTCCAGATATTGTTCAGCCTGGGATAATGACCCCAGAGACAATTGTATCGCGCCAGCCAGTAACACACTCGGCAGGTGCTCTGGCGCCACGCTTAACACAGTCTGTATGGATGTTAGCGCCTCCGCATGCCTTCCTTGCGTGTAGTCCAGCAAAGCTTGGGCATGGTTCATTCCAATGCTTTCAGGCACAACTTGGCGTGCTCGTGCAATGGTGTTCCTGGCATCGTCAAACTTGCGCAAGCCGATTTCAATCGTCGCTTTACTACTATAAGCAGCGAGATTATCCGGCGCCAGCTCAATCACTTTTTCAAAAGCTTCCAGCGCCTGCTCTACCTTGCCTTGCGCCTGCAACAGTCGGGCATTGAATAACCAGGCTTCAGTACTTTCAGGATTTTGAGCTGCCGCCTGCGCAGACAATTGGTTCGCCACGTCCAGATCTTTCTCGGATAAAGCATGCTGCGCTAAACCAACCAGAACTTCAGCGGAATCCGGATTATCGATAAGCACCTGATCCAGTATGGCTTTGGATTCCTCACGCCGACCAACCGCCAGCAACGCCCTGCCTTGCAAAATTTTCACTTTGACGGAATTTATTTCGGGATAACGATCAACCGTATCCAGCAGCATCTGGAACTTGCCCAGATCAAACAACACCCGACTCAAAACCGGAATGACGGTATCCGCATCCAGACCCAGATTCAGCGCTCTTTCCAATTCTTTTTCAGCTGCCAGCAAATCGCCGTTTTTTTGTGAAAGAACGCCCAGCATGAAACGCGCCTGTTTGTTGTTCGGTTCTTGCTGTAACGCATTCTTGAGCTGGATTATCGCCGCATTGTCATTTCCTTTTTTCTGATATTCCACGGCTTCAGATATTAAAGTCTCCGCATCCTTTGTCTCGCCGCATGCCGTCAGGCTGAATATCATTAAAATACTTATGACTGCATACAACAAGCCATGCCAATGATGTCTTTTTAGAATATGGAAAGAAAGGTTATACATTTTGATTCTCCAGTTCAATTGGTTACTGTTACGGATTTAATGGCACCAAAAAACTCGTCTTGTTTTGGCCATCATCACTTTGCGAATAGCGTATTACGGTACAACGCGGCAAATATATATATTTGCATATCAAGCCAACCCAAAAAGATACTCCAGAGCAAACAATCTTTCATTACGTTAAAAGTTATACACTACACTATATAGTAAGCCATTAGAATTTTTTTAAAAGTTTGCAATAAAAGGACGATAATTCAGTTTTTCAGTATTAATCTGCTAAATCGGAGAAAATCATGAGTGTTGTTGCTGTTGTAGGTTTGGGTTATGTCGGCTTGCCGCTGGCCGTTGAATTCGGCAAAAAAAGACGAACAATCGGTTACGATTTATCCAGCAGCAAAATTCAAAGTTACCGGCAGCATATTGATCCAACAGGAGAAGTATCGACTGATGACCTGAAACGCGCCAGCCAGCTCATTTTGACGGATGATGCCGCAGAGCTGTCACAGGCGGATTACATCGTGATTGCGGTGCCCACCCCCGTGGATCAAGCACATCAACCGGACTTCAAGCCGTTGATCGGGGCAAGTGAAACGGTGGGCAAGAATATGAAGCCCGGCGCGACTGTCATTTACGAATCCACGGTATATCCTGGCGCTACCGAGGAAGTATGCGTTCCAGTGCTGGAAAAATTTTCCGGCTTGAAATGGAAACAAGATTTTCATGTCGGTTATTCACCCGAGCGCATCAATCCAGGTGACAAGGAGCATACGCTGACAACCATTGTCAAAATTGTATCCGGCGATGATGACAACACGCTTGAAAAAGTCGCCGAGTTGTATGAAAGCGTAGTAAGCGCGGGGGTCTATCGTGCTGCAAGCATTAAAGTCGCCGAAGCAGCCAAGGTTATTGAAAACACCCAGCGTGATCTGAACATTGCACTGATGAATGAATTGGCCATTATTTTCGACCGGCTGAATATCGACACGCTGGACACATTGGAAGCCGCGGGCACCAAATGGAACTTTCTACCCTTCCGTCCCGGTTTGGTCGGCGGCCATTGTATAGGCGTCGATCCCTATTATCTGACGCACAAAGCGGAAATGATCGGTTATATGCCGCAAGTGATTCTGGCCGGACGCCGCATCAATGACAACATGGCGAAGTATGTCGCAGAACAAACCATCAAACAGATCATTAAAGCCGGATTCAATGTGCGCGGCGCCAGGGTAAACGTGCTGGGTCTCACATTCAAGGAAAATTGTCCCGATCTGAGAAACTCCAAAGTGATTGATGTTATTCGAGAGCTTGAAGACTATGGCATCGAAATCCACGTGTGCGACCCCGTCACCGACCCTGAAGAAGCTCTACACGAATACGGCGTGACACTGAAATCCTGGGAAAATCTGCCTCGCGCGGAAGCCATGATTGTCGCCGTTTCTCATGTCAACTTCCTGACCAGGACGATTCCCGATATGCTGAGTAAAATTGTGGACAATGGTTGCTTTATTGATGTCAAATCGAAATTTAATCAAGCGGCGCTTCAAAATGCTGGATTACATGTCTGGCGGCTTTGATATTGAAAAAAACCAAGGAATGATGTTATGACTCGATTTGAGGAAATCCAGCGGCATTTACTGCAACATCAATATTGCTGGCTGGTAACGGGGGTGGCTGGTTTTATCGGTTCTAACCTGCTGGAAGGTTTGTTGAAATTAAATCAGAAAGTCATTGGCCTGGATAATTTTTCGACAGGCTATCAACACAATCTGAATCAGGTCAACGCTATTGTCGGCGCTGATCGCTGGAGCAATTTTACAATGATCCACGGTGACATCCGCAATCTGGATGATTGCAGGACGGCATGCAGAAATACCGATTTCATATTGCACCAGGCTGCTTTAGGTTCTGTGCCTCGTTCCATTGACGATCCGATTCTGACGAACGAGAATAATGTCACCGGTTTCCTCAACATGCTGGTCGCGGCGCGTGACGCCAAAGCCAAGCGCTTTGTTTATGCCGCTTCAAGTTCAACCTACGGCGACCACCCGGACTTACCCAAGGTCGAATCGGTTATCGGGAATCCACTCTCGCCCTACGCCGTGACCAAATATGTCAACGAGCTTTATGCCGATGTTTTCGCGCGCTGCTACGGAACAGAATCGATCGGACTGCGCTATTTCAATGTTTTTGGTCCCAGACAGGACCCGCATGGCGCCTATGCCGCAGTCATTCCGCTATGGGTATTCGCGCTGATCAAAAACAAACCGCTTTATATCAACGGCGACGGCGAAACCAGCCGCGACTTCTGTTATGTAGACAACGTCGTTCAGGCCAACCTGCTGGCTGCACTGACTACTGGTGAGGCCGCAGTCAATCAGGTATATAACGTGGCGCTCAATGCGCGCACCAGTCTGAATCAACTCTATGCCATGATGCACGCGCTGCTGGTCGACAAATTTCCGCATTTAACATCCTATCAGCCGGAATACGTTGCTTTCCGGGAAGGTGATGTGCGCCATTCCCAGGCGGACATCAGCAAGGCACGCCATCTTCTCGGGTTTGAGCCGGTCTATGCAATTCAGCAGGGACTCGAAGCGGCAATGCAATGGTATGTGGACAATCTTACTGAGCGGACAGACATCAAATAATCCGCTGCTTGTTGTTTTCATGCGCAAGTCAGCTACAATCCACTCATGAAAACCGTATCACCCGACGCGCTGGCGCACCGCCTCGCGCATCTGCCCAAACCAGTCTACAACGACGACCTTCCAGTCGTCGCCAGGCGTGAAGCAATCCAACAGGCGATTGCGGACAATCAGGTCGTCATCATCTGCGGCGAAACCGGATCGGGAAAAACGACCCAGCTGCCGAAAATATGCCTGGAACTGAAACGCGGCGTGCATGGCATGATCGGCCATACACAGCCGCGCCGCATCGCTGCGCGATCGGTAGCCCAGCGTATCGCGGTGGAGCTTTCCACCGGACTCGGTCAGGCGGTTGGTTACAAAGTACGGTTTTCGGACAAAATCGGCGCCGACAGTTACATCAAGCTCATGACCGACGGCATTCTGCTCGCGGAAACGCAGGGCGATCCGAAACTGCTGGCCTACGACACGCTCATTATCGACGAGGCGCACGAGCGCAGCCTGAACATCGACTTTCTGCTGGGCTATATTACGCGCCTGCTGCCCGAACGGCCCGACCTCAAACTGATCGTCACTTCCGCCACCATCGACGCGGAACGGTTCTCGAAGCATTTCAACAACGCACCGGTCATCGAAGTATCCGGGCGCACTTATCCGGTAGACATCCGCTATCAGCCGGTTGTGCTGGATGATGAAGATCTTGAAATGCAGCAGAAAATTCTCAACGCCGTCGATGAAATTTTACAGACGAGCCGGACGGGCGATATTCTGGTTTTCCTGCCGGGCGAGCGGGAAATCCGCGAAACAGCCGAATCGCTGCGCAAGCATCACTTCGACCGCAACCAGCCGGGCATTCCCGGCGTGGAAATACTGCCGCTGTTTGCGCGTCTGTCATTCAGCGAACAGGAACGCATCTTCAAGCCCGGCCAGGCGCGCCGCATTGTCCTGGCCACCAATGTCGCGGAAACTTCGCTGACCGTACCCGGAATACGCTACGTCATCGATACCGGCTGGGCGCGCATCAATCGCTACAGCTATCGCAACAAAGTCGAGCAACTGCGCACCGAAAAAATTTCGCGCGCTTCCGCCAGTCAGCGCGCCGGGCGCTGCGGGCGTATCGCGAGCGGCATCTGTTACCGGCTGTATTCCGAAGAAGATTTCCTGGCAAGAGCGGAATTCACCGATCCGGAGATTCTGCGCTCATCGCTCGCCGCGGTCATTCTGCGCATGAAATCGCTCAAAATCGGCGATGTGGAAAATTTCCCGTTCCTCGAGCCGCCAACCGCGCGCATGATCGCAGACGGCTATCAGCTGCTCATGGAACTCGGCGGCGTCGATGACAGCAAGCAGTTGACGCCACTCGGCTGGCAACTGGCGAAATTTCCGATCGATCCCCGCATCGCGCGCATGGTGCTGGCGGCAAAACAGGAAAACTGCCTGCATGAAGTGCTGATTATCGCTGCCGCGCTGAGTCTGCAGGACCCGCGCGACCGGCCGTTCGAACATCAGGACGCAGCCGACCAGGCACACCGGCGTTTTATGGACGAACGCTCCGACTTTATGGGGTATCTGAACCTGTGGGCATTTTTCGACAAGCTGCTCAAGCATAAAAAATCCAGCCGCAAATTGATTGCCGAGTGCCGCGATCAATTTCTGTCCTACCGCCGCCTGCGCGAATGGCGCGAAATCCACAACCAGCTGCTCATCCTGATCAAGGAATTCGGTTTCCGGCTCAACGAAGTCCCCGCGACATACGATGAAACACACCGCGCCCTGCTGGCGGGGCTGCTCGGCAATATCGGCTTAAAGACAGAAAAAGACGGCGAATATCTCGGCGCGCGCGGCATCAAGTTTTCGATCTTCCCCGGCTCAGCCTTAAAAAAAGGCAAGGCCAAAGCGAAATGGACGGTATGCGCCGAACTGGTCGAAACCGGCAGGCTTTATGGTCGCTGCGTCGCGCGCATCGATCCGATGTGGCTGGAAAAAATCGCCGGAAGCTTGTGCAAACGCGATTACTTTGATCCGCACTGGGAAAAAAAGCGCGCCGAAGTGATCGCGTATGAACGCGTCACTTTGTACGGATTGCCTATCGTAACCCAGCGGCCGGTGCACTATGGCCGGATCAACCCGCAAGAATCGCGCGGGCTGTTTATCCGTGGCGCACTAGTCGCCGGTGAGTATCATAGCCAGGCGCCGTTTTTTGCGCACAACCGGCAGCTCGTCAAGGACATCGAGGAACTCGAGCACAAAACCCGGCGGCAGGACGTGCTGGTCGACGACGAAGTAATTTTCGCGTTCTACGACGCACTGATTCCGCAGCATATTTATAACGGCGCCGGTTTCGAGCATTGGCGCAAACAGGCCGAGCGGGAAAATCCGAAACTGCTCTATCTCGACCGGGAACTGCTCACCCGCCATCACGGCGATGCCATCGAGATACAATTTCCGGAACAGCTGACGCTGTCCGACAGCATTTTTCCATTGCACTATCGTTTTGAACCGGGGCATGTGCTCGACGGCGTCACCGTCACCATCCCACTGTCCATGCTCAACCGGCTCGATGCCCGGCAGTTTGATTATCTTGTGCCCGGCTTGATCCGCGAAAAAATCACCTGGTACCTCAAAGCGCTACCCAAACAAATACGCCGCCTGCTGGTGCCGATACCCGATGCCGTCACCGAATTCCTGCAATGGCAGCCGGTTGCCGCAAGGGATGTTCCGCTTCACGATGCGCTGACCCGGTTCATCCTGCGCAAAACGACAATCGCCATTCCGCTGGAAAGCTGGGAAGGCAAGGACATTCCGCAACACCTGATGATGAATTTCAAAATCGTTGATGAAACCGGCGAAGAATGCGCCATGAGCCGCAATCTGACCGAGTTGCAGGAAAAATTCGGCAGCGCCGCGCAAACCACTTTCCGTCAACTGAGCCTTGACGATGAAAAAACCGGTATCGAACGCGACGGCATCAAGCACTGGGATTTCGGCGATCTGCCCGAGGAAATCACGCTGACGCGCGGTGGACGCAAGATAACCGGCTATCCGGCGCTGGTCGACCGGCAGGATCATGTGGCGATCCATGTGTTCGACACCCGCGCCACCGCGGAACAGGCCATGCGCGGCGGCGTCTGCCGCCTGATGCAGCTCGAATACCGCGAACGCATGAAACAGCTCGACAAAAGCATCCCCGGCTTCCGCCAGGCCGCGCTGCACCTGACCACCTGCATCAATCCGGGCGACCTGAAGCAGGATTTGCTCGACACCATCGCCGACCGGGCTTTTATCGGCGAAGATCCGTTGCCGCGAACGCAACAGGCTTTTACCACACAAATCGCCAGCGCAAAAGCCCGCTTGCCGCAGGTCATTGAAAACTACACGCAGCTGCTGAGCGAAATCGGCGCGGCCTATCACGCCATGATGCAATACCGCACATCGATGAAAACGATCAACCCCCGCATCAAAACCGAACTCGACACGCAACTCGGCAACCTGATCTACCCCGGTTTTATCGGCAAAACACCGTGGGAAAAACTGAAACACTTCCCGCGCTACCTCAGCGGCATGCACGTGCGCCTGGAAAAATCAACCGGCAACCTGCTCCGCGACGAACAGCACGCCGCCGAAATCCGGACACTCTGGGAACGCTACGAACAGTACCGCGAAAAACACCAGCGGCTCGGCATCATCGACCCGAACCTGACCGAATTCCGCTGGCAGATCGAAGAACTCCGCATCTCGCTGTTCTCCCAGGAACTCAAAACCCCGCAACCGGTTTCGGTGAAACGGCTGGAGAAATTGTGGGAAAAGGTCAGGAAATAATTGGATTTGAATCTGTTTTTGACAACATTACTGCTGCAAATTGAACTATATTGCACCAAAGTCCATTAGATATAAAATTATCAAATATTCTACACGTTAGCTTCCAAGAGCACTTCCATGGTTAATGAATATGCAGTTTCACTTGACATTGAGCTGAAGGATCGCAGCCCACTTCGAAGGTACATGGACCTCACAAAGTACATTGATCTTCTGAGAACGCAGACACTGTATTTTCGTCGGGCAGATCGCTTCATCGACAAGTTTGAAGGAGCATTGACGCCATCCATTCGGCGAGCCATCGACTCAGCCCGAGCTGAAAACCCGCAAGCCGAAAGCGCGGATACTTTCTACCAACGCTGCCGAATGGGGACATTCGTTAGTTGCTGGACCCACAACACGAAGGACAATATGGCGCTCTGGCAACTCTACGGTGGAGCATCAACAAGTCTTGGTGTCAACACAACTGTTGAGCGATTGACGAAAACATGTCTGTCGTGGTCGGAGTCGGTACTCATCCAAAAAGTGAAATACATCGATCACTTCGAGAATCCTGACATGGTCATCGGTCGATACACCGATCCGCTTCAGTTTAAACATGAAGCTTACGACTTTGAGCAAGAGGTTCGCATTCTCGTTCCACGGCAAAGTGGCTGGGAAAAGAATCCAGAGAGCATCCATTTGCCTGTAAGTGTCAGTGCACTTGTCACCAGCATCGTCGTTGCACCGGAGGCAGGCGGATGGTTCTTTGACCTTGTCCAAGACGTCACCGAACGCTACGGACTGAAAGTTCCGGTAAAAATGTCAGCTCTCGCACAACTACCAACGTAAATTCAACTCTACCAAACCGGCAACGAAAAGATCCATCCTATCTGCCATACAAATCCAGCACCTTCATGTCGTGCGGATGCGGGCCAATGGGTTGAAAGCCGAGTTTCGAGACCTGCTTCAGGCCGAAATCATTGACCGGCCGGGCGAACAGGTAGCGGATCGAGCGACTGCGCAGTATTTCGTGGATCATGTCGCTGCGCAGCAGATAGAGCACAGCTGCTCTGGACAGGCGTCCCGCGCCATACACTTCGATAATATAGATTCCTGCCGCGTGTTTGTAGCTGCTGCTTACATCCGACGGCAGCAGGTCTTTGTTTTTCCGGATTTCCCTGTTCAGCATTTTTTGACAGGCGCTTCGGGTCAGCGGCGCGACGACATAGCAGCACGCGATGTCATCCGCCTGCCCGGAATTGCTGTGCGCCCAGGCGCTGATCGCGCGCGGGTTCTTTTGCGCCAGCCATTGCAGGGTTTCGAGCGATACAAACGTGTCATCACCGGTCGCCGCCGCGCCCGCCTGTCGAATCCGGGCCAGATTCCCGGGGGTGAGATCAACCGCTTTCAGTGATACGAGATGCTTTTCTCTCAGTTGCTGCGTGAGCGTCTCGAACTGACTGGATAGCCTTTGCGCCGAGCGGATCACCAGCGCCATGACAAAAAGGAAAATACCGGTCAGAAACACCGCAAAGCCCGCGTAATCAATATACGCTGTTGCAAGAAAAGACTGGCTTTCCATGAGCTTCTGAATAAAGCCGGCCTGCCTGGCGCCTTCCAGCGTAATACCGGCGGTGACGAACAAGGCCGCTGCCTTGAACAAGGACTTCGCGCTGCGGTTGATCGCGTTATTTTTGCGGATCAGCAGCCTGCTCTGGTAAAGATAATCGAGCGCCCTGAAATTCTCAATATTATTATCAACTTGCTGAATATTTTCCATGCAGCTATATTACCGCATTCTGTTTCAGGCTTAACCAGTATTTTCGGTTATGCCACCGCCCGACGCCCTGTTGTGTTCCGTGTTGACGAATGCGTACGCAATTCAGTGAAGCACAGTGCAGGCTAAGCGCAGGGCTATTTTTTTATCACATTGGAACTGTTTTATGAGAATTGAATTTGCAGTGAATGGTACATTGATGCGCGGGCTTGAGTTAAACCATAATCTGCTCGAGCGGGAAGGCGTATTTGTTGCGGAAGCTTTTACCGCGCCTGTTTACCGGCTGTGGTCAATCGCCGACCGGCATCCGGCGATGATGCGGTTTAATCAGGGCGGGCGCGAAATCGCGCTGGAGATATGGTCTGTTCCGTTGTCTCGGCTGGGCGAAATTTTGCAGTCCGAACCGCCCGGATTATGTGTGGGAAAAATTCTGTTGTCCGATCAACGCGAAGTGCTGGGCGTTCTAGGGGAGCCCTTTCTATGCGACAGCCAGCAGGAAATCACCGGATATGGCGGCTGGCGCAGTTATACCGCTTCCAGGGCGAAACGTTAACAGATTAGCAATACGGAATCCGCCGCTTATTTGACTCAGTAGCATGGATTCCGCCTTTTCAGTTTCCGGCTTTGCGCAACGCCTGATCGAGATCGGCGATCAGGTCGTCGATATGCTCGATACCGATCGACAACCGCACCATTTCCGGGGAAACACCCGCGGATTTCAATTCTTCTTCATTCAACTGACGGTGCGTGGTTTCCGCGGGAATGGAAGCCAGTGATTTGCAGTCACCGATATTGACCAGCCGCAGAAAAATCTGCAAGGCGTCGTAGAAACTCCGCGTCCCTTCGCGGCCCGCCTCGAGTCCAAAGCTCAGTATGCCTGATGCCTGTCCCTGCATGTATTTCCGCGCCAGCGCATGATCCTTGTGGCCGGGCAGACCCGCATAATTGACCCACGATACCGCTTTATGCTCATGCAGATATTGCGCGACTGCCAATGTATTCCGGCAGACGCGCTCCATGCGCAGCGCCAGGGTTTCCAGACCCTGCAGCAGCAGAAAAGCGTTCATCGGCGACAGCGCCGCGCCCATATTGCGCAGCGGCACCACCCGGCATCGTCCGATAAAGGCGGCGGGACCGAAAGCTTCCGTATACACCACGCCATGATAGGAAACATCCGGCGTGTTAAGCAGCGGAAAGCGTTCCTGGTGATCGGCCCACGGGAACTTGCCCGAGTCGACAATCACGCCACCGATGGAATTGCCGTGACCGCCGATGTATTTGGTCGCCGCAGTCACGATAATATCCGCGCCCTGCTCGATCGGCCGCCAGAGTATCGGCGTCGGCACGGTATTGTCGACCACCAGCGGAATACCATGCCGATGGGCGATTTCAGCGAGCGCCTCGATATCGGCGATGCCGCCGGATGGATTGCCGATGGATTCACAGAAAATAAGTTTGGTGCGCGCGTCGATCCGGGCTTCGATGGCCGCAGGATCATCCTTGCTGGCGAAACGCACCGCAATGCCCTGACGGGGAAGCGTATGGGCAAACAGATTGTAGGTGCCGCCGTACAACTCGCTGGTGGACACGATATTGTCGCCGGTTTCTGCGAGCGTCTGGATCGTACAGGTGATGGCGGCCATGCCGGAGGCGACCGCCAGTCCGGCGACACCGCCCTCCATCGCCGCAACGCGCTGCTCGAGTACATCCGTCGTGGGATTCATGATGCGTGTATAAATATTTCCGGCGACCTTGAGATCGAACAAATCGGCGCCGTGCTGCGCATCATCAAATGCATATGAAGTGGTCTGGTATATCGGAACCGCAACGGCTTTGGTCGTCGGATCCGGACTGTAGCCGGCATGCAGTGCTAGTGTTTCAAGTTTCATAGCTCACTTCCTCTGGTCAGTATCAGGGTTTATGGTCATGACAAACGCGAGTGATGGCGAAAGTATAGCGGATAACCGGACAGTTTTTTGGATCGCCCTGATTTTCTGCTGCACAACTGCTGATGCTGATCAGATTTCCCATTCGTCGTCATGAGCAGATCAAGGACAATAAGATATTGATTTAAAATACGAAAATAAAATGTAAAGAATTTGTAAAGTTTTTGTGATTTTTTTGTGAAGTTTTTGTGATTTTTTTGTGAACTTCCTGTACAATGACAACTCAAAATACAAAAAACATGATTCATATCTTTAATATTTTTATTTGGAGAACTCAAATGGAAAAACTGCCTGGCGCTTATTACGCAATCGTATTCATTCTGCTTATGTTCCTGATTCTCGAATCATTCGTATAATTTAAAACAGTCCGGTTCGATACGGATTGATGAAATGACGATAAGGCAACAAATGCTGTAAAACAGACTATCTTCTTACTTGTTGGTTTCACAAAATCTGAAGTGTAGCGCGCGGAATTACTTGCGCGCTACATTTCATTCGTTTCTCAGCATCATATTCGATGTCTCGGCGCATGAAACCGAAACATGCATAAAAAAACTTCATTAAAACAAACTCATGGACTCCAACTTGCTCAGTTTCATAATAAAACATCTCCTTTTTGTATTCCTGTTGATAGGCGCCGGTTTTAGCATTTGATGGCATACGCATCGCCGTCCTGCACCGCCCATCATCCATTTTCATACAACACAAAAACATTTCACCACAAACCGGTCGCACCTGTTCAATTTCTCACGTCTGACCATAAACACACCCTCCGCATTGAATCTGCGCGCGGATTTTCCTTGCTTGTCCGCCGGTATTTCCATTTTTTCTATCGCGCTTTTGACCGCGCATCTGTTCTTTGATAAATTCCAGCCATTTCAACTTGCCTCTTAATGTTGGGCTTACAGATATGCAGCAGCAGAAAAAATTCGTATCCGGCAGCGTGTGATGAAACAGACTGTGGCAGTGATTGGCGCGGGCAGTTCCGGGCTTGCCGCAGCCCGGCACTTTATTGATCAGGGTTTTGAAACACAGGTTTACGAACGGGAAGATGATCTGGGCGGGACCTGGAACTACGGCAAACCCTGTTCACGAGTGTATCGCTCGACGCATACCATTTCTTCCAAGCCCGGAACGGAATTCCCCGATTTTCCGATGCCGCGCGAATTCCCGGATTATCCGCATCATACCCAGATTCTCGCCTATCTGCGCGCGTATGCAAAACATTTCAAACTGCTGGAGCATATTCACTTTTCCACCGGCATTACCCAGCTTGAACCGGCACATGAGAATGCTGCGCGCACGCAATGGCATGTGACGCTGGACAATGGCGAAAAAAAACGATTCGATTTGATCGTTATTGCCAACGGGCACAATTGGGCGCCGAAGTGGCCTGAATATCCGGGCAAATTTTCAGGGCAAATGCTGCATTCCGCTGAGTACCGCAGGCCGGACATCTTTACCGACCGCCGTGTGCTTGTCGTTGGTGGTGGAAACAGCGGGTGTGATATTGCGGTCGAAGCCGCGCAATTTGCTGACCGCGCCTGGCACAGCACGCGCCGCGGATACTGGTATATGCCCAAATATCTGCTTGGCCGACCTGCCGACCAGGTTGGCGAACAATTGCTGGCGCTGCGCCTGCCGCTCTGGTTGCGCCGGTTTGCGGTAACCGCTATGCACCACCTGCTGGTTGGCCGGCCTGAAAGAACGGGATTACGAGCCCCCGATCACCGCTTCTTTGAAACACATCCGGTTATTAATACATTGCTGCCTTATTACGTCAGCCAGGGGGACATTACGCCCAAGCCCGACATCACCCGCTTCGATGGCAATACGGTGCATTTCACGGATCAGTCCGCTATTGAAGCAGACCTGATTGTGTTTGCCACCGGTTATCTGATCCGCTTTCCTTTTATCGACGCGCGTCACCTGAACTGGCATGACGGTCGCCCCCGGCTGTACCTCCATATTTTTCACCCGGTCTACGATTCGCTGTTCGTTGCCGGACTCATTCAACCCGACAGCGGACAGTTCGGACTGGCGCACTGGCAGATGCTCGCAGCCGCTCGCTTCGCAGCAGCCGTTCGCGACGGGGACGCCGCCGCCGATGTGCTTCGCCAGCGAAAAACCTGTTCACATCCCGATCTCGGCAATGGCATCCGTTACAAAGCCTCTACCCGCCATTATCTTGAAGTGGAGCACTGGAACTACCGACAGCTGCTGCAAAGCTGCATCAATCAACTCCCCGGCCGGAAATAACACACATAGCACGGCGTCTGACAATACGTCTTTTAGACCCTGAAAAAACCGACGACCGGTATCTTGTACTATAATGGCAAGCATTCAGTCATCTTTCCCAGACACCACTCATGAGCATTTCTGATATCAAAAGTTACATGCAATCCGTTGGCCGTGAAGCACGCGCGGCTTCCCGTCTGATAGCCCGCGCGGAAACCGCCGACAAGAACAGGGCGCTGATTGCCATGGCCGAGGCAATCAACCGCGATCAACAAGCACTGCTGGCGGCAAACGAAAAGGATATTGCACGAGCAAAAGAAAATGGATTGGAAACCGCCATGATCGATCGTCTGGCGCTGTCACAGAAAGGCATTGCAAATATGGCGGAAGGCCTGTTGCAAATCGCCGCGCTTGCCGATCCGGTCGGTGAAATCAGCGGACTCAGTTTCCGTCCGTCCGGCATACAGGTCGGTAAAATGCGTGTTCCACTGGGTGTTATCGGGATCATTTACGAAGCCCGACCCAATGTAACCGCCGACGCCGCCGGACTATGCCTCAAAGCAGGCAATGCAGCGATTCTGCGTGGCGGTTCGGAAGCAATACACAGCAATCAGGCAATAGCACAATGCGTGCGCGAAGGTCTGGCGACGGCCGGCCTGCCTGAATCCGCAATACAGGTCATCGAAACCACTGATCGTACGGCGGTCGGCGAACTGATCACCATGCAGGATTATGTCGACGTGATCGTGCCGCGCGGCGGCAAGAGTCTGATCGAACGCATCGCCAACGAAGCGCGCGTTCCGGTGATCAAGCATCTTGATGGCGTCTGCCATGTTTACATCGACGATCAGGCGGATTTCGACAAAGCGGTTCGCATTGCCGACAACGCCAAAACGCAGCGCTACGGCACCTGCAATACCATGGAAACGCTGTTGGTGCATACGGCGATTGCTGCAAAAATTCTGCCTGTGCTGGGTAAAATTTACCTCGACAAAGGCGTTGAATTACGTGGCGACGAAGCTGCCCGCAAGATTATTGCAGCCATGAATCCGGCGAGCGAGGAAGATTGGGCGACGGAATATCTCGCGCCGATTCTGAGCATTCGCATTGTTGATGATCTGGATCAGGCGATCGAGCATATCAGCCGTTACGGCTCGCAGCACACCGATGCGATCGTCACGGAAAATTACACGCGCGCACGCCGCTTTTTGCGCGAAGTGGATTCAAGTTCGGTGATGGTCAACACCACCACGCGCTTTGCGGATGGCTTCGAATATGGCCTCGGCGCTGAAATCGGCATATCCACCGACAAAATTCATGCACGCGGCCCGGTAGGATTGGAAGGTTTGACGAGTCAAAAATATATTGTGCTCGGCGATGGTCAGATCAGGCAGTGATGCATTTCGAAAAACCGCAACAGGCGGTGGCCAGTGAAGAGCGAGACAAAAAACATGACACCACGGTAGGTTTCTTGATGCATCCAGCGGAAATGGTTTTCATATGATTGACATGACTCATTCTTGGTACAGCCTGACATGACTCGGACAATGGATATAAAAGTACCGGATATCGGCGATTTCAGCGATGTTTCGGTGATTGAGGTACTCGTATCCCCCGGCGATGCGGTGCAAAAAGAAACGCCGCTGATTACGCTGGAAACGGACAAGGCCACGATGGAAGTACCCTCGCCACAGACAGGTGTGATCAAATCCGTCAAGATTAAAGTGGGAGATAAGGTCTCCAAAGGCGCGCTGATTCTGACACTGGAAACGACTGATCAGGAAACAACGTCCAAACCCGAAGCACCAGCCGAAATTCAACAATCCTCCGGACATGCCAGACAAAACCCACCCACGCAGCCCGCCGGAAAAACAACTGTTGATCAAAGTATAAGCCAGAAAAATTCTCCGCGCGGCGATCTGCATGCCGATATCGTTGTGATCGGCGCAGGACCGGGCGGATATACCGCCGCGTTTCGCGCCGCCGATCTCGGCAAACAGGTGATATTGATCGAACGTTACAGTACGCTGGGCGGCGTCTGCCTGAATGTCGGCTGCATTCCATCAAAAGCGCTGCTGCATGCCGCCAAAGTAATCACTGAAGCCGAGGATGCCGAAAGCCTTGGCATTGTATTTGGCAAACCGGCTATTTCACTGGATAAACTGAAGACATGGAAAGAATCCGTGGTCAACAAATTGACCAAGGGTCTAACGGCGCTCGCAAAACAACGTAACGTAAAGGTTTTGCAGGGGACAGCAAAATTTATCACGCCACATTTGATGCAGGTGGAAACCGGCGAACATACCCAAACCGTTTCGTTTGATCACTGCATTATCGCTGCGGGTTCAAGTGTCGCGCGTATTCCGGGCTTTCCTTACGACGATCCGCGCATTATCGATTCCACCGGCGCACTCAAACTGGAAAAAATACCCAAACATATGCTGGTCATAGGCGGCGGCATTATCGGTCTGGAAATGGCAACCGTTTATTCCGCGTTGGGCAGTAACATCAGTATCGTGGAATTCATGGATCAAATTATCCCTGGCGCGGACGAGGATCTGGTGAGACCGCTTTACCGGAGAATCAAAAACCGTTATGCGGCGATTTATCTGAAAACCCGGGTAACTCGCGTTGAAGCGAAAAAATCCGGCCTTCTGGTCAGCTTCGAAGGCGACAACGCACCCGCCCCGCAAACCTATGATTGCATCCTGATGGCGACAGGCCGCCGTCCGAATGGATTTACCCTCGGCGCCGAAAGTATCGGAATTCAGATCAACGAAAAAGGTTTTATCCAGGTCGACCAGCAATTACGCACCAATATCGCGCATATTTTCGCCATTGGCGACATCATCGGCAACCCTATGCTGGCACACAAAGCAGCTTATGAAGGAAAACTGGCCGCCGAAATTATCGCCGGACACAAAGCGGTATTTGATGCGCGCACGATACCATCGGTTGCTTACACCGACCCCGAAATTGCGTGGATGGGCATGACCGAACGGGAAGCCAGGCAAAAAGG
>WBZL01002129.1_pt1 | contig 19558 bp, 17 predicted proteins | sample 5204291 | NCBI WGS metagenome assembly WBZL01 (sample SAMN12344345, study PRJNA552823) | activated sludge metagenome | biome: Activated sludge suspended growth; feature: Nitrification reactor; material: Wastewater; isolation source: activated sludge from nitrification reactor of wastewater...
CGCACATACGGCCCGCCGTGGCAGGCGCAGCCGCCCGGCGCGGCGCGGCGCGCGCCGCAGTAACGCCCGAACCGGGGTCGGATTTCCATCCGACCCCGGTTCAGATCGCCAGTGCGCCGGTCGCGAGCGCGACGAGCGCGGAGAGCGCGGCGGCGACGATGACGGCGCACAGGAGCGCCTCGGCGCCGGTGAACACCCGCCCCCCGCGCTCCCGGCGAGCCATCGCGTAGAGTGCGACGCCCGGCGCGTACAGGAGGGACGAGAGCAACAGGAGCTTCGCGCCGCCGGCGAGGATCATGAGCGCCGCGTACGCGGTCGCGAGTCCGGCCCGGATGCGGTCGGCGCTGCGGGCGCGGCGGTCGGCTCCGTAGGTCTCGCCGGTCCACGCGAGCTTCAGCCCGAAGCCGGCGACGAGCAGATAGGGAACGAGCATCATCGCGCTGGTCATCTCGAGCGCGAGCGTGAACGCGTATTCGGCCGCCCAGGCGACGAGCAGGAACGCCTGGATCGCGACGCTGGTGCACCACAGCGCGGCGGCGGGGACCTTCGCGTCGTTCTCGCGCGCGACGAACGAAGGCATCGTGCCGCGTCCCCCGGCCGAGTGCAGGACTTCGGAGGCGAGGAGCGGCCACGAGAGGAAGTTGCCCAGCACCGCGACGACGAGGCCAACGCTCACGAACACGAGACCCCAGGGCCCGACGATCGCGGCCATCACGCCCGCCATCGACGGCTGCGGCAGCGCGGCGAGGTCGGCGCGCCCGAGGATGCCGAACGACACCATCGTCACCAGCACGAGCAGGCAGAGCGTGCCGAGGAACCCGAGCACGGTCGCCGCGCCGACGTCGTCGGGGTGGCGCGCGTAGCGCGAATAGACGCTCGCGCCTTCGATGCCGATGAACACGAAGACGGTCACGAGCAGCGTCTCGCGCGCCTGCCGGGCGATGGTGGCAAAGCCCGGCGTCTCGCCGCCCCAGAGGTTGACCGCGAAGGCGTCCGTGCGGAACGCCGCGACCGCGACCACGATGAAGATGCCGATCGGCACGATCTTCGCGACGGTGGCGATGGTGTTGAGCGCGACCGCCTGCCGCACGCCACGCAGCACGAGGAAGTGGACCGCCCACAGGAGTGCCGAGGCGGCCGCGATCGCGACCGGCGTGCTGCCGTCGCCGAACGCCGGAAGGAACTGGCCGAGCGTCGCCTTGATCAGGATGAGGCAGGCGGTGCCGGCGAGGCAGCAGCCGATCCAGTAGCCGAGCGCCGCGTTGAAGCCGAGGTAGGGGCCGAAGCCTTCGCTGGCGTAGCCGTAGATCCCCGCGTCGATGTCGGGGCGCCGCCGCGCGAGTGTCTGGAACACGAACGCGAGCATCAGCATGCCGCCGCCGGCAATCGCCCACGCGGCGAGCGCACCGGCTGCACCCGTGGTGCGTCCGAACGCGCCGGGCAGCGTGAAGATGCCCGCGCCGATCATCGTGCCGACGACGAGCCCGGTGAGGGCGATCCGCGACAGCTTCGTCTCGCCCGGATCTGCCATGGGGCGCGGGGTCAGCGAACCGCCGCCATCAGGGCGACGAACAGCGAGGTGATCGCGAGGAGCGAGATGCCGGCCACCGGCCAACGGCGCAGCATGGTGTCGGCGCATTCGAAAGCGCGGCCGATGCCCAGCGCCGTCCGCCGGGCGAACCCTGCAGGAGCGGTCTCGTCGCGCCGCCGACCGAGCCCCGCGGCGAGGAGCGCCCCCGCGCCGAGGATCGCGGCCGTCGCCAGGAGTTCCTTCGACGAGAACGCGCTCGACAGGAGGCCGTCGGGCAGCGGCCCGAGCGTCGCGAACGCAAGCACGAACGAGAGCGCGGCGAGCGCGAGCGTCGCGACCGCCTGGGTGCGGTCGGCGGGCTTCTTCGGCGCGACCGGCTCCTGCGGACGGGCGAGTGCCCGGAACAGCACGAGGACCACGTAGGCGGCGGTGAGCGCGCCGCCACCCTGCAGGAGCGCCGTCCACCACCACTGGCCGCTCGCGTCCGCGGCGTCGAGCAGGAGTTTCTTGGCGACGTACGCGCCGCTCGGCACGATGCCCATCAGCGCGACGCCGCCGAGCGCGAACGCGAGGACGGCGGCCGGAGCGGCGCGAGCAGCCCCGGCGAAATCGGCGATGCGGTCGTGGCCGAGCGCCGCGTAGATCATGCCGGCGGCCATGAACATCGCGGCCTTCGCGGTGGCGTGCGAGATCGCCTGCAGGATGCCCGCGGTCAGCGCGTCGCCGCGCAGGAGAGCCCCGGTCGCCGGGTCGAGCGCGAGCGGGAACATCAGGAACAGGTAGCCGATCTGCGCCACCGTCGAGTAGGCGACGAGGAGTTTCAGCCGCTCCTGGCGCAGCGCGAGCACGTTGCCCACGACGATGGCGCCGGCGCCGAGCGCGGCGAGAAGCTGCGCGGCGGCCGGCCCGGGCAGCGCGGGCACCGCGTCGAACCACAGCCGCACCACGATGAAGAACGAGCCCTTGACCACGAGCGCCGAGAGCACGGCGCTCGCGGCCGGCGGCGCCCCGGCGTGCGCGGGCGGCAGCCACAGGTGCAGCGGAAACAGCGCGGTCTTCGCGAGGAGTCCCGCGGTCATCGCGCCGATCGCCGCGAAGGTCGCGGGCGAGGCGTGCGCGCGCTCCGCGATCATCGTGATGTCGAGCGTCCCGGTCTCGCCATAGAACAGCACCGCACCCAGCAGGTAGAAGATCGAACCGGCGAGCGCGAACACGAGGTAGCGCAGCGCCGCGCGCAGCGTCTCGCCCTTGCCGTCGAGGCAGACGAGCGGCACGCCGGCGAAGGTCACGAGTTCCAGCGCGACGTAAAGCGTGAAGAGGTCGCCGGAGAGGAAGCACAGGTTGAGCGAGCCCCACACGGCGAGCAGCAGCAGCCAGTAGACGGTCGGCGCACGCTCCTCCGGGGCCCCCTTTGGCGTGGCGAAATCGCCGCTCGCGTAGAGGCCGACGCCGACGACCACGACCGCGATCGCCAGCAGCATCGCGATCGCCGGGCCGTCGGCGCGCAGCACGATGCCGAGCGGTGGCGCCCAGGCCCCGAGCACGTACTCGAGCGGGGCGGCGATCTGCGCAGCGGTCGCGACGATGGCGATCGCGACACCCAGGCCCGCGACGATGGTGAGCGCGGCGACGCGCTGCACGTTGCGCGCGCCGAGCACGAGCGCGAGCATCATCCCGACGAACGGGACGAGCACCGCGGCCGGGAGGAGCAGGCCGCCCGGCGTGCTCGCGGCGAGGACGGCGCTCACGCGGCCGGATCCTTCGGCGACGGCGCTTCGTCGGCGAGCGAAGTCGAACCGGTGGACTCGTGGAGGCGCAGGAGCAGCGTGACAGCGAGCGCGGTCGCGGCGAACGCCACGACGATGCCGGTGATGAGGAGCGCTTGCGGCACCGGATCGCCGCCTATGCCGGGGAGGCCGCCGCGCTCGGCGATGAAGCCGAACAGCAGGAACACGCCGTTGCCGACCAGATTGAACGCGATCAGCTTGCGCAGCGGCTGCGGGTTCACGAGAAAGCCGTAGAGGCCGACCGCGACGAGCGCGGCGGCGAGGAGCCCGACGAGCGTGGTGCCCGTCACGCGGCTTCCTCCGGCCGCTCCGGTGCGCCCGCCATCACGAGCCCGAGCGTGAACGCGAGCGAGGGCATCAGCGCGAACTCGATCACGAGGATCAGCGCCTTCGCCGCATCCGGCGGATAGCCCAGGAAGGTTCCCGCCGCGTAGACGCCGACGATGCCCACCGCGACGAAGGCGAGCGGGCCGGCGACGAGCAGCGCGCGGACCCATCGGCGGCGGATCGGAGGGGCGTCGGTGAGCCCGGCGAGCATCGCGAGCAGCCACATCGCGGCGACGACGGTCGCCCCCTGGAACTTGCCGCCCGGATGGTCGGCGCCGATCCAGAAGATGTAGATGCCCACGACGATGCCGATCGGAGGCAGCACTCGCGCGATGAACGCGAGGATGCCGTCGGGATCGGCGTTGTAGCGCGGTCCCTGGCGACCGCCCCAGGCGCGGTCGGGCGCGAGCGACCACACGCCGACGAGCGCGAGCAGCACGACGATCGCTTCCAGCATGGTGTCCATCGCGCGGAAGGCCATCAGCACCGCCGTGATCGGATTGCCGACGCCGGTCGCTGCGAGGTTGGCCGCGACCTGCGGCGCGAGCGTGGGCGCGGGCTCGGGCAGCGTCAGCACCGCGAGCGCGATCCCGCCGCCGACGATGCCGGCGACGAGGCCGGCCGCGAGTTTCAGCGGAAGGCCCGGCGTCTCGGCGCGGATGGCGGCCTCGCTTTCGCGCAGCCGGTGCGAGGCGCGCACCAGCAGGAGCGAGGTGAGGCCGGCGCCGATCGCCGCCTCGGTCAGCGCGACGTCGACGGCGTGGAGCTGCACCCAGGTGATCGTCAGGAGCAATCCGTAGGCGAGGAAGCCGACGCTGGCCGCAAAGGTGCCGCGCACCACCGTCGTGTAGACGGCGAGCGCGAGGATCAGCACCGCGGGCGCCGCGTAGAAGGCGTCGACGATCATGGCGCGGGCGGTTCGCCCCGGCGCATGGCGCGGCGCGCCGCGCGTGCGATGAGCTGGCCCGCGTCGGCCGAGGACAGCATCACGAGGAGCCAGATCGCGACCAGCTTCAGCGCGTCCGCCACACCGCCCGCGTGGGGCAGGAGGCCCAGCACGATCAGGCCCAGCCCGAGGTTGTCGGCCTTGGTGAGCGCGTGCAGCCGGGTGAGCGTGTCCGGGAAACGCAGGAGGCCGATGGTGCCCGCGAGGTAGAAGAAGGCCCCGGCCGCAACCGCCACGTAGGTCAGGAGGTCGAGCGCGAAGCTCATGGCGCTTCGTCGCGGTCCGCGTCACGCGGCGCGAAGGTCACGAACGCGATCGACGCGAACGCCGCCAGCACGGCGAGCGTGAGCGACACGTCGATCACCGACCGGTCGCCGATCCCGAGGCCGCCCAGGAGGAGCGCGCCGATGCTCCCGCTGCCGAGGAGCTGCGCGGCCATCATGCGATCGGCGTCGCCCGGGCCGCGCAGCGCCCGCACGAGGCCCAACGCGGTCATCGCGAGCACGAAGCCGGCAGCGGCGAGCAGGAACTCACTCACGGCCGTGCTCCGCACCCAGCGCCTTCGCGAGGCGGCGCTCCTCCTCCGCCAACTGCTCCGCGACCGGCTGCCCGGTGTCGAGGCAGTGGAACTCGATCGTGTCGCCGGCGTCGCCGCAGGGGAGCGTGCCCGGCATCAGGCTCGTGATGGTCGCGAAATTGTTGCGCGCATGTCCGCGCGGCAATCCGGTGCGGTAGTCGATGAACCCGGTCGCAAGCGGCATCGACGGCGCGAAAACGCGCCGCGCGACATCGATGCCCGCGATGAGCGACTGCCACAGGAAACGCGGGAACTGCGCGAGGAGCGCGCCGAACCGGACGCCTCCACCCTCGGGCGGCAGCAGGGCGAGACTGGCGGCGGTCGCCAGACCGGCGGCGAGCACGCCCACGGCGAGATCCCCGGGCTTGAAGCTCGGCAGCAGCACGAGCCAGAGGCCGAGGAACGCTGCAGCCCGTGCCGCGGCGACTGCCAAAGACCGGCGCGGCGCGCTCATGCGGGCGCACTCCCCGGCGCCGCGGACGGATCGTCGAGGACGCGGACCTCCATGGCGGCGAGCCGGTCATAGAGCTTCGCCTTGCGGCGGATCGGCCACCAGTCGTAGAAGAAGATTTCCATCGGCCGCCAGAGCGCCACCCACGCACCGATCACGATGCTGTCCTTGACGATCGTCGCGTAGCTGTCCTTGGCGAACAGGGCGGCGACGAACTCGCTCGCGAAGACCGCGACGCCGACGAACGCGAGGCCGATCGCGAGACTGATGCGCCCGTCGCGGAACAGGCGCTTCAGCTCGCGTCGCGTCGCGGCGGCGCGCTCCCGGAAATAGCTGTGGATTGCGTCGGTCAGGAGCGAGGCGACCGCCGGCGTCGCACGCTCGCGGGACAGATGGATCGAGAGCGCGAGTGGTTGGCGCGGCGCTGTCTCGCGTCCCCAGTCGACGATGTACTCCTCCGCGACCGGATCGAGATCGCGCTCGCGGAATGGCGCGGGGTCCATCATGTTGAAGAGTTGCCGCGACTCGGCAAGCCTCAGATCGAGCACCACCGCGCCCGGCGCTCCGGAAGGATCCGGCACCCTGCCGGCGCGATCCGAGATTCCGGTCAAGCGGTCCCCGCCCGGATCAGGCCGGCTCGCCGGCGGATTCGGCCCGCTTCGCTTCCTCCCGGCCGAAGAGCGTGATGTAGAGCACCGGCAGCAGGATCAGAGTCAGCAGCGAGGCAACGAGCAGGCCGCCCATGATCGCGATCGCCATCGGGCCCCAGAAGATCGTCGGCGCGATCGGGATCAAGCCCAGCACGGTCGAAATCGCCGTCAGCACGAGCGGCGTCAGGCGGTCCTTGCAGGCCGAAAACACCGCATCGATGACGTTCTTGCCGCCTTCGCGCTCGGATTCGATCGACACGATCAGGATCACCGCGTTCTTCGCGATCATGCCGACGAGCGCGAGGATGCCGAGGATCGCGACGAATCCCAGCGGCCGCTGGAAGATCAGCAGCGCCGCGACCACGCCGATCAGGCCGAGCGGCAGCAGGAACAGGACCATCGCCATGCGCCGGAAGCTCGACAGCAGGATCATCATGAAGAGCAGCATCAGCAGGATCATGATCGGCACCACCGAGAACACGTTCGCCGACGAGTCCGCGCTGCTCTCGTAGATGCCGCCGGTCTCGACCTTGTAGGGGCGCGGGAGCTTGGCGATGTACGCATTCAGCGTCGGGGCGAGCGACACGACGACCGATTCGGGCAGCACGCCCTTCACCACGTCGGAGCGCACGGTCAGCGTGGGCACGCGGTCGCGCCGCCACACGAGCGGGTACTCCTGCGACTCGGTGAAGCGCGCGAACTGCGACAGCGGGACCATCCGGCCGGCCGGGGTCGGTACCGACAGCGAGGACAGCGTCTCGAACGAGGCGCGCTGGTCCGCCGTCGCCCGCGCCACCACGTTGACGAGGTAGATGTCGTCGCGGACCTGCGTTATGGTCGTACCGGCGACCGACGCATTCAGCACCGCGGCGATGGCGCGCGAACTCACCCCCATGCGGCGCGCCTCGTCCTGGTCGATGTGCACGCGCACCTGTCGGGCCGGCTCCATCCAGTCGAAGTTGACGTTGCGCACGCGCGTGTCGGCGCCCATGATCTGCGCGACATCCTGCGCGATGCGGCGCACCTCCTCGATGTCCGGGCCGGTGACGCGGTACTGCAGCGGCCAGCCCACCGGCGGTCCCATCTCGAGCGGCGAGACGCGGGCGGTCACGGCGGGGAAGTCGTTCGCGAGTATCTCCTCGAGCTTCGCCTGCAGGCGGTCGCGTGCCTCGATGTCCTTGGCGATGACGATGATCTGCGAGAAGAACGGGTTGGCGAGGTGCACCGCGAGCGGCAGGTAGAAGCGGATCGCGCCGCGGCCGACGTAGGTGCTGTAGCGCTCGACGTCGGGGTTGCCGGTGAGCAGCGCCTCGACGCGCTTGGCGACCTCCTCGCTCGCATGGATCGAGGCGTTCTGGCGCAGCGTCAGGTCGACCAGCAGTTCCGGCCGGTCGGACGAGGGGAAGAACTGCCGCGGCACGAACTGGAGCATGTACAACGACACGACGAAGGCGCCGACGGTGAGCCCGATCGTGAGCCAGCGGAATCGGATCGCCGCGCCCAGGAACGCCGCGTAGCCGGACACGAGCCTGCTCGGCTTGTCGCCGGCCTTCTTGTCCGGGACCTTGAGGATCGCCTTGCCGAGAATCGGGCCGAACACGACGGCCACGAACCAGGACGCGAGCAGCGCGATCGCGACCACGCCGAACAGCGACGACAGCACCTCGCTCGCGCCGCCGGGGGCGAAGCCCACCGGGACGAAGCTCGCGATGGTGACCAGCGTGCCCATCAGCATCGGCGCCGCCAGCGTGCGATAGGCGAACGACGCGGCGTCGTCCTTCGAGTCGCCGGCCTTGAGCCGGCGCAGCATCGCGTCGACGGTGGTCATCGCGTCGTCGACCAGCAGCGTCAGCGCGATGATGAGCGCGCCCAGCGACACGCGCTGGAGCGCGATATCGCGCATGTCCATCACCGCGAACACCAGCGCCAGCGTGATCGGGATCGCGAGCGCCACGACGATGCCCGGGCGCACGCCGAGGCTCAGGAAGCTGCAGACGAGGATGATGGCGATCGCCTGCCACAGCGACAGCAGGAAGTCGTTGATCGCGTGGTCGACGGTCGCGGCCTGGTCGGACACCAGCGTGGGCTCGATGCCCACCGGCAGCGCCGCCTTGATGTCGGCCATCGTGCTTCGGATGTTGGTACCGAGCGCCAGGATGTCGCCCTGGTCGCGCATCGCGATCGCAAGGCCGATCGCCGGCTTGCCGTTGACGCGGAACATCGGCGTCGGCGGGTCGACCGTGCCGCGCGTGACCCTGGCGATGTCGCCCAGGCGGTAGATCCGGTCGCCCGAGGCGATGTTCACCGCCTCGATGTCGCGCTCGTTGTCGAATGCGCCGGTGACGCGCAGGTAGACCCGTTCGCTGTCGGTCTGGATGACCCCGGCCGGGCGCAGTACGTTCTGCGCCTGCAGGGTCGAGAGGATGGTGCCGTAGTCGAGCCGCAGGCTCGCGAGCGTCGCGGTCGAGAACTCGAGGTAGATGCGCTCGTCCTGGGCGCCCAGGATCTCGATCTTGGCGACGTCGGGCACCTGCAGGAGCTTCGAGCGCGCATCCTCGACGTAGTCGCGCAGCTCGCGGAAGCTGAACCCGTCGGCGGTGAAACCGTAGATGATGCCGAAGGTGTCGCCGAAGTCGTCGTTGAAGAACGGGCCGATCACGCCCTGCGGCAGCGTGTGGCGCATGTCGCCGATGTTGCGGCGCACGCGATACCAGACGTCCGGAATGTCCGCGGTGTCGGTGGTCTCGTCGAGGTCGACGAAGATCGTGGTCTGGCCGGCGGTGGTGTAGCTCCGCACCACGTCGAACTTGTGCGTCTCCTGCAGCGTGCGCTCGAGGCGCTCGGTGACCTGCGACAGCGTTTCCTCGACGGTCGCGCCAGGCCACGCCGCGGCGACGATCATCGTGCGCACCGTGAACGGCGCGTCCTCGTCGCGGCCGAGGTTCTTGAACGCCACGACGCCCGCGACCACCACGACGATCATCAGGAAGACGATGAGCGACGGCCGCCTGAGCGACCAGGCCGAGAGGTTCGGACCGATCACGGCGCGGCTTTCAGGATGCCGACCTTCTGGCCCGGCCGCAGCGCCTGTACGCCGGCGGTGACGATCACGTCGCCGGGATTCAGGCCCGACGCGACCTCGACACGGTTCGGGTCCGACGAGCGGATCTCGATCGGCCGCGAGGACACGGTGCCGGCCTTGGTGTCGACGACCCAGACGGCGGCCTGGCGGTCGGAGCGGATGACGGCGGAAGGCGGGATCTCGATCACTTCGGTCGCGGCGAGCGTCAGGCGGCCGGTGATGGTCGAACCCAGCCGCATGTCGGCCGGCGGTTTGGCGAGCCTGGCCCGGATGCGGAAGGTGCCGGTCAGCGGGTCGGCGCGCGGCGAGATTTCGCGCACCACGGCGCTCGCCGAGACCTTGGGATCGCCGGTGAGGGCGACCGCGATCGGCAGGTTGAGGGACAGCGCCGCCTTGGCGCGCGCGGGCACGTCGAACACGGCATCGCGGGCTCCGTCGCGAGCGACCTGGACGATCATCTGCCCTGCGCCTACCACTTCACCCGGTTCCGCTCCCTGTGCGGTGACCACGCCCGAAACGTCCGCGACGAGGCGCGTGTCGTTGACGCGCGTCTGCGCGAGCGTGACCTGCGAGGTTGCCGACTCGACCGCGGACGCCGCGGCGCGCGCGGCCGTCTCGGCCGACTCGAACTGGGCCCTGGAGACGGCGCGCTCGGCGACGAGATCGCGCATGCGCACGTACATGCTCTGCGCTTCGGACTGCCGGGCGCGCGCGGCGTCGAGCTGGGCGCGCGCGGCAAGAAGGCTGGTTTCCTCGTTCTGCGAATCGAGGCGCGCGATCGGTTGGCCCGGCTGGATCGCGTCGCCGATGCTCACGCTGCGCTCGATCACGCGGCCGCCGATCCGGAACGCCTGGTTGATCTCGGTCTGCGCCTGGATCGACCCGTTGAGCGCGACGACATCGCCTGCGAGCGCCTTGGTGATGGTCAGCGTGCGCACCGGCCGGATTTCCGGGGGGCGCTGCTCCTCCGCGCGCTGGCATGCAGCGAGCGAGACGAGGGCAGCGGCGATGACCGGGACGGCGAGACATTTCCGGCTGAGGCGCCGTTGCGCAAGGTGGACCATGGGAAAGCTCCGGAACGATCGGACGGATACGGGGCGGACTGCTGCATCGAAGCAACCCGCAATGATACCGCAGGCAATGGTCGCGGACCGTTGCCGCCGCACAGGTGCTCGCCTATCGAGCAGAATCCGGCCGCGACGACGCGCCGTCGGCAGGTGGCGTGCCGGCGGCCCTGGTCATGCGGAAACCAACCGCCGCGAACAGGATCGCGACGAACGGGCTCACGATGTTGAAGATCGCCCACGGCGCGTAGCTGACGGTGGCGACGCCCAGCGTCACGGCCATGTAGGCGCCGCAACTGTTCCACGGGATGAGCGCGGAGGTCGGGGTCCCGGTGTCGCCGATGGTCCGCGAGAGTACGGTCGGCGCGTAGCCGCGCTGCTCGAACGCGCCCTTGAACATGCGGCCGGGCAGCACGACCGCCATGTACTGGTCGGCGGTCGCGACGTTGGTGGCGATCGTGGCGCCGACGAGGCTCGACACCAGCGCGACCGCGGACTTCGCACCGGCGATCACCGGTGCCATCAGGCGCTCGAGCGCGCCCATCTTCTCGACCACGCCGCCGAACGCGAGCGCGACGATGATGAGCCACACCGTATCCAGCATGCGCTCCATGCCGCCGCGCGTGACCAGCGTGTCGATCGCCGGGATGCCCGACTGGTGGTGGTAGCCGGACGCGAGCGCGAGCCACACGCCCTTGATCTGCACGATCGCGGAAGGCACGCCCGCGCGCGCGTCCGCGAAGGCCGCGACGCGATCGGGGGAGAAGATGACGGCAACGACGCCGCCTGCAAGCGCGCCGGTGAAGATGGTCGTGAACGGGGGCACCTTGAACGCTGCCATGCCGACGACGATCGCGAGCGGGACGAAGAGCCAGGGCGTGATGTGGAACCGGCTCGCGATCTGCGCGGCCTTCTCGTTGCCTTCGTAGGCGACTTCGCTTCCGAGCATCCAGAACACCGCGAGCGCGATCGCGATCGCGACGATCGAGCTGATCGCGGTCTCCTTGATGTGCGCGTAGAGGTCGGCTCCGGCGGTCGCGGCGGCGAGGTTGGCCGTGTCGGAAAGCGGCGAGGACTTGTCGCCGAAATACGAGCCGGAGATGATCGCGCCCGCGGTGATCGCCGGGTCGAGGCCCATGCTGCCAGCGATGCCCATCAGCCCGATGCCGATCGTGCCGACGACGGTCCAGGAGCTTCCGATCGAGAACGACACGATGGCGCAGATGAGCACCGTCGTTGCGTAGAAGTAGTGCGGGTGGAGGATTTTCAGGCCGTAGAACACCATCGCGGCGAGCGTGCCTGAAAGCGCCCAGGTGCCGATCAGCGCACCGACCGCAAAAAGGATGAAGATGGCGCCCATGCCCGAGGACACGCTCGCGATGGCGGCTTCCTGCAGTTCCTGGAGCGACTGTCCGCGCCGCTTCGCCACGAGGAGCGCGATGACGGTCGCGACGACCAGTGCGACCTGGTTCGGCCCCTTCGCGCCGGCGTCGCCGAACAGGTAGAACGACAGGCCCACCAGGAGGATGAGGCCGACGATGGGAATCAGCGCTTCCTTGAGCGACAGCGGCGGCAGCGGGGCGGGGGTGGGGGTCATCGGGTCAGTCCCCTGACGGGGTGTTGCTGCGCGCGCCGGTTACGCCGCGGACGCGGGGGCGAAGCGGGCGCGGCGGCCGGAGGGCCGCCGCGTCGTGCATGGATTCCTGCGCCAGGTTCCCGCTCGAGCCCCGGCGCGTGTCCCCCCGATCAGTAGTCGACCGGATCGCGGATGATCGGGCAGGTCATGCAGTGCCCACCGCCGCGGCCGCGACCGAGTTCCGCGCCGACGATGGTGATCACCTCGATGCCTGCCTTGCGCAGGAGGGTGTTGGTGTAGGTGTTGCGGTCGTAGGCGTAGACCACGCCGGGCGACGCGCACACCAGGTTCGCGCCGCTGTCCCACTGCGTGCGCTCGCGCTGGTAGTCGGTGCCGCCGGCCTCGACGACGCGCAGCTTCTTCAACCCCAGCGCCTCGGCGACCACGTCGACGAACGGCTTCTTCTCGGCGTGGAACTCGACGCCGCTCGGATGGTTGCTCGGTCGGTAGGAGAACGTGGTCGTCTTCGCGAGGAAATCCGGCGCGAGCAGCACGCAGTCGCGGTCGGCGAAGGTGAACACCGTGTCGAGGTGCATCGCCGCGCGGATCTTCGGGATCGCCGCGACGATGACGCGCTCGGCCGCCTTCTTCTTGAACAGCGCGGCCGCGAGCTGGCTGATCGCCTGGCGCGAGGTGCGCTCGCTCATGCCGATCAGGACGTTGCCCTTGCCGATCGGCATCACATCGCCGCCTTCGAGCGTGGCGAGGCCGTGGTCCTGCGTCGGGTCGCCCCACCAGACGTTCACCTTGCCGGCGAAGTCGGGATGGAACTTGTAGATCGCGGTGGTAAGGAGCGTTTCCTCGTGCCGGGCCGGCCAGTAGAGCGGGTTCAGCGTCACGCCGCCGTAGATCCAGCAGGTCGTGTCGCGCGTGTAGAGTGTGTTGGGCAGCGGCGGCAGCAGGTATTCGGTGCCGCCGGCGGCCTCCTTGACGACCTTGAGCGCCTTGCCCCCGATCGACTCGGGGAATTCCTGCGTCGACAGGCCGCCGATCAGCGTCTCGGCGAGGTCTCGGTTCGACAGCCCCTCGAGGTAGCTGCGCATCTCGTCGATGAATCCCAACCCGACCTGGTTGGGGACGACCTGGTTGTCGAGGAGCCATTTCTTGCCGGGGCCGACCGCGACGGTCTCCTCGAGGAGGTTGTGCATCTCGACCACGTCGACGCCGCGGTCGCGCAACTTCTGCACGAAATCGAAGTGGTCGCGCTTGGCGTTCTCGACCCACAGCACGTCGTCGAACAGGAGCTGGTCGCAGTTCGAGGGCGTGAGCCGCTGGTGCGCGCGGCCCGGCGCGCACACCATGACCTTGCGCAACTGGCCCACTTCCGAGTGGACGCCGAATTTCGTTTCCTTCGCCTTTTCCATGCCTGACTCCGTTGCGTTTGAGTGAAACCCTGATGAATCCCCTGCGCTTCCGGACGGTAGCGTTCAGATCTGGAGGTGCCCGGTGGCGAGCCAGTAGATCCCGACCGCCGCGCCGATCATCGCGAGGATGAAGATCACCCAGTCGGTGGTCTTGGTGAACACCGGCAGGTTCTGCTCGCGGCGGCTCCAGTAGTAGAGGATCGTGCCCGGACCGTACAGCACGGCCGAGAGGATGACGAACTTCAAGCCGGCGGCATAGACGAGGAACGCGGTGTAGAAGGTGGCGACGATGGCGATGAAGAGGTCGCGGTTGCGCTCCTCGGGCCGCCGATCGTAGGTCTCGCGCCGCGCGACCAGCATCCACCCGTATCCCGCGCACAGCAGGAACGGGATCAGCGACACCGCGGCGGTGAGGTCGAGCATCAGGTTGAACGCGTCGCGCGACCAGTAGGTCGTGATCACGATCACCTGGACGACGATGTTCGTGAGCCACAGCGCCGCGACCGGCACCTTGTTCGCGTTCTCCTTCGCGAACACCGAGGGCATGTCCTTGTTGCGCGCCGCAGCGGAGAGCACCTCGGCGCAGATCAGCGTCCACGCGAGATAGGCGCCCAGCACCGAGACGATGACGCCGATGCTGATGAACGTGCGTCCCCACGGCCCGACCACTGTTTCGAGCACGCCGGCCATGGACGGGGCCGTCTGGCCCGCGATGTCGGCGCGCTGCAACACCGCGTAGGGCAGGAGCGTCACCAGCACCATGAGCGAGGTGACGATGATGAAGCCGGTGATGGTCGCAAAGCCGATGTCGCTGCGTTCCTTCGCGAAGCGCGAGTACACGCTCGCGCCTTCGATGCCGAGGAACACGAACACCGTGACCAGCATCGTCGCCTTCACCTGCTCGAACACGCCGTTGGTGAGGTCGCCGCCGTACAGGTTGTAACTGAACAGGTCGAGCTTGAAAGCGAACAGCAGGATCACGAGGAAGGTCAGGATCGGAACCACCTTGGCGATGGTCACGATCTTGTTGATCGCGGCCGCCTGCTGCGTGCCGCGCAGGATCAGGAAGTGGAAGAGCCAGATGCCGATCGACGCGACCACGATCGCGATCACCGTGTTGCCATCGCCGAACACCGGGAAGAACGCGCCCAGCGTCGCCTTGATCAGCACCCAGTACGAGACGTTGCCGATGCAGCTGCCGATCCAGTAGCCGAAGGCCGAGAGGAACCCGGGGTAGTCGCCGAAGCCCTCCTTGGCATACGCGAACACGCCGGCGTCGAGGTCGGGCTTGCGCTCGCCCAGGAACTGGAACACGCGCGCCAGCATGTACATGCCGGTGCCGGCGATGATCCAGGCGATGATCGCGCCGATCGGGCCGGTGACGCCGCCGAAGCGCGAGGGCAGTGCGAAGATGCCGGCGCCGACCATGCCGCCGACCACCATGGCGAGCAGCGCGGTGCGGGAGATCTTCTGGTCGGTCGATGCCATGCTGGTTCCTCCTGAGAATGCCCGCTGGCGTGTCGACGCGGGGATGTCGTTATCGCCCTGGCCGGGTCTTCCAGGGGCTTGCAACCGATCGGTCGGCCATGGCAGTCAGGCAGGCGATTCGGGAAGCTTTCAGCGGTGGCGCAAGGTCGGTCGCACGCAACTCAAGCTTGCCGTGGGTACGGCACGATGCGCCGACTCCATCCCCTTGGGTGAAGCGCCACCACCGGGCGGAGTCTATCCGCGGGCACGAAGCGACACAATGGCGACGACATGGACGGAGTTTGCTTTAATCGTGAAGGATCGCATGGGCCGGGCCCCTCCGCGCCGGTTCCCGAACCGGTGTCAGACACCGTGTCTGACACCGTGTCTGACACCGGCATGAAACGCCGCCGCTTTCTCGGGTGCGTGGCCGCAGCGGGCGTCGCGGCGGCCGGATGCGACCTCGCGCCGGAGGAGGGCTTTCGCAACGCATGCCGCGATCCGCGCGCGCTCCCTGCATCGCAACATCCTTTGGTCGCCGCCGCGTGGAACGGTCTCGATTCCTCGCGGGTGATCGACAGCCACTGCCACGTGTTCGGGAACGGCGCCAACGGCAGCGGGCTCTGGTTCAACCCGCGCATGGACGATGCCATGCATCCGGTCCTCGCTCTCCAGCGCAGGGCGTTCCTGAACGCCGCGTGCGTTCCTCCGGGCTCCGCCGACGTCGACGCGGCGGTGATCGAACGCCTGCGCGCGCAGTGCGAAGCAATGCGGGAAGGATTCGGCGTGCTGCTCCTCGCGTTCGACTGGGCGCGCGATGCGCGGGGAGCGCCCGACCGCGAGCGCTCGACGTTCCATGTCCCGGATGACTACGTCAGGGATCTGGCGCTCCGATTCCCCGCGCGCTTTGCCTGGGCCGCTTCGATCCACCCGTACGATCCGGCCGCGCTCGACCGGCTCGATGCCGCGGCCGCGCAAGGTGCGCTGGCGGTCAAGTGGCTGCCGACGGCGCAGGGGATCGACCCGGCGGATGCCCGCTGCGACGCTTTCTACAGGAAGCTCGCGGCGCTGCGGCTGCCGCTCGTGACCCACGCCGGCGACGAACGCGCGGTGACCGGCTTCGGCGAGCACCTCGGCAACCCGCTCCGGCTGCGGCGGCCCCTCGACGCGGGCGTGCGGGTCGTCGCCGCGCACTGCGCCTCGCTCGGGCGCGGGCGCGACCTCGATACGCCCGGCGCACCGATGGTCGGCAACTTCGACCTGTTCGCGCGGCTGATGGACGATCCGCGCTACGGCCGATCGCTCCTGGGTGACCTTGCGGCAGTGGTCCAGGCGAACCGCAACGACACGGTCGCACGGCTCCTCTCGCGCCCTGACTGGCACGACCGGCTGGTCAACGGGTCGGACTATCCGCTGCCCGGCGTGCCCTCGCTCGTATCGCTGCGTGCGCTCGTCGACCGCGGCCTGCTCGACGCCGGCGCCGTCGCGCCGCTGCGCGAACTGCGCGACCACAACGTACTCTCGTTCGACTTCGTGCTGAAGCGCAGCCTCGCGCTGGAGGGGCGGCGGTTCCCGGCCAAGGTGTTCGAGACCCGGCGCCACTTCCCTCCGGTCCGTGGGACGTCCGTGGGATCGGCTGTCGACCCGGCCATGCGGGCCCAATGATCCGTGGGACGTCCGTGGGATCGGGGGTGGAACTGCGGGTTGCCTTCGGCGCCGCCGTCTCAGATAATGGACGGCTGGGAAACTGGGAGAGCGACGCGCCGCCGTCTTGGCGCCACGGATGCGCATGGCGGACGACACGATCCTCGAAACCCGCGGACTTACCAAGGAATTCAAGGGCTTCGTCGCCGTCAAGGACGTGAGCCTCTCGGTCCGCCGCGGATCGATCCACGCGCTGATCGGCCCCAACGGCGCGGGCAAGACCACCTGCTTCAACCTGCTCACCCACTTCCTGACGCCCACCCGCGGCGAGATCCGCTACAACGGACGCGAGATCACCGGATCGCGACCGGCCGCGATCGCGCGCATGGGCCTCGTCCGCTCGTTCCAGATCTCGGCGGTGTTCGCGCACCTGACCGCGAGGGAGAACGTGCGCATCGCGCTGCAGCGCTCTCGCGGGCGATCCTACGACTTCTGGGTGAGCGAGGCGGCGCTCCGCTCGCTCGACGAGCGCGCCGATGAGTTGCTCGACGCCGTCGGACTCGCGGGCTACGAGCACACGCCCGCGGGAGAACTCCCCTACGGCCGCAAGCGTGCGCTCGAGATCGCGACCACGCTCGCGCTCGAACCCGAGATGATGCTGCTCGACGAGCCGACCGCAGGCATGACCCACGAGGACGTGGGCCGCATCACGGCGCTCATCCGGCGTGTCGCGCAGAACCGGACCGTGCTGATGGTCGAGCACAACCTGTCGGTGGTCTCGACGCTCTCCGACCGGATCACGGTGCTCGCGCGCGGCGAGATTCTCGCCGAGGGCGACTACGCCACCGTCTCGAAGCACCCGAAGGTGGTGGAGGCCTACCTGGGAACCGCGCATGGCTGACGCCGCCCGCGCGAGCGCGACCGCGCCGATGCTCGCCGTGCGGGGTCTCAACGCCTGGTACGGTGAGTCGCACATCCTGCACGGTGTCGATCTCGACATCGTGCGCGGCGAGGTGGTGACACTGCTCGGGCGCAACGGCGCCGGCAAGACCACGACGCTCAAGTCGATCATGGGCATCGTGCCGCGGCGCGAGGGCTCGGTGCTCTTCGAGGGCGCGGAACTCGTGCGTCTCGCGTCGAACAAGATCGCGCGCCGCGGCATTGCGTGGTGCCCCGAGGAGCGCGCGATCTTCGCTTCCCTCGACGTCGAGGAGAATCTGCTGCTGCCGCCGGAGGTGGCCGATGGCGGGCTTCCGATCGCACAGGTATTCGAGTTGTTCCCGCACCTCAAGGAGCGGCTGCACAGCCAGGGCACGAAGCTGTCGGGCGGCGAGCAGCAGATGCTGGCGATCGGGCGCATCCTTCGCACCGGCGCGCGGCTCCTGCTCCTCGACGAGCCCACCGAGGGGCTCGCGCCGGTGATCGTCCAGCAGATCGGCCGCACGATCGCGGACCTGAAGCAGCGCGGCTTCACGATCCTGCTGGTGGAGCAGAATTTCCGTTTCGCGGCGACGGTCGCGGATCGGCACTACGTGATGGAGCACGGGCGCGTCGTCGACATGATTCCCAACGACGCGCTCTCGTCGTCGATGCACAAGCTGCACGATTATCTGGGCGTCTAGCAGCCGTGCGAACGGCCGCAGCGCCCGTCTACCCGGAGGTGGCATGAAGCGATTCAAGCGTGGTCTCCTTTTCCTCGCCGTCGCGGCGGCGCTCGGCGCCGGCGCGGCCCAGGCGCAGGTTTCCGACAACGTGGTCAAGATCGGCGTGCTGTCCGACATGTCGAGCCTCTACACCGACCTCGCGGGCGCGGGCTCGGTCGTCGCTGCGCGGATGGCGGTCGAGGACTCCGGCATCGAGAAGCGCGGCTACAAGGTCGAACTCGTCTCCGCCGACCATCAGAACAAGCCGGACGTCGGCTCGGCGATCGCCCGCCAGTGGTACGACACCGAGAAGGTCGACGTGATCGTCGACGTGCCGAACTCCGGCGTGGCGCTGGCGGTCAACCAGATTACGCGGGACAAGGGCAAGGCCTTCCTCGCGTCCGGTCCGGCGTCCTCCGACCTGACCGGCAAGTCCTGCTCGCCCAACACCGTGCACTGGACCTACGACACCTGGATGCTCGCCCACGGCACCGGAAGTGCGATCGTGAAATCGGGCGGCGACAGCTGGTTCTTCCTCACCGCCGACTACGCATTCGGCCATGCGCTCGAACGCGACACCGAGGCGGTCGTGCTGGCCGCCGGCGGCAAGGTGTTGGGCAAGGTGCGCGCGCCGCTCAACACGCAGGACTTCAGCTCCTACCTGCTGCAGGCGCAGGCGTCGAAGGCGAAGATCCTCGGCCTCGCCAACGCGGGCGGCGATACCACCAACTCGATCAAGCAGGCGGCCGAGTTCGGCATCGTCAAGGGCGGCATGAACCTCGCCGGCCTCCTCGTGTTCATCACCGACGTGCACGCGCTGGGCCTGCAGACCGCGCAGGGCCTGATCGTGACCAACACGTTCTACTGGGACATGAACGACCAGACGCGCGCGTTCGGCAAGCGCTTCGCCGAGCGCGACAAGGGCATCCACCCGACGATGGTCCACGCGGGGGTCTACGGCGAGGTGCTGCACTACCTCAAGGCGGTCGAGGCGCTGAAGAGCGACGACGGCACCAAGGTGGTCGCGAAGATGAAGGAGATGCCGACCGACGACCCGCTGTTCGGCAAGGGCTCGGTCCGCGCCGACGGCCGCAAGATCCACCCGGCGTACCTGGTCGAAGTGAAGAAGCCGTCGGAGTCGAAGGGGCCGTGGGACTACTACAAGGTCCGCGCGACGATTCCGGCCGACCAGGCGTTCCGTCCGCTGAAAGACGGCGGCTGTCCGCTGGTCAAGTAGGGGTTGGCCGTCGGGCCGGTGTTCGATGGCGCTTCGGGTCCGGCGGGTTTCGACCCGACGGGCGAACTCGGGTTTCCCGTCGGGCCGGCCATAGCTGGGACATTGGGGGTGGCGGTCGTCGGCCCGACGGGCGAACTCGGGTTTCCCGTCGG
>WBZL01002130.1_pt1 | contig 19556 bp, 17 predicted proteins | sample 5204291 | NCBI WGS metagenome assembly WBZL01 (sample SAMN12344345, study PRJNA552823) | activated sludge metagenome | biome: Activated sludge suspended growth; feature: Nitrification reactor; material: Wastewater; isolation source: activated sludge from nitrification reactor of wastewater...
GAGGTGGTGGCCCGCAACACATCCGTGAGCGCTTCGGGAATCCGGGAGCAGTTCGGAGGCCTCAAACCGCTCCCCGATCTCCGAAGCACTCACGGATGGCACGGCCGCGACCGGCTAGAGCACCTTGCCGAGGAAGTCCTGGAAACGCTTGCTCTGGGGGTTTGCCAGGATTTCACGTGGCACACCCATCTCCGCGACGACACCTTGGTCCATGAAGGCCAGCAGATCTCCGACTTCGCGGGCGAATCCCATCTCGTGGGTGACCACGATCATGGTCATGCCCACTTCTGCCAGCTGTCGCATCACGTCAAGGACCTCACCCACCAGTTCAGGGTCGAGCGCCGAGGTGGGCTCGTCGAAGAGCATGAGGTCCGGATCCATCGCCAGCGCCCTCGCGATGGCCACCCGCTGCTGCTGTCCACCCGACAACTGCATCGGATAGCTGTCCCCCCGGTCACCGAGTCCCACTCTTCCCAGCAGTTCGATGGCACGTTCACGGGCTTTCTTCTTGTTGTCGCCGCGTACGACGACCGGACCGGCCATGACGTTCTCCGCCGCGGTCATGTGCGGGAAGAGGTTGAAGCGCTGGAAGACCATGCCGATGGTGCGGCGCTGCGCTGCAACCTCCTTGTCGTGCATCTCGTACAACTTCCCACCGCGTTGCGTGTAGCCGATCAACTCCCCATCGACGGACAGTTGGCCCGCGTCGATCTTCTCCAAGTGGTTGATGCACCGCAGGAACGTGGACTTGCCGCCCCCGGAGGGGCCGACGATGCAGGCAACCTCGCCGGTGCGCACCTCCATGTCCACTCCCCGCAGGACCTCGTTGCGACCGTAAGACTTGTGCACGTTCTGGGCCAGAACCTTGACCGGCTTCTCGCTCATGCTTGTGCCCCTCCCATACGCAGTCGCCGTCGCCACTTCTGGATCGGCGTGGGAGGCAACTCCCGCATCGCGCCCTTGGCGTAGTAGCGCTCGATGTAGTACTGGCCGACCATCAGGATGCTCGTCAGGAACAGGTACCACAGGCTGGCCATGACTGCCATCGGGAACGGCTGGAACAGGCGGTTGCCGATCGCGCTGGCCTGGAAGAACAACTCGTTTGTTAACGGGATCGCGATCACCAGCGAGGTGGTCTTCAGCATTGAGATCGTCTCGTTGCCGGTCGGTGGCACGATGACCCGCATCGCCTGCGGGAGCACGATGTGCCGCAGGGTCTGCATGCGGCTCATGCCGAGCGCGGTGGCGGCCTCCTCCTGACCCTCATCGACACTGAGGATCCCGGCGCGCACGATCTCAGCCATGTACGCCGCCTCGTTGAGGCCCAGACCGAGCAGTGCCGCCACGAAGGCGGGGATCAGGGTCTTGGTGTCGAACGTCAGGAACTCCGGGCCGAACGGAATGCCCAACGACAGCGTGGTGTACAGGGCGATGATGTTCGCCCAGAGGAACAACTGCACGTACACCGGTGTGCCTCGGAAGGCCCAGATGAACGTCCATGACGTGCCGCTGAGTACGGGGTTCGGTGACAGCCGCATGATGGCCAGCACGATCCCGAGCACCAGCCCGATGATCATGGACAGAATCGTCAGAAGGATGGTGACGCCGACACCCTTGAGGATCGGCGGTGAGAGTATCCAGTTGCTTATCAGCGACCAGCCCCAGTTGGGGTTGGTCAGCAGACTGTGCAGCAGCATCGCGGCCGCGACGGCCACGATCGCCGCACCGACCCACCGGCCCGGGTGTCGAACGGGCACAGCTTCGATCGGTGGTTTCTCTCGTTCCGCTGGGATGTCCTCGCGGGTGTCGGCGCTCATCCGAGCCTCCTCAGATCTGCGATCAACTGCTCGGGTTCACCTCAGCGGCAGTGACTGCGCCGTTGGACACGCCCCACTCCTCAAGGATGGCACCGTAGGTACCGTCCGCAATGAGTGCGTCGACCGCGCCCTGGATGGCAGTCGCGAATTCCGTCTCCTCCTTGGGCACCACGATGCCGTACGGGGCGGAGTCGTAGACCTCACCAACGGGCTCGAGTTTGCCCGACTGCTGGATCGCGTAGGCGACCACCGGCGAGTCGGCCAGCATGGCGTCGGCCTTCCCGCTCACCACGGCGGTCGTCGCCTCTGACTGAAGCCCGTACTGCTGGATGTTGATCTCGGGCTTGCCGGCGCTCTTGCAGTCCTCACTGCGCTTCTCGATGTCGTCCACCTGCACAGTGGCCTTCTGGACCGCGACGGTCTTTCCGCAGGCGTCGTCGATCGACACGCCCGCCGGGTTGCCCGTCTGGACCGCCCACCCGGTACCGGCGCTGAAGTAGCTGATCATGTTGACCTGCTCGAGGCGCTCCGGGGTGATCGTGAACGACGACATCGATGCCGGGAACTTACCGTTCTGCACCCCGACGATCAGCGAGTCGAACGTGGCGTTCTCGAACTGTCCCTCCAGACCCAGCTTCGCCGCGATGGCTTTGCCCAGGTCCACGTCGAAGCCGACGATGGTCGAACCGTCCTCGGCGAAGAACTCACTGGGTGCGTAGCTCGCGTCGGTACCGAACACGATGACTCCGCTGGACTTCAGGTCCTCCGGTACCTGCGCGGCCAGAGCCTCATCAACCGCGACCGACGGCACCCCGCTCGGGGTCGGGGAGGCTGACCCGGTCGACCCGGAATCGCCCCCGCACGCGCTGAGCGCCAACCCCGCTGCGGCGACCACCATTACCAGGCGTCCCCTTGTGCCCATTCTCTTCATTTCACTCCCTATATCGTGTTTTGCCCCAAACATAGGCCTACCCCGTGCCCGGGGGCCACCAGATGGATGGAGTCGACGGTAATTGTCGGTGCCCCACGTTCTGGATACTGACACTTCCAGGTTTCCCCGGCGTTACCGATCTATGTGTGCGTACCGGGCAGTCCCGGAGCGTTCCACAATTCGATGGTCCGTTGCTCGCGTTCATGACCCAGCAGGCTGACGGTTCCGGTCGCCAGTTCGAACAGTCGCCCATCGCGGGCCGCGAGACCCAGCCAGGTGGCGGTGAGAATGCGCAGCACGTGCCCGTGTGCGACCAGGGCGACATCCTCGTCACGCGCCAGGTACGGCTCGCAGCGCTCGAGCACGCGCCGGCAGCGCACAGCCACATCGTCAGGCTGTTCTCCGGGCGTGCTGCCGGCCGGGATGTCGCTGCTCCAAATCACCCACGATGGGTCGTTGCGCTGCTGCCGGATCTGCGCCGTGGTCAGACCCTCGAAGCCGCCGTAGTCCCACTCCAGCAGGTCGTCGAGGTACTCGTCGGGATGCAGTCCCACCAGTTGCGCAGTGTCCCGCGCCCTCTGTAGTGGGCTGCACGCCACGTATCCGAACGTGTGCCCGGCCAGATGCGGGGCCAACGCAGCGGCGGCAGCGCGGCCGTGATCCGTCAGCGGGATGTCGGTGCGCCCGGTGTGCTGCCCCGACAGGCTCCACTCGGTCTCGCCGTGTCTGAGCAACACAATGCCTGCCACGAAGGTCTACTGTGCCACCTGTAGTGTCCAGTTGCGCAGCGGTCGGCGATCAGGGGTGGTTCAGATGGCGACGACGGATTCCACGGAGGTCAACGAGACACCGGCGCAGGCGAAGGGTCTGACCCTGTGGCCCGCGACGGCGCTGGTCACCGGCACGATCATCGGCGCGGGCATCTTCACCCAGCCCTCGTGGCTGGCCCAGTACGGACCCATCAGCATCCTCGGCTTCGCCATCACCGCGTTCGGCAGTCTCATGCTGGCGCTCGTCTTTGCCTCGCTGGCCCGCAGAACCCCCGATGTCGGCGGTCCCTATGCGTTCTCACGACAAGGGTTCGGCGATTTCGTGGGCTTCCAGTCCGCGTGGACCTACTGGATCGGGGCCTGGGTCGGCGTCGGTGCCATCGCCTCATCGCTGGTTGTCTACCTCGGGGTGTTGATTCCGGCGGTGGTCGAGAACCGGCTGCTGAGCACCGTTGTGGCCGTGGGCGCGATCGCTGTGCTGACCTTCCTGAACACCCAAGGTGTGGTCACCGGTGGTCTGGTGTCCTTGATCCTGACGATCCTCAAGGTCGTACCCCTGCTGTTGATCGGCACGCTGGGTTTCTTGGCCTTCGATGCGTCCAACCTGGGCCCCTTCAACGCCAGCGGGCTGCCGCCACTCGAGGTTCTCACTGCCGTTATGGCCTACACCCTGTTCTCGTTCATCGGGGTCGAAGCTGCGACCATCCCTGCCGGGGACGTTCATGAGCCCGACAAGACCATCCCACGGGCCACCATGATCGGGACCATCGCGGCCGCGGCGGTTTACCTGTTGAGCACCACCGCGGTCTTCGGTGCGGTGGAGCAGTCGGAACTAGCCAACACCGACGCCGCGTTCTCAGTCGCCGCCGCGAACATGTTCGGGGACTGGGCCTCGGATGCCGTGGCCGTGGTCGCCGTCATCTCGTGCCTGGGTGCGATGAACGGTCTGCTGTTGCTGTCCGGCCAGATCCCCATGGCCGCCGAGTTCGACGGTCTGGCACCCAAGGTGTTCGGCAAGCTCAACATGCGGCATGCCCCCGGGACCGGGCTGATCATCAGCGGCCTGCTGGCTGCAGGGATCCTCGCGCTGTCGTTCGGCGGTGGGGGTCTCGGGGACGCGGTCGCTCAGTTGGTGCTGGTGTCGGCGGTGGCCACGATGGTGTCGTACGCCTTCAGCGCCGGGGCCGAGATCAAGTGGTTGGCCCTGGACAAGGGCAAGGTGCCCGTTAGTCACATCGCACGCAAAATGGCGATCGCCGTACTGGCACTGGTCTTCACGATCCTTGCCTTCTACGGCGGCGGCGTCCAGGAGATCTATTGGCTGTGGATGTTGATCGTGCTCGGTGTGCCGCTGTACATCTACATCCTGTGGCGTCGTGCGTCACACGGCGAGAGTTTCGGCGGTGAGGTCACCCCGGATCAGGACGTCAAGGCATAGCACCCGACGGTGGCCGCCATGGCCACGTTGAGCGAGTCCACTCCGTTGTGCATGGGGATCGCCAACAACTCGTCGGTGGCTGCGCGGGCCGCCTCAGTGAGCCCAGGTCCTTCCGAGCCGAGCAGCAGTACGGTCGGTGCGTTCCGGCGCCAATCGCGCAGACTCGTGTCGGCACTCGGGTCGAGCGCGATGGTGCGCATTCCGAGGGCCCGGGCCACCGCCACGCCGTGGACAGCATCTGGGACGGTCGCCCAGGGGACCGCGAAGACAGCTCCCATGGACGTCTTGACGCTACGGCGGTACCAGGGGTCGGCGCACCGGGCCGTGACCAGGACTGCCGCAACCCCCAAACCGGCGGCGGAGCGGAAGATCGAGCCGACGTTGGCATGGTCCACGAGATCCTCGAGCAGCAGTGCGGTCTGCGCGTCCGTGAGGACGTCCTGCGGGCGGCGTGGTGTAGGGCGGCGGAAGACCGCCAAGGCACCGCGGTGCACTCGGTAGCCGGTGATGTCGCGCAATGTCTCCGGCGGTGCCAGATAGATGGGGACATCCGTGGGCAGTGCCGGTTGCAGGGCCGGGAGCCACTTGGGTTCCATGAGGGCACTGAGAATCTGCATCCCCGCGTCCAGCGCCCGGCGGATGACCTTCTCCCCCTCCCCCATGAAGACCCCCTCGGCCGGCTCGGTGGCCTTCCGAAGGTCCATGTCGGTCAAGGCGGTGTAGTGCGCCACCCTGGGATCGGCTGCGTCTGACACGGGCACCACGGGCATTCTCAGCCGCCCTTCACAAATGCTGCGACGGCTGCGGTCAGGCCGATGATGATCACGAGGGCGCGCAAGGCGGGTGCCGGCAACCTGCGGGTGATCCGGCCGCCGAGCCATCCGCCGAGCAGAGACGACACGGCAAGGACCGCCGCGGCCGACCACAGCACCTGACCACCGATGATGAAGATCACCGCAGCGCTCGCGTTCGCGACGCCGGCCAGGACGTTCTTCGCCCCGTTCGCCTCGTGGATCGAGTCCACTCCGCTGGCGGCCAGAGCAGCCAGGAATGCGATCCCCTGGCCGGCACCGAAGTAGCCGCCGTAGAACCCCGAGCCGGACATGTACAGCGCACTCGTCCACCGGTTGGGTGGTGGCAGGTGTTTGAGCACCAGCGGCTGCACCGCGATCAGTGCGACAGCCAGAAGAATCAACCAGGGCACGGCCGCGGCGAAGACGGAACTGGGAAGGACCAGCACGAGCAGAGCCCCTACCACGGCGGCGATCGCGACGATCGCTGCCCATCGCCAGATCCGGGGTTTGATCACGTCACGGAAGGCGTAGGCCCCACTGACGCTGCCGGGGACCAGACCGAGACAGTTCGTGCCGTTGGCAAGGACCGGCGGGACCCCCATCGCGAGAAGTGTGGGGAACGTGATGAGGGTCCCGGAGCCGACCGCAGCGTTGACACCACCGGCGGCGAAGCCGGCCGCGAAGAGCAGCGCGATCTCTTGACCGGTCATGAGTTCACATAGGCCGACCAGCGGTCCCCGTGCCGCTCCACCACGACGTCCACGCCAAAAGTGCGTGAGACGTTGTTGGAGGTCAGTACCTCCGCCACGGGTCCTGAGGCGACGATGGCCCCCTCCCGGAGCAGAAGAACATGGGTCGCGGCGCGTGGAACCTCTTCGACGTGGTGGGTGACCATGACCACGGCAGGTGCGAGGTCATCGCCGGCCAAGGCGTCTATGCGCCGCAGCAGGTCCTCCCGGCCGCCCAGATCCAGACCGGCTGCGGGTTCGTCGAGGAGCAGCAACTCCGGATCGCTCATCAGCGCCCGTGCGATGAGGGTCCGCTTGCGCTCCCCCTCGCTGAGCGTCCCGAAGCGGTGATCGGCCAGGCCGGTGAGACCCCAGGTGCCGAGCAGGTCCTCCGCGCGTGCCTCGTCGGCCGATTCGTAGGCCTCCCGCCACCGGCCGAGTACCGCCCAGGCGGATGTGAGGATGACGTCGCGCACCTTCTCGGTGTCGGGGACCTGCACCGCCAGGGCGGAACTGGCCAGTCCGATCCGGGGCCGCAACTCGAAGACATCCACGCGGCCGATGCGTTCGTCGAGGACCTCCGCAGTACCCGCACTGGGGTGGATCAAAGTCGCCGCGATCTGCAGAAGGGTGGTCTTCCCGGCACCGTTCGGGCCCAGGACCACCCATGTCTGACCCTCGGCGACAGCCCAGTCCACGTCGGCCAGGATCCTGATGCCGGACCGAACGACCGACACATCGGTGAGGTTGATGACGTCCGACACGAGACATAACCCTACGCTGGATAGCCATGACGGTTGTTCCCCCTTCGTTCCAACTTGCCGGGTGGATCCCGGCGTGGTGGCGCGGCGTGGTGGGTGGCGACGACATGCTCGAACTCCTCGATGCGCAGACGGTGTCGGTGCTGGCCGAGTTGCGGGACCGGACATCTGCGCTCACCGCGTACTGTCCCGCCCTGGGTGTCTCCGCGCTGCCCGGGCCGCGCCCGAGCACTGAGATCGCAGTGGCGGCCGGTGAGGCGGTCGTGCTGCACGGAAGGGATCGGGCCCAGTCCCATCTGCTGGTGCCCGAGGCTGGGAGGTGGACCCTTCTGGAGTGCGGGACACCCCGGCCGGTGGATCTCGACGTCCGACAGGCCGAGGCAGAGATGGCCGAGGCAGTGGTTCATGCCGAGCACGCCATCCGCACGCAGCAGGTCGCATTCACCGTCGATCCCGCGAAGGCGGCTGCCCGTCCCCTGCCGCCTGATGCCGACTCACAGCGCAAAGGACTGCTGGTCAGGGCGGTGAGGCTGTGGACCGCCGTTGCCGCCGTCCCGCCCGAACAACGCACCGCCGAGCTGCAGGAGGTACTGCGAACTGCGGCACGTGCCACTCTGGCCGCCTACGCGCCGCAGAGCATCGGCGCAGGGCAGCGGCGTCCCCGACATGCTCGGCGGTCGGCATGAACAGCACCACGACGTTGACATTCACCGGGTGGGACCGGCCGGGGATCACGGCTGAACTGCTCGGATCCCTCGGTCCCGATGTGGTGATCCGCGACATCGAGCAGCTCGTCGTGCAAGGGCGTCTGGTTCTGTCGGTCGCTGTCGAGACCGACTCGGTGGACGGCGTCCGGGACCGTGCGCGCCGACTCAACATGGAACTCGACGTCACCACCGGCTGTGCTGATGTCGTTGATCGGCGATCGGCGACCGCATTGGCGGTCCTGATGGCCCCGGCACTGAACGTCGCCGACCTCAGCCGCATCTCCGCGGAGATCGCGGCACGATCCGGGAACATCGAACGGATCGTGCGGACCGCCGAGTACCCGGTGACGGCGATCGAGGTCGCCGTCAGCGGAGTGCCGGCAGTCGAACTCAAGCAGGCACTCGCACCGATCGCCACGAGCATCGGTGTGGATATCGCCGTGCAGTCGGCCGACATCATCCGGCAGGGTGCTCGGCTTGTCGTCATGGACGTCGACTCCACACTGATCCAAGACGAAGTGATCGACCTGCTGGCCCGGGAAGCCGGTTGTGAAGCGGCGGTGGCAGAGGTCACGGCCCGCGCCATGGCTGGCGAGTTGGACTTCGCGGAGTCGTTGCGCGAGCGGGTCGCGGCGCTGGCCGGCACCCCGCAGACTGCGCTGCTCACGGTGCGCGACGCCGTCCGGCTCACCCCCGGCGCGAGGACGCTGTGCCGCACCCTGGTGTCCCTGGGGTACAAACTCGCCTTGGTGTCCGGCGGGTTCTCGGAGATCGTTGGGCCGTTGGCGGCCCAACTGGGCGTGCACCGTTTCCGTGCGAACACGCTCGAGGTCGCCGACGGGGTGCTGACCGGCCGTGTGATCCCGCCGATCGTCGACCGGGCGGGCAAGGCCCAGGCACTGCGTGAATTCGCCGACGAGTTCGGATTCGCCGTGTCACGCACGGTGGCGATCGGCGATGGCGCGAACGATCTCGACATGCTGGCCGCAGCCGGCTTGGGGGTCGCGTTCAACGCCAAACCCGCGGTGGCTGCCGCCGCGGATGCGTCGGTGACCGCCCCCTATCTCGACTCAGTGCTGTACCTGCTGGGGATCACGCGTCAGCAGGTCGAGGCCATCGGCGAATAGCCGTCCAACCGTCCCACGGGCCAGGACCTACCCCCGGCCGATGGCGAAGGACCGCAGGGTCGCAGCGCCGAATCCCCACTCACGGAACGGATCGTCGGACTCGAGCACCGCGAAAGCCGCAGTGGGGAACTTGGTGAGCATGTGCCGGTACGCACGGCTGTCGGTGTTGCGGCTGAGCCGCTCGGCGAGGTCCTCGGTGCCCGGGTTGTGGGAGACCACGAGCAAGGACTTCGCCGAGACCGCTCGGATGCGCCGCAGCATCGTGTCTGGTGAGGCCAGGTACAACTCGGGGACGTCGCTGTGCTCATCCACGTCGAGTGCGGAGCGGGCCAGATCCCAGGTCTGCTGCGCCCGCCGGGCGGTGGAGACCAGAGCCTGGTCGATGTGAGGCACCAGACCCGCGATCAGACGCCCGGCCACGGGGGCGTCGCGACGGCCACGGGCACTCAGGGGCCGATCGTGATCGCTGACCCCCTCGGGGTAGGCACTCTTGGCATGCCGCAGCAGGATCAGCGTGAAGGTCACAACTCATTGTGCAACCAGCCCGTCGGCGGTCGGCATGGTGTCGAGCGATGGCGGCGAGCCACACCGTAACGTTGCCTAGGTGACCGCCCCCAGCCCGCGCCGATTGGTGATCATCGGTGGCGCCGAGGACAAGTTGGGGCATCGCCGGATCCTCCGTAGATTCGTCTCTCTCAGCGGTGGCACCGATGCTGTGGTCGCCGTCTGTGCCACGGCATCGTCGCTCGGCGACGAGATCACCGACCTCTACGAGCGGGTCTTCTACGACCTTGGGGCCAAGGAGGTCCTTTCGGTGCGCCCGGTCAATCGCGCGGAGGCGCAGGCACAGGTCGCCACCAAAGCGATATCGGGAGCGACCGGCATCTTCTTCACCGGTGGAAATCAGGCGCGTCTGGCATCGGTCCTGCGTGGTACGGCGCTCGGCGACCGTGTGGCGCAGATGTACCGCGACGGCGCTGTTGTCGGGGGCACGAGTGCCGGAGCCTCGGTGGTCAGTGAACACATGGTCGCCCTCGGGGCCAGCGGAGAGACCCCCAAACAGCGGATGGCCAGCCTCGCCCAGGGTCTAGGCCTGTTGCCGGACGTGGTCGTGGACCAGCACTTCGCCCAGCGCGGGCGATTCGGACGGTTGCTCGCCCTGGTCGCAGCCAGCCCCAACCTTCTCGGTATGGGTGTGGACGAGGACACGTCCGCGATCGTCCAGGACGAGTCCCTGATGGAGGTGTACGGCCGGGGAGCGGTGTTCTTGGCCGAGGCGGACGGCGCTGTCACGAACGCCTACGCCGCCCGCGGCACGGATCCGATCCTGATCTCCGGGGCAAAGGTGCACTTCCTGCCTTCTGGAACGGTATTCGACCTGAGCAGCCGGCAACTCGTCGAATACCGCACAGCCGTCGAGCAGGCGCGGATCGCCCGGCGCACGTCGGAGCACGTGTCGGACACCACCGCGACGCGGCGGGTCAATGCTGAAGGTGTGCACGACCGCAACGCCGAGCGGGCGGTCAAGCGCCGCCTGCGGCCACCGACCTGAGCCCCCAGTAGTCCCAGCAGAGGAGCCGCCATGTCCGACAGCACCCCGAGCCCGGCCCAGACTCCGTCGGGCACTCTGGAGATCCTGCGCACGCGTGTCTACCGTGGCCCGAACGTGTGGTCCTACGACCAGTGCGTGCACCTGCTGGTGGATCTCGGACCTCTGGAGGAGTGGCCCAGCGATCGCATCCCGGGCTTCGTCGACCGCCTGATGGCGGTGCTGCCCGGCGTCGGTGATCATTCGTGCTCGCGGGGCAAGCGTGGGGGCTTCCTCGAGCGCCTCCAGGAGGGGACGTGGCTGGGGCACGTCGCTGAACACGTGGCGCTGCAGTTGCAAGCGGAGGCCGGACACGAGGTTCGCCGGGGCAAGACCCGTTCTGCGGACAAGCCTGGCCAGTACAACGTCATCTACGGCTATCTGGACGAACGCGTCGCCGTGGCGGCGGGCAGGCTCGCGGTCCGCCTGGTCAACCATCTGGTCGAACCGGATCCGGAGTTCGACTTCGACGCGGAGTTCGAACGCTTCCTGCTCGACGCCGAACGGTACGCGTTCGGCCCGTCCACGCAGGCGCTGGTGGACGAAGCGGCCAGCCGGGACATCCCCTACATCCGCCTGAACTCGGGGTCGCTGGTCCAGTTCGGCCAAGGGGTCCATCAACGCCGGATCCGGGCGACCATGACCTCGCAGACCGGTGCTCTGGCCACCGACATCGCCTCGGACAAGGAACTCACGGCCAGGCTGCTCGGCGCCGCCGGGCTGCCCGTCCCGCAGTCGCAGAGTTGCCGGACCCCCGAACAGGCCGTCCGGCTCGCCGAGCGCATCGGCTTCCCGGTGGTCCTCAAACCCGCCGACGGCAACCATGGCCGGGGCGTCCAACTCGACCTGCGAACCCCCGAAGCGGTGGAGCAGGCATTCCCCGCGGCCAAGGAGCAGGCCCGCAACGGACGCGTGATCGTCGAGACCTACTACACGGGCAAGGACTATCGCGTTCTCGTGGTGGGTGGCCATATGGTCGCCGTCGCGGAACGGGTGCCCGCACATGTCATCGGAGACGGCGAGCACACGATCACCGAACTCGTCGACATCGTCAACGCCGACCCTCGTCGCGGGGTCGGTCACGAGAAGGTCCTCACGAGGATCCGTGTGAACGCTGCCGCCGAGGAACTGGTGGCGGCGCAGGGATACGCGATGGACGACGTCCCACCCCTCGGCGCGGAGGTGAAGCTGGCGGCCACAGGGAACATGAGTACCGGCGGGATCTCCATCGACCGCACCTACGACGCCCATCCGGACAACATCGAGATCGCCGAGGAGGCGGCCCGGGTGGTCGGCCTGGACGTGGCGGGCATCGACTTCATCTGTCCGGACATCGCGGAGACGGTTCGGGAGACCGGTGGTGGCATCTGCGAGGTGAATGCGGCCCCTGGCTTCCGCATGCACACCCACCCGACCGTCGGGGAGCCACAGTTCGTCGCCAAGGCAGTGATCGACGGCCTGTTCCCCGCCGGGTCGCCGGCACGGGTGCCCATCGTGGCGGTGACCGGTACGAACGGCAAGACCACGACTGCGCGCATGATCGCGGCCATCTTCAAAGGCATGGGCCGCAAGGTCGGGATGACCTCCACCGACGGCATCACCATCGACCAGCGGTTGATCATCCAGGCCGACGCCTCCGGGCCGAAGAGCGCACGGATGGTCCTGCAGAATCCGCGCGTGGACTTCGCGGTCCTCGAGGTGGCTCGCGGCGGCATCCTGCGTGAAGGGCTCGGATACGACCGCAACGACGTCGCGGTGGTGACCAACGTCGCACCCGACCACCTCGGCCTCGGCGGGATCAACACCCTCGATCAGTTGGCCGATGTGAAGGCCGTGGTGGTGGAGGCGGTTCCGCGTGACGGGTTCGCAGTGCTCAACGCCGACGACCCGCTGGTGGCACAGATGCGCCGTCGTTGCCGTGGTGAGGTCATCTGGGTGAGTCTGGGTGGGCCGGGTTCGCAGGGACGCGAACTGGCGGAGGCCGCGTGCAGACGCGGTGGTACCGCTGTCCTGCTGGACTCCGACGAGCGCGGGGAGTACATCTTCCTGCGGCAAGGGCGCCGGTCGATGCGACTGACCTACTGCGACCGACTGCCGGCCACGTATGGCGGAAAGGCCAGGTTCAACGTCATGAACGCGATGGCGGCCGCAGGCGCAGCATTCGCCCAGGGCGCCCATCTGCACGACATCCGGGCCGGACTCACCGGCTTCCTGCCCACTTGGGACTCCGCGCCTGGGCGGCTCAACCACATCGATGTGAACGGTGTGCACGGCTTCGTGGATTACGCACACAACGCCGCGGGCCTGCGTGCGCTCGGTGAGTTCCTTCTGTCGTACCTGGACGGCTTGACCAAGAGCAGCCATGACATCGCACGCCGCCGCTGCATCGGTGTGGTCGGGACCGCCGGCGATCGACGCGACGAGGACATCATCGATCTCGGACGCACAGCGGCGGAGTTCTTCGACGTCATCATCATCCGTGAGGACAAGAAGCGGCGAGGGCGCGAAGTCGGCGAGGTCGCCGGACTCATCGCGGAAGGTGTCTCACAGCAGTCCAACGGGCGGACCCGGCAGACCGTGACCATCCTCGACGAGGTGGAAGCCGCCAGGCACGCCCTGTCGCTGGCCAATCCGGGCGACGTCCTCGCAGTCATGGGGGACGACATGCAGGCACTGGCGGACACGCTGATGGACGCTGCCCACTCGGGCTGAGCGGTCAGGCCCAGTCGACGGGATCGGTCTCCCGTCCGCCGGAGTCGATCAGCCACTGCTGCAGTTCCGGGAGTTGCTCGGCGATCGTGATCACGATGACGTCACCGGGCGCGCTGCGTTCCACCAGGCGGCTCAACGCCTGCAACTCGTTGTCGAAACATTCAGTGCTGCTCGAACCGGCGACCGCCATCCCGGCAAGGAACTGGGCGCGCATCTCGTCGGCCGTGCGATCACGCAGGTAGCCGGGTTTGTCGAGCGGAAAGGCCTCGTCGGCGAGGTCCACCGCAGTGAACCCCATGCCCTGCAGCACTTCATCCTCGCGGTCTCCCGCCGTTCCGAAAGCTATCCACAGCCGGCCACCTCCGGTGAGGTGCCGCGCTGTGGTGAGCAGTTCCCGCAGGCTCTCGGTGTTGTGGGCCATGTCGAGGATGACCCGGCGGTCCTGCACGGTCCAGCAGTTGAAGCGGCCGGAAGACAACTCGCTGTCCGGCCGGAACGTGCGGAGGGCAGCGCTGACGGCCTCCAGCGGTAGTCCGGAGGCCAGCGCAGCGGATGCCGCTGCCAGGACATTGGCCACGTTGAACCGCGCGTGCCCGGCCACCGTGACCGGCATGTCCGCCACCGCCCCGAGGTCGGCGGACATGGAGCCCTCCACCACCACCCTGCCGTCGCGCACCGTGGTGAAGCGTTCCCCGAGCGGCTCAGCGTCGAGGCCGAAGTACCAGGTGTGCCCCGGTGACTGTTCTGCCATGTGACGCACGAGTGGCTCATCGGCGTTGAGGACCGTCCAGCCCGAAGGGTCGACGATGCGCACGACGGTGGCCTTGACCATCGCCAGTTGCTCCACCGTGTTGATCCCGTGGCTACCCAAATGGTCGGCGGCCACGTTCGTGACGACGGCAACGTCGACCCTGCTCACGCTCATCCCCCGCAGGAGCAATCCACCACGCGCGGTCTCGAGCACGGCGAACCCGACATCGGGTTCGGCAAGAACGCGTCGCGCACCTCCGGGTCCGCTGTAGTCACCCGCCGCGATGAGCCGACCGTCGCGGAAGACGCCGTCCGTGCTCGACCACCCGGTGGACAGTCCCGCCGTCCGGGCGCAATGGGCGATGAGGCGGGTGGTGGTGGTCTTGCCGTTGGTACCGCTGATCGCAACGCATGGGATGGGCGGGTCGATCAGATCGAACGGGCTCGGTGACTGTCGCTCCACGGGCGGCACCGGGGCCTCGTAGAGCAGGGCCCGGACCGCGTCGGCGTGTGCCTGCGCCTGCCCCCGATCGGTGACCGGCCAGGCGACGACATACCCCTCGTCGGTGGGCCGGGTGACGATTGCCTGCGCCGCCAGGGACATCTCGACCGCGGACGCGGCCCGCAGGACGGTCTCCACGGTCTCGTCCTTGCCGTCCCAGCCGCCGGCGATGCTCAGTCGCACTGCAGGCCCGCCGATGTCCGGATTGGGTCCCGGGAGGACACGCAGATCGAGAATCACGGTCACGGCAGCAAGGGTGTCACGCACAGAGGGCAGAATGCGGGGTGTGACCCCGGAAATGATGGCCCGACTCGATGTCCACTTCCGGCGTGTGGACCTTTCGGGCATACAGGACGCCGCCTTGTCGGAGTGCGCACGATTCGCCCCGACGTACGCCGCCGTCCGTGTGCACCAGACCCGCCACCGCTACCTGCACCTGCGTGATCTCGCGGTGGAGACGGCTCTCGATCAGCGGGAGATCGGCGTCGGTGTACGGGTGGTCGTGGACGGGGCCTGGGGCTTCGCAGCGACCAGCGATCTCGGACCGGCGGCTGTACGGGCCGCTGCCCGTAGGGCGTGCGAACTCGCACGCCGCTGCGCGCAGTTGCCCGGACCGAAGGTCGAACTCGCCGACGAACCGATCGTGACCGGTGTGCACGTCTCGCAGTACGACGTGGACAGTTTCACGGTCCCCATCGATGAAATGGTGGCGACCCTGCAGAACGCCTGCGCACCGCTCGCCGCGGCCGTCGATCACAGCAGCGCCACCCTCGAATGCACGCTGGAGACCACCTTCTTGGCGGACCTGGCGGGGTCCCGGATCTGGCAGCAGCGGGCGCGCACCCACCCGGTCTATTCGGCAGTCGTACTCACCTCCGACGGTTTCGATGACATGTCGACCACCGCCCCGCCCGCAGGACGTGGGTGGGAGTACGTGACGGGGCACTGGCCCTGGGCCGACGAACTGGCGGCACTGCCCGAGCGCCTGGTGGAGAAGACGAGAGCTCCGAGCATCGAACCCGGACGGTACGACCTGGTCATCGATCCCACCAACCTCTGGCTGACGATCCACGAGTCGGTAGGACATGCGACTGAGAAGGACCGGGCCCTCGGGTACGAAGCGAACTATGCCGGCACGTCGTTCGCCACGCCCGATCTGCTCGGCGACCTGCGGTACGGCAGTGCCTTGATGAACATCCGTGCGGACCGGACCGCGGCCCATGGGCTGTCGACGGTCGGATGGGACGACGAGGCGGTCGCGGCGCAGGAGTGGGACATCGTCCGAGAAGGCGTACTGGTGGGTTACCAACTCGACCGCCAGATGGCCGGGCCTGGTCAGCGCTCCAACGGGTGTGCTTACGCGGACAGCGCCGAGCACGTTCCCATCCAGCGGATGCCGAACGTCAATCTGCAACCTGAGCCAGGTGGCCCCGACACCGCTGGACTCATCGCAGGGGTGGCTGACGGGATCTACATCGTCGGTGACAAGTCCTGGTCCATCGACATGCAGCGCTTCAATTTCCAGTTCACCGGGCAACGCTTCTACCGCATCCGCGACGGGGAACTGGCCGGCCAGGTGCGCGATGTGGCGTACCAGGCGAACACTCTGGACTTCTGGCGGAGTCTGTCGGCACTCGGCGGACCACAGACCTACATGCTCGGGGGCGCGATGAACTGCGGGAAGGGACAGCCGGGTCAGGTGGCCGCGGTGTCCCACGGATGCCCGTCCGCGGTGTTCGCCGGCGTCACGGTGCTCAACACCCGGCAGGAGGCACTATGAGGGCGGTCGACCAGGTCTACGCGGCGCTCGATCACATCACCACGGGGTGTGTGATCCTGCGGGCGAATCACAGCCAGAACCTGCGCTGGGCCAACTCCGCACTGACCACCAACGGCGACACCGTGACCACGTCCATGACGGTGATCGCCATGGAACCCGCGGAAGGCGGAAGCCGGGTGGCGGTGTCGTCCGGGCAGGTGGGCGGTCCGGACGAGGCCGCCGCGCTGGCTGCCGGTTGCGCCGAGGCGGTGCACAGGGCGCCTATCACCGACTCTGCGGAGCTGATCGACGGCACCGAGGCCGAGGGCTTCCCCGACGACCCAGAGCTGATCCCAGCGTCGGCCACGGATGCCATGCAGGCCGATGTCGCGGGTTTCCTCGCAGCAGGTGGGCGGCAATTCGGATACGCGGAGCTGAACACCACGACCACCTACCTGGGCACCAGCGCCGGGGTGGCGTTACGCCATGTTCAGGACGGCGTGCGGATCGAGGCCTCGGCCAGAAGCGCAGCCGGTTCCACCTGGTGGGGTGCCAACGACCTCGCGATCGACGCGGAGGCGATCAGCGAGCAAGCCGCGCGACGCCTCGAACTCCAGGGGCGTCGGGAGGACGAACGACCGGGACGTCACCGGGTCATCCTCACCCCCAGCGCCGTCGCCGACCTGTTGATCTACCTGGCATGGTCTGCCAACGGTCGGGACGCAGTGGAGGGCCACAATGTCTTCTCACGACCCGGGGGCGCGACCCGCATCGGAGAGCCCCTCACCCCGCGACGGCTCGACCTGTACGCCGATCCTCACGATCCGACGCTGGGTGTCAGCAGTCATGTGGTCGTCGATGCGAACTCCAGCATGGAGTCCGTGTTCGACAACGGATTGCCGATGCATCGGGCGAACCTGATCTCCGGGGGCGTGCTCGAGGCCCTACGCGCGAGCCGACCGACCGCCGCACGATTCGGGCTGCGACCGCTGTACCTCGCGGACAATCTGATCTGTGTGGATGAGGATGGGACCGGTTCGCTGGACGACCTCGTGGGCCGCACTGATGACGCCATCCTTGTCAACTGCCTCTGGTACATACGTGAGGTGGACCCCCAGAACCTCTTGCTCACCGGGCTGACCCGCGATGGGGTGTACCGCGTCCGCGAGGGACGTCTGGTGGCGGCCCTGCCCAATTTCCGCTTCAACGTGGCCGTGACCGACGTCCTGGCGAGGATCCTCGACGCCTCGGCGCCGACCAACTGTCTGCCGCGTGAGTGGGCCGACTGGTTCACTCGAACTCGCATGCCCGCGTTGCTGGTCGACGGGTTCAATCTGAGCAGTGTCAGCGAGGCGCTGTGAGCCTACTCGTGGGGTCTGGCCCCGATCTGCCGCTGATCCTTGAGAATGATCATCGGCTCTGCGCGCTCGGCCCGCTTGCGGCCCGCGTTGGCCATGATCACCGCGACGTAGGGAAGCAGGACTGCTCCGGCGACCAGCGCCCAGCGCAGCCAGCCGGTTGCGATGATCGCGCCGATGAAACACACCGTGCGGATGGCCATCGAGATCAGATAGCGGCGGGTACGGGCCCGCTGGTCCGCGCTCAGCGGAGCCTGGGCCCCGGTGATCGTCACGCTACTGGTTCTGGCCACCCCTCCACGGTAGTCGCGCCTGTGCATACCCGCCAATCCCCGGGCGTCACATGACCAGCACGATGGCGACTCCTGTGGTCCAGACACGGTCGCGCGCGTACGGCATCGGCGTTACCGTCGTCGTCGGCGTGCACATGGTGCTGTGGGGCATCGTCATGCTCGGCGGGTGGTTGTACTGGGACGACTTCATCCTGCAGGGCCAGGCGGCCCGGCTCGGCCTCACATCCGACTTGCTGCTCAACAACCACGACGGACACGTCATGCCTGCCACCTACCTTGTGGTGTGGCTCATCCAGGAGGCAGCCGGGTTGAACTACGCACTGGTGGCCGGCACCATGCTGCTCGGTGAGATCGCGCTGATCGTCGCCGCCGTTGTGGCGTTCACGGCACTCTTGGGCCGCCGGGTGGAGACCGTGGTGGCCCTGGCGGTCTTCCTGCTCGCGCCGATCATGATGCCCGCGCTGACCTGGTGGGCGGCGGCCCTCACGATTGTTCCGCTGGCCACCTGCGCGCTGTTCGCGACGGTGGCGCACGTGCGCTACCTGCAGAACGGGTCCCGCGCAGCGCTGGTCACCACGTTCGCGCTGGTGGCCGTGGCGCTCAGTTTCTTCGAGAAGAGCCTGCTCATCCCGGGCTGGCTGTTCCTGGTGACGGTCCTGGTCGACCCCTCCCCCGGTGTCTGGGCCGCGGCGCGGGCTGTAGTGATCCGCCGGTGGCGACTGTGGGTGGGCTGGGGCGTGTTCGTCCTGATCTACCTCGCGGCGTTCGCCCAGGTGGCCGAGGGGCGCACGCGCCTGCCGACCGGCCCCGGCCAGGTGATCGACCTGGTGCTCAGCGCCATCTTCAAGACCATCGCCCCGGCCGTGATCGGGGGCCCGTTGCGGTGGACCGCAGTCGACTTCAGTGCCTCCTTCGCCGACCCGCCCGCGTTCATGATCGGGATCGGGGCCCTGGTCCTGCTCGCTGTCGTCTACGCCGGTGTACGGGAGCCGGGCCCGGCGCGCAAGGCATGGGCTGTTGCCGGCGTGTACCTGTTGGCGGACCTGGCCACATTCGCGGTAGGGCGATTGGGCGAGGGCAGCGACCCCGGGGTGGTCCAGGCCGGACGCTACGTGGCCACATCCATGATCCCGATCAGCATCGCGATCGGTGCAACGATCGCCGGTCAACGTGCCCGCCTCACTCGACCCGCCTGGCGCTGGCCACTGGTTGCGGGGGTGTCGGCGATCGGGCTGGCCATGTTGATCTCGACGCTGTCGTACGCCGCCATCTGGTCGAAGAATCCGGCCGAGACATGGGTCGGCAATGCGCGCTCGGATCTTGCCGCCGCAGATGCCGGCGTTCCGCTGCTGGATCAGGATGTCCCCGACTTCCTGCTCCTTCCCGTCACACATCCGTACAACCAGGCCAGCTGGTTCCTCGCTCCCCTGCGCGAGAGGCCCGGGTTCGCGTCGAGCACCAGTACGCTGCAGTTACTGGACAACCGGGGCTTCCTGGTGGAGGCGCAGGTGGACGGTGCGG
>WBZL01002131.1_pt1 | contig 19554 bp, 13 predicted proteins | sample 5204291 | NCBI WGS metagenome assembly WBZL01 (sample SAMN12344345, study PRJNA552823) | activated sludge metagenome | biome: Activated sludge suspended growth; feature: Nitrification reactor; material: Wastewater; isolation source: activated sludge from nitrification reactor of wastewater...
CTCACTCCGGGTAGTTACTTTCTCGGAAAGCATCTCAAAGAATAAAAGTCTGGAGGAGACAGGTTGATGAGACGTTTCGCGTCTCCAAATCCATATTCTTGAGGTGCTTTTGTGTTTAAAAAACTTTCCCCCCATTCCCTCGCCATTTTACGAGCTTTGTTCGTCACCGTTTTGTGGGCGTCTTCCTGGGTGCTGATCAAGTTCGGGCTGGCGGATATCCCCCCGCTGACGTTCGCCGGGTTACGGTACATGCTGGCGTTTCTCGTCCTCCTGCCGGTAGCGTGGCGGCGCGGGGCGTTTGCGGCCTTGCGCGGGCAACCGCGCCCCGTTTGGGTACGCCTCGCGGTCTTGGGTGTGTTATTTTATGCGGTCACACAAGGGGCACAATTTCTCGGCCTCGCTCTGCTTCCCGCCATCACCGTCAATCTGCTGTTGAATTTCACCACGATCATCGTCGCGCTGATGGGCATGATCTGGTTGAACGAACATCTCACCCCCCGGCAGTGGGGCGGCATCCTGCTGACGCTGGTCGGCGCGGGGGTGTACTTTTTCCCGATCACGGTTTTGTCCGAACAGCGGTGGGGTGTGGTCATCGTCCTGATCGGGGTGCTGGCGAACGCGGGGTCGGGCATCCTGGGCCGGGCGGTGAACCGCGCGGAGACCCTGCCCCCGTTGGCGGTGACGGTGGTCAGCATGGGGTTCGGGGCGGTAGTGCTGTTGGGGGGCGGGATTGCCGTGCAGGGCTTGCCCCTGATCCCCGCGCGGGGTTGGCTTTTCATCGTATGGTTGGCGGTCGTGAATACGGCATTTGCCTTCACGCTGTGGAATCACACCCTGCGGACGCTCACGGCGGTTGAATCGAGCGTGATCGCCGGGACGATGTTGGTGCAAATCCCCCTGCTGGCGTGGCTGTTTTTGGGCGAAAACCCAACCGGGAAGGAGGTGGCGGGGATGGCGTTGGTGGGAATAGGGACATTGTTGGTGCAGTGGCGGCGGGAACGGCGTGCTTAAAATACCGGGTGTGTTGCAACATAGGGCGAAATATGTGAAAATAACAAGGTATTTGTGAGGTTGTTATGCCATCTATTCCTATTTCTTCTGCGGCTGGTTATTTGGGTGTCTTTTTTCTCCTGGTTGGATTTTTCTTAATTGCCGCTGGGACAGGCATTCTGAAAATCGAAAAAATTACGGTGACAATTGGCCGCCGTACCTGGGTGCTTGGGTTGTTATGCGCGCTGGCTGGGATCGTCTTTTTGAGCGTGGATGTTCGTTCGACGGAAAATCCTGCCCCAACCCCCACACCCTCGAGTGCCGGAACCCAACCCGAAGTCGAGTTCGATCCTACCCATCAGGCTGTACTGGTTTATAAAGTGATCGTTAATGTGGCAAATGTGTACACCGAACCGGATACCACATCTAGCGTGATCGAAACCGCAAACATGGATCAGGTTGTTGAAGTTTTGAATATGCAGGAGGATTGGTTGCTGGTGACGTATCTCATCGGCACTGTGCGAACAACCGGATGGATGGAACTGGGCAGTTTAGAAATTGTTCGGTAAAGCTGAATGGTTTGTAAACGAAGTTTCTTGAAGTTTTATTCGTGTGCAAACTTACGGAAACTTACTTTACAGGGTACTGAATTTGTCGGATTTAGAAAAAATGCCCGTCACTTGCAAAGTGACGGGCATTTTCTTTATGAACGCGCTTCCACCCGCATCGGCAAGCCGCCTTTCACGCGCAGGGTGAACTCGGCGGCGGGTTCGACTTTGTAGCCGGGTTGGAGGGTCAGTTTGTAGCGAGGGAGCAGGGTGGCGAGAATCAGTTGCGTCTCGGTGAGGGCGAATGTGTTGCCAATGCACTTGCGCGGCCCACTACCGAAGGGCAGGTAGGCGTATTTGTGGCGTTTTTCTTCGTTGGCCTCGGTGAAACGTTCGGGTTGGAATTTTTCGGGGGTGTCCCAAAAACGCGGGTCGCGGTGGAGCACATACGGGGTGATGAAGACGCCGGACCCTTTCGGAATCCGGTAGCCCAGAATCACGTCGTCTTCCAGCGCGACGCGGGTGGAGATAGCCCACGCGGGGGGGTAAACCCGGAGCGTTTCGTCGATCACCATGCGGCTGTACGGGAGACGCGGGAGATCGGCCATGGTCGGGGTGCGGACACGCTGCGTGTTACCCCCCAGCACACGGGCGTATTCGTCGAGGAGTTTCGCTTCCACGTCCGGGTTGGCGGCGAGGGCGTGAAAAATCCAGGTCAGCAGATTGGACGTGGTCTCCTGTCCGGCCCCGATCATCACGCCGAGTTCGTTGCGGAGTTGTTCGTCGGTCATGCCTTCGCCCGTATCTTCGTAGCGCGCTTCCATCAACGTGGTCATCAGGTCGTCTTTGCGTTCCCCGGTGCGGCGACGTTCGTCAATCATCTCTTGCAAAATGCGCTGGACGTCGGCCATGGCTTGTTTCACTTCCCGGTTGGCGCGGGTGGGGATGGCGAGGGGCGGGTAAAGCGGGGTGTTGAACCGGAATTGAATGTAGCCGGTGGAGGTCATAAACGCTTTGCCGAGCACGTTGCTGTCGTCGCTCAAATCGACGCTGAAGAGGGCTTGCCCGACCACTTCCATTGTCAGGCGCATCATTTCTTTGTGCATGTCGAGGAAGGTGCCCTGGCGGATGGCCGTCTGCCAACGGGTGAGGGTGCGGAGGGTGGCGTCGGTCATGATCTGGCCGAACTGGTCGTAGTTGCGGCGGTGGAAGGCAGGTTGCATCATCCGGCGCTGATTGAGCCAGTAATCGCCGTCACTGGTGAACAGGTTTAGCCCGGTGACGAGTTGGATAAGCTGGTTGCCGAAGGAATTACGGTGATAGTTTTTGTTGTTGTGTTGGAGAACGTGCTGAACCCCGTCCGGGTGGCTGACCTGATACAGGTGGGTGAAGCCAAAGCGGATGTGGGCCACATCACCCATGTTGGCGACGTCGGTGAAGAGTTTCAGCGTGTCCTTTTGAAATTCGGGCAGTGCGCCCCAAATAGGGTGGCCTTTGCGGAAGGGGGCGGTTTGAGGGGTGTGGGGAAGATTGGGCGAAATGGTGGCGGTTGCCATAGCGTACTCCTTGTAAGAAAAACTTTCAACGAAAACTTCGGAAGTTTTCAGGGCATTTGAGGGTTCGTCTGTGTGCCATTTTTAAATAGAACCCTTTGACTTCCAAAGATTTATATGTGACAAATTGCACAATCGTATATATCTTACCATAAATAAGGTCGGATTCAAGGAAAATTTTTGTAAACGGATGGGTATTTCGCCCTTGTTTGTCGCTCAGATGTGCTAAAATATTCCCCCTATGGCCTCTGGAAAAGCACATGCAACAGCTTCGATTTTACTTACCGTGCCCGCGGGAATGCTCGCGCTCGGACTGGGCGGCGATTGGGGTGCGGCGACCGCGTGCGCGGTGGGGGCGCTCACGGGGGTTCTCCTCAGCCCCGATCTGGATGTGAATAACCCCATCCACTCCAACTACATCGTCGGAAAATATATGGGCTGTATTGGCGGCGCGGCGTGGTTCGCGTTTTGGCGTCCGTACGCGTGGTTCCTCCCCCATCGCAGTCCACTCTCGCACTGGCCGGTGTTGGGAACCCTGCTCCGTATTTTGTACATGATCGCCCTTAGCGCGCCACTTTGGTTTTTGTTTACGCTCTTTTGGTTTGGGTCAGGCCAAAGTTTGCCCACCCCCGGCCCCGCCCTGCAAGAAAGCCTGACTTGGGGCGTGATCGGCCTGATGCTCTCCGACACCATGCACTACATTATGGATTACGTCCCCGCCTTTCGCCAACATCGCCGTCCGTGGTGGCAACGGGTATTGAGGAAGCTCTTCTGATGCCCCCGGAGAATCCCGCTCAACGGATGTTTCATGGCACGATCAATGCCGCGGGGGTGGTAGATCAACTGTCCGCGCGGTTCCACGACCGCCAACACCGTACCGCTGTTTCGCATTACGGGGGATCATCCGTCATCCAGATCGGGAGCCAACACGGGACGCCCGTCACCGTCAGCATCGCCGATACCGAAGGGGGTGTACTCGTCACGATGAGTCGGGGCCGCAACTGGCTGGACAAAACCGCCGACGCCAGCGAAATCCTCGAACGTGCCGCCACCAGTCCCCTCTCCCTCCTCGCCATGATCCCGGACGTGATCGGGGAACTGCAAAAAGAGAACGTCGTCCCCGCCATTTGGAACGCCATCAACGACATCTGCGCCCTCAGCCGGATGCTCGCGGGGGAAAAAGACGCCCCCAAAAACCCAAAAGTGTGCGTGTATTGCGACTACGCCAACCCCCACGAGGAATCTGCCTGCCTCGCGTGTGGCGCGCCCCTGCCGGTGGACCTCCCCCGCGTGTGCCCCAAATGCGCGCGGGCACACACCTCGGACGCCCTGTTTTGTCAGGCGTGTGGGACGCGGTTGGTCGAAGGATAATTTTCTAGTAAAATATTCTCATATGCAAATCTCTGTTCGCCTGCACAGCGTCCTGCGCGAAAAGCTCCCCCCCGACGCCAAAGGCCGCGCCACCCTCACCCTGCCCGACGACGCCACCGTCTACGATCTGCTCACCCACTTCAACCTCCAAAATAACGTCGTCGGCATCTCCGTCAACGACGAAATCGAAATCGAAGCATCCCACCCCCTCCACGATGGCGATCACGTTGAGTTTTTTCGCGTCGTCGGGGGTGGTTAACCGTTCGTAGTGGCGCACGTTAGTGCGCCCGGCACTGGCGTGCCTCACTACAAACGAAATTCCAATCATTTAGGAGTCCCCCCATGCCCTACGGATACAACGGAAAAATTCTGCACATTGACCTCACCACCCGCGCCATCGAGGTCGAAACCCCTCCCGAAGCGTTTTACCGCAAATACATGGGCGGCAGTGCAATGGGGATGCACTACGTCCTCAACCAGACCCCGGCCCACACCGACGCCCTCAGCCCGGACAATGTGCTGACCCTGATGGCAAGCGTGATCACCGGCGCGCCCGTCTCCGGGCAGAGTCGGATTACGGCGACCGCGAAATCGCCGCTGACCGATTGCATTGGCGATTCGCAGGGAGGCGGATTCTTTCCGGCGGAATTCAAATTCGCAGGGTTTGACGGGGTGGTGATCAAGGGGCGGGCGGCGTCCCCTGTCTATCTCTGGATCAAAGATGGCGCGGTGGAAATCCGGGACGCGGCGCACCTGTGGGGCAAGATCACGGGCGAGGCCGAAGCCCTGCTCAAACAGGAATTGGGCGACGACAAGATCGAGGTGTTACAGGTCGGTCCGGCGGGGGAGAAGGGGGTGCGGTTCGCGGCGCTGATCAGCATGTCCAACCGCGCGCACGGGCGGACGGGGATGGGCGCGGTGATGGGATCGAAGAATCTCAAGGCGATTGTCGTCCGCGGAACCCATAAACCTTCGCTCGCGGACAAAAAAGCCGTCAGCGAATTGGCCCGTTGGGGCGCAAAAAACCTGCCTTCCTCGGACGTGGCGAGCATGGCGAAATACGGGACGGCGGAAACGGTGGCCGCGAATCATCGTTCGGGCGGGCTACCTACATTCAATTTCAACAGTGGTTCGTTTGAACATTTCGAGAAAATTGACGGCGAACTGCTGTACGACAAATATCTGCGCGGCGCGGCGGAAGGCAAACAGGACACCAAAGGCCGCGACACCTGCTACTCTTGCACGGTGCGATGCAAACGCGTCGTCGAGTGGGAAGATGCCCGGTACAAAGTAGACCCGCACTACGGCGGCCCGGAATACGAAACCCTGGCGACCTTTGGGAGCTACTGCGGGATTGATGACATCGTCGCGATTTCCAAAGCCAATCAGATTTGTAACGAATACGGGATGGATACCATCTCGTGCGGGGCGAGCATTGCCTGGGCGTTTGAGGCGTTCCACGAGGGCATCCTCACCCTCAAAGATACCGGTGGCCTCGATCTGACGTATGGCAACGCCGAAAGCATGGTCAAACTGGCGGAAATGTGCGGCACCCGCGAGGGGTTCGGCAACCTCCTGGCGGAAGGCTCCGCCCGCGCGGCGGACCTCCTCGGCAAAGGGCACGAATGCCTGATCGTCAGCCATAAAATGGAAACCCCCGCCCACATGCCGCAAGCGAAGATCAGCCTGGGCTTGATTTACGCCGTCAACCCCTTCGGCTCCGACCACCAATCGTCCGAACACGACCCCAATTACAACAAAGCCTACGCCGAAAAACTGGCGCAAATCGGCCTGTTTGAGCCGATGCACCCGCGCGTGATGAACGAAGAAAAGGTCAAATTCGCCCTCCGCACGCAGTGGTCGTATGCCGCGATGGACAGTGTCAACGTCTGCCAGTTCGTCTATGGCCCGACGTGGCAGTTATTCCACATGCAACAGATGGCGGATGTGATTAACGCAGTCACCGGATGGGATGTGACCGTGGACGAGTTGCAGGCGTTGGGCGAACGGCGGACGAACATGCTCCGCGCGTTCAATGCCCGCGAGGGGATCACGAAAGAGCAAGACACCCTGCCCGAAAAGATGTTCAAAAAGGCCCTCAAAGGCGGCAAATCCGACGGACGGAAGATTGACCGCGACGAGTGGTTGAAGCACCGGGATATGTATTATCAAATGGCCGGGTGGAATGTGGAGACGGGCAATCCGATGGCGGAGACGATGGAACGGTTAGGGTTGGCGTGGGTTCAATAATCCCCTCTCCCCAAAACCCATCCCCTCTGATACAATCCAAAGCCCTCAAAACAGACCTCGTCAATCCGGCGGGGTCTTTATTATGCAATCAGACACAAACAGACCGTTTTTGTCAAAGAAAGATTTAAACACATGCTCACAGAAAGAACCGACCTCCGCAACATCGCCATCATCGCCCACGTCGATCATGGAAAAACCACCCTCGTAGACTTCCTCCTTCGCCAGGCCCGCGTCTTCCGCGAAAACCAGCACGTCGAAGAGCGCGTCATGGATTCCAACGATCTCGAACGCGAGCGCGGCATCACCATCCTTGCCAAAAACACCGCCATCTCCATCCCCGACCCCGAAACGGGCGGCATGGTCAAAATCAACATCGTAGACACCCCCGGCCACGCCGACTTCGGCGGAGAAGTGGAACGCGTCCTCAACATGGTGGACGGCGCCCTCCTCCTCGTAGATGCCGTCGAAGGCCCGATGCCCCAAACCCGGTTCGTGCTCAAAAAAGCCCTCGCCCTCGGCCATCGCGTCATTGTCGTTATCAACAAAGTAGACCGCAAATACGCCGACCCCGAACGGGTATTGAACGAAACCTTCGACCTCTTCATCGAACTGGGGGCCACTGACCGGCAAGCGGATTTCCCCGTTGTTTACACCATTGCCACCACCGGCCAGGCAGGGTTAACCCCCGATCTTGGGCCTGATCTCCACCCGCTATTTCAAACGATTCTCCGCGAAGTCCCCGCCCCGCGCGTGGACCCGGAAGCGCCCACCCAAATTCTCGTCACCGCGCTGGATTACGACCCCTATCGAGGTCTGACCGCTATCGGACGCCTGTTTTCGGGACGCGTCCGCGCGGGGCAACCCCTCGCCCGCCTGACCCGCGACGGTCGAAATATTGCCGATGTCGCCCGTTATCTGTATGTTCATGAAGGGCTGGCGCGCGTGGAAGTCGCGTCCGCAGAGGCGGGTGAAATCGTCGCCATTGCAGGTCTCGAAGAGATCGGGATTGGGGAAACATTAGCCGATATCGAAAACCCGATTGCCCTCCCCGGCATCGATGTGGAAGCCCCCACGGTGCGGATGACCTTCGGCGTCAATACCTCGCCCTTTTCGGGACGAGAAGGACGATGGGGCACCTCCCGCAAATTGCGTGAGCGTTTATGGAACGAATTACGCCAAAACGTCGCACTCCGCGTAGAGGAAACCGAAAGTGCCGAAACCTTCCTCGTCTCCGGGCGTGGGGAACTGCATCTGGCGATCTTGATCGAAACTATGCGTCGTGAGGGATACGAGTTTCAAGTCTCGCGGCCAGAAGTCATCTTTCACACCAGCGAAGATGGCGAAACGCTGGAACCGTTTGAAGAAGTGCATATCGAAACGACCTCAGAAACGGTCGGGGCGGCGGTGGAGATGTTGGGGAAACGGCGCGGCGAAATGGTCAACATGGCCGACAGCAATACCGGAACCGTGCATTTGACATACATCGTCCCTACTCGTGGTTTGCTCGGTTTTCGCTACCAGTTTTTGACCGCCACACGGGGGATGGGGATCATGCACAGCCTGTTCCACGGATATATGCCGATGGCGGGTGCGATTCAGTCTCGATCCCGTGGCTCGCTCGTCGCGTGGGAAACAGGGATCGCGACCACGTTTGGGTTGAAAAATGCCGAGGAACGTGGGTTTTTATTTATCCCTGCCACGGTAGAAGTGTATGAGGGGATGGTGGTTGGGGAACATCAACGTCCGGGGGATTTGGATGTCAATGTGGCAAAAACCAAACACCTGACCAACATGCGTGCTTCGGGCAAAGAAATCGACGAACGTCTGACTCCGCCTCGTAATATGAGTCTGGATGAGTGCATTGAATATCTCGCGGATGACGAATTGCTTGAGGTGACCCCTACCAGCCTACGCATTCGGAAACGTATCCTGGACCGACACGAACGGGGGCGGCAAAGCAAACGGGCGAAGGAAGCGATCGCGGTGTAATCCCCCGCGCACATCGAGAAAAAAACAAACGGCGTTGTGAATGACAACGCCGTTTTTCTCATCCCGGCACAAGAATATCGGGAATGCTTTCCTTGACATCCCGATTCAATCCACCTAAAATCATCTTGGTAACGGCTCAGGCTGAAATCAGCAGAACCAAAATAATTGCAACGCTCGGGGCTGATTACCCACTTGCTTATTCCTAAGCTTTGGCTTTTCCGTTAATCCCGGTAGAACCCTAAGCTTTCTTGCGTAGTAGGGGTTTTTAGATAGTATGATTCGTGTTATCCCGTCCAAAACGGAAGAGCCGCAATTCGTAAAGAAATTTGTTCGCTAATTTTGAATGGATGTTCGCTAGTTTGGAGATTTTGGTATGGAAACGGTCATCGAAGCCCTAAAAAAAGTAGCGATATTTGGCGATTTTCCTGAAGATGCCCTTCAGAAACTAAACCAAAATATCGAAAATCTTTCTTTACCTGCCGATACGATTTTATTCACACAAGGGGATGAAGGGAAAGAGATGTACATGATCCTGCACGGACAGGTGTCCATTTATGGGGTGGATGAGCAGGGACACGAGGTGCTTTTCGATGAATTAAACCCGGGGGAATATTTTGGGGAGATCTCGCTCTTGGATAACAAACCCCGTTCGGCCAGTGCAAGAACGATTAGTAAATGTGAGTTAGTCAAACTTCGCCAGGAGGATTTCCTAAACGTTCTAAACCTGTATCCTGCGTTAGCGCTCAAACTGGTCAATGACTTCTCCTCCCGTTTGCGGGAAAACGTAAAAATTTTAGAACAGGTACAAGGGGATCATCAACAGCCTAAGGTCGTCGATCCCCAGAGAGAGCACCGGGTACGGGTTTTTGTGTCCTACTCCCGCAGAGATAAGGATTTTGTCCTGAAGTTGCATGACGGGCTGGTGAAAAACGGGTTTGAGACCTGGGTGGATTGGGAAGGGATCCCGCTTGGGACAGACTGGTGGCAAGAAATCGTCGAGGGCATTCAAGGATGCGATAACTTTTTATTCGTGATCAGCCCGGATTCAGTGGCATCGAAGGTCTGTGCGGATGAAATTCAAACGGCCATTGATAGCAATAAGCGTCTGGTTCCGGTCGTTATTCGAGAAGAACAAGGGATGGTGTCCCTGATACGGGCGGAATTGCAAGCGATCAACTTCACCTTCATGCGGTCAGATGAAGAATTGCAGAAAATGTTTCCGAGTTTGGTCGCCACGCTCAGTACGGATGTTCAACATTTAAAAGCCCATACGCGTTTACAAAATCTCGCCCTGGAGTGGGATCGCAAAAAGCGAACCAGCAGTCTCACCTTACGCGGGGAAGAACTGGAAAACGCGGAAAGTTGGCTGGCCCACGCCAGCGGCAAACAACCGAACCCCTCTGAATTACAAGGGGATTTCATCCAGGCCAGTCGCAAGGATGCGAATCGGCGGCAACGACAATTCCTCACCGGGGTGATTACTGCGCTTGTGATTTCGGTCGTCCTGGCGGTAGTGGCGGCTTTTTCTTATGTGCAAGCCGATCAAAGCCGGAAAGAAGCGATTGTGAGCCGGCAACTTGCGGAAACCGCACAGGTTGAGGCACAGAATAACGAGGCCTTTGCGAAGGTACAACAAGCCACTGCTGAGGCCGCCAGTATTGAAGCCCTCAATCAACAGGCCATTGCCCTTCGCGAGGCCGAAGCGGCGAGTAAAGCAGAAGCCAAGGCCCTGGAACAAAAAGGGTTGGCCGATCAACAACGGACCATTGCGGAAGAACAACGGGAAATTGCCGATGCCCAACGCCTGGCCTCACAAGCGGAAGGCGATCTGAACAAGGGCAATCTTCTGACGCGCAGTATTCTGCTAGCCATTGCTTCTATGCACAAAGCCCGCAATTTCCAGGCGGATTTGGCCTTACGGGTTGGCCTGGATATTTTGCCCACATTGATTAACCGTGAAAAACTCAAGGATGAAACCTTCGAGTCTCAGATCGTCAAGGTTGTTTACAGTTCGGACAGCAAGTGGCTGGCGATTGCTGAAGCCAATGGACACATCACCATTTGGGATTCCGCCTATGCAACCACCACAAACATGTCCCACGACGCCGCGGTGACAGATATTATCTTCAGCCCGGATGGGACAAAACTCTTTTCTACAAGTGAAGATGGCACTGCCCGAATATGGGACCCCGCGACCGGCGAGGAGTTATTTCGTCTGCAACACGATGGCCCGGTTCGGGCATTGGCGATCAGCCCCAATGGGTATTGGCTCGCCACAGGGGGCGATGACCAGTATGCTCGCACCTGGAACGCCCGTACAGGGAAACAAATCGCTAGTGTTTTTCACACGGGGGCGGTCACCGACGTCGATTTTAGCCCTGGCGGGTCGTGGGTGGCGAGCGTGGGAAAGGATAAAGCCGCCATCGTCTGGACCCCCACCACCGGGGTCGAGATTCTCACGATTTATCATGACACAGAAGTTAACCTTGTTTTATTTGGCCCAGGAGCAATCTGGATGGCAACCGCCAGTCAGGGGGGAACGGTCACCATTTGGAATCCCCGAAATGGGGCGCGTATTGCCGTATTTTCACACGAACAAGATGTCGTTTCGATGGCCTTTAGCCCGGATGGGCGGTTATTGGCGACCGGAAGTTTGGATCAAACGGCGCGTATTTGGGAACCACAAACAGGGCGGGCTTTATCGCAATTGCGACATGATCGGCAGGTGACGGCAGTGGCTTTTAGTTCCAATGGGCAGTGGGTTGCTACCGCGAGTGAAGATCACACAGCGCGGGTGTGGGAACCTTTGACGGGAAGAGAAATTGCCCTGATGGAACATGCAGATGGGGTGAATACCGTCGCATTTACCCCCAATGGATTAATTCTCGTTACGGGGAGTCAGGATAATTTTGTGCGCGTCTGGAGTCCAGAAGCCGTTGGGCAGGCAATCGTCAGCCTAAAGCATCCTGATCGCGTCATTGATCTGGATTTTAGCCCGGACGAAACCCTGCTCGCCACCGCGGGGGGAGATAAAACCTTGCGCGTGTGGCAAGTTGGGCCTCCTCCCACCCTCCTGTTGACAATCCCCGCTGGAAGCAACATTATCGATGTGGATTACAGTAAAGATGGGAGGTTCATTGCGACAGGCACCCAGGATGGCATCGCGCGTATTTGGGACGCCTCCACTGGCGTTGAATTAAAAACTTTCCCGCATGAAGGAGCCGTATCGGAGGTTGATTTTAGCCGTGACGGAACCTGGTTAATCACGGGGAGCAAAGATGGGACCGCCCGCATCTGGGGGATCGAAACAGGCGAACTCTTACATACCTTTCAACACGGCGGGGAAGTTGGGGAGGTCAGCCTGAATGCAGAAGGAGATATCCTGGCCACCGCCAGTTTAGATAATAGTGCCCGCATTTGGGATATTGCAACCAATACGGAAATCCTACATCTTGAACATCCCGCAGGCGTGACCCTTGTCAGTTTTATTTCTGCAACCAATTGGGTTGTGACCGTTAGCCAGGATAATGCTGTCCGTTTTTGGGATGACACCACCGGGGAGTTGTTGGATAGATTCTTTGTGGACAGTCAAATTCGAGCCATCGAAATCAGTGCCGATGGCTCAAAATTGGCGGTGACCGGAGAAGATAGTATCGCCCGCGTGTGGGAAATCGTCGCGGATGGAGATAATATCTCGCTGACAGAGGTCTCACGGGTGGTCCATTTGGACATCATCAACGATGTAGTTTTTGGTGATAATGGGCATATGATTGCGACGGCCAGCGATGATGGAACCGTTTTGCTTAGTCTGCTCATTCCAGATGAATTAATTGAAAAAGCATGTAGCCGCCTCACCCGGAATTTAACCCAACTGGAGTGGGGACAATTTTTCGAAGGTGAAATTTACGAACTTACCTGTCCAAATTCACCCCCTGATCCTTTGGCGATTGACGCGTTAAAAACAGAAGTGGGACGTTTGGGGGCCGAGGGAGATTATGTGTCCGCCGTTGATTTGATGCGGCATATTATTGAATTGGCCCCTTCTTTGGAGATCGATATCGCAGAAGAAATTCGTCGCTTAACCATTGAAACCATCCTGACCAATGGCATCATCATCGCACAAGAGGGGGTTTTTGAAGAGGCCTACGCCTTGTATGAACAAGCAAATTCCTTCAAAGGGGTAGAGGCCTATCCCCGATATGCGGATTTTCTCGTCAATTTATGTATGATAGGGGGGACAGAAACCACCGCCGAGCGTATCTTGCCCATTTGCCACACCGCAATTGACAGCACGCCGGACAATCGTCTGCTTTTCGAAGGACGCGTCCGGGCCTGGGCCTGGACAGATCAATTTGAGAATGCAATCGAAGACTTAAATGAAGCAATCGCCTTGCTCGAAAATGAGGCCTTATCCGAAGAACAACGCTCATTTCTCACAGCAGAACGACTTGAATGGCTCAATAAACTAGAAGCGGGTGAAAATCCCTTTATTGAAGCCCCTCCCAATTAAAGCCCCTGATTATTTCCCTATAAACTCCTACTTGTATCTCTATTCATCGGCATACCAAAATGAGACAACCCATCGACATCCGCTCACAAGACAATATTCTTCAAAAACTACAGTTTAAGACCTACCGCTACAAACAGGAAAGAAAAGCTGTTCAGTTTTTGCCCCCCTCTGACGAACCGCAATCCATGATCATCCTCACGCCCTGGGGCGCAGAGTTGGTCGCGCAAAAGGGAGACTACATTGTGAGTGAGTTGGACAGCCCTGATAATCGCTGGCCCGTCCAACAAGATATTTTCGAAGCCTCCTACTTGGAAATTCGCGCAGGGTATTTCATCAAGCGGGCGGAGGTTCATCTATATCCCCTGCGCGAGTTCACCAAAGACCCGGAACAATTGGTGCGGGTCCACACATTGGAAGGAGTCGTAACAGTCCGGGCGGGAGATTTTTACCTCGCAAAAGGCATCAAAGGCGAAGTGTGGCCGATGCCGAATGATAAAGTTGACTCTTCTCTCATTCCCCTCGACACCTAGAAAATAAAACGGGTGCATTTCAAGCCGGTTGAAATATCCCCAAAAAAATAAAACCCCCGCTGGACGGGGGTTTTATTTTTTGACACTCCCGTTTTGGGGAGATGCCGATTACGAAATAGGGGGCTTACTTTCATCCATAGCGCTCCCTTTGGCGTTTTTGGGTTTTTTTTCCGTTGCCACTTCCACAATTTTTTGAGCGACTTCTTCGGCCATTTTGTCTCGCATCGTATCGGTCGCCGTATCGATTACATCGGCGGCTTCATCTAGCATCGCATCCAGCTTTTTGCTGAGTTTAGCTTCCGTTTCTTTTTTTTGCTTTTTTCCATCTGTCGCAATTTTCTCTTCTACCATCCCCCGAATCTCGCCCGCGGTATTGGCGAGGGGTGTGGCGTGCCCCGAGCCGGTTTCGACGGCCTGCCGTGCCGCCGAAACCTCTGCGGCGAGTGTTTCGGTCGTATTTGTCACCGTGTTACGCAGGGCGGAAGATTCATCAAGTGCCGTATCCAATGTTGTTTGCGCGGTTTGGCGAAGGGTGTCGGCTTCCTCACTTACAGAGACTGAGGCCGATTCAACCATTTCGCGCGTGGTAACGGCCTGTTCGGTGACGGTGGTTTGTACCGTGTCGCGCATCGCACCGACTTCCGCGGACACCGTTTGCGCGGTCGCGTCCACCGTCGCGCGGGTGGCGGCGGCTTGTTCGGTGATGGTGGTTTGTACCGTGTCGCGTATCGCACTGGCTTCCGCGGACACTGTTTGCGCGGTCGCGTCCACCGTCGCGCGGGTGGCGGCGGCCTGTTCGGTGACGGTGGTTTGAACCGTGTCACGAATGGCTTCGGCTTCCGCGGACACTGTTTGCGCGGTCGCTTCTACCGTCGCGCGGGTGGCGGCGGTTTGTTCGGTGACGGTGGTTTGAACGGTGTCGCGCATTGCGCTGGTTTGGGCGACAACGGCATTGGTCGTCGTTTGGATCGCGGCACGGGTCGCGGCGGCCTCTGCGAGGGCGGTATCCACGGTGGTTTGGGCGGTGTCGCGGAAAGCGGCAGTTTCGACGGCGGCGGCCTGGGTGGTTGTTTCCACCAATTGCCGGGTCGCGGCGACTTCGTTCATCGCGGTATCCACAGTTTTCGTGACGGTGGTGCGGACCGCGGCGGTTTCGGTGGTCACCCGATCCAGCCCGTCGCCAACCATGTCGTCAAAAGCGCCTACTTCATTTTCGACGGTCTCTTTGACTTTTTCCTGAAGGTTGGTCGCGGTGGTGGCGACGTTGGTCACCATGCTTTTGACCGTGGCGGCGGAATCTTCGACGACTTTGCCCAGTTCTGCCGAGGCTTGGGTGAGCACGCCTTTGGCTTCTTCCATCAGTTTCGCCTGGAGGTCGAGGGTCATCGAATCGCCTTCTTTGAGCATGTTTTCGACGAGTTCAGCTTCATCGCCCTGACCGGAAGTGATGGCTTCTTGCATGGTGCTGATGTATTGCATGTTTTGTGCCCACATGACATCTTCGGCGGCGCGCACCATCGCGACAAAGTCCGCTTCGGTACGCTGGTGGCGAGGGATGGCTTCCCATTCATCGCGGATGATCGTCAGTTCGAGGATAACGCGGCTGTAGATCGGGAGGATTTTGTCCAGCCCGCGCAGTTGTTCCCATCCGGTAAAGGCGGAGGCAATCGCGGCGGTTAAGGCAACCCAACTGGCTAGGCCCCATCCTGGCGCCCACTCCGTGGGAACCGCGGCGAGTAATGCCCCCAAGCCGCCCATGACCAAAATAGTGCGTTGAATGCGAACCCGTTCTTCTTTAAGTTGGATAATTTTACGTCTGTGCCAATCCCGCTGGTCAATCACCCGATAACGCAAATAGTCGTCTCCGCTCAAATCATTAAACCCCGGATCGCTATTGGGATCATCCGGGTTATAGTACATGGGTAATTTGCCTTCATAAGATTCAATGATGAGTTCTCCACCCAGGCTTTTGTAGGTACGTCGCTGAATAGTGGTCATCCGACGGCTGAGCCATCGATTCCGGTCGGGATGGTTACGCAACACCGTACGGTAGAGATAAACTTCTTTTTTGATCTCTTCGGACCCAGCCCGCATGACCAATCCATTGGCTCCGCCAAAAAATTTATTGGCATATGCGGCCATGCCAGAAATCACGATGGGAACGAGAATCAAAAAACCGCGCAAAATCTGCTCGACCAAAGGATAGACCTCCCCTCTGACCTCATTGGTCACAATGGCCAGGAAGGTGGCAACAACGCCCAAAATGGCGATCCATCGCCGCAATTGCATACTTTGTTTGGATACTTTCGAGGATTGTAAATCCAACTCTACCATACGTTTCCAGGCAGAGCGGAGAACATCAGATTGGCCAGCCGGTGCGTGATCATTTGCGTTCATGAAATTGTCCTTTTAGAAGGGGGTTGCTTGATTTTAGAACGGGCTAGAGTGCGTGTCAAGCTATTCCCCATTTCTTTTATCGGACAGGGGTCATTTCTAAAGAATCCACGAAAAAGGGGAGAGATGGGGGAATGCGTTTCTCCACCTCCCCTTTTTTAGAAACCAGCAATTCTCGAGATGACCGCAAAAGCACGAACGGCGTTCCTTCAACGGCCACCCTGAAGTTCAAAAGCGCTTAAAAAAGGAACGCCGTTCGTCCAAAAACAGAATTGCTGTTTAAAAACACTCCCCCTGGGCTGAGGCGATACATTTATGTTAAAATTGCCTACCGTCCCAATTGAGGTTTCCAAAATCTGCGCCCTCTCGCAAAGAGGCGCACCCCATTTCGGAAACCTAAAAACCTTTATCTTGTTCCAAGGAGATACCCCAATGGCTTTCCAAAGCGATCTACTCTGGCAAAATGACCCCAAATGGGCCAGTGAAAAACTCGGCAACGGCCCCCAAACCATCAAGGAATGGGGCTGTCTGATGACCAGCCTCTGCATGGTCACAAACGGATATGGTTACAAAGAGACTCCCAGCAGTTTCAATAAAAAGATGAAAGATGCGGGCGGTTTTCAAGGCGCGATGATCATGCCCGCCGTGGTCTCCGCCGTGTTTCCGGGCGTCGTCTTTCAGGATTACATGGATTGCGAAAAAGTCCCCGCCCCGATCAGCCGCATTGACCAGCACCTCGCGGCAGGCAACCCCGCCGTCATTCAGGTGGATTGGTCCAACGCCCCCGGCGCACAAAGCCACTGGGTCGTCGCCTACGCCCGCGAAGGGGACGATTACCTCATCCTCGACCCCTACATGTACGGCGGAGATGCCCCCGGCAAACCCCTCAAAATGCTCGACCGCTACAAATACCAGGGCAAAGACCTCAACAAAGCCATCACCGGCGTCGTTTTTCTGACCGGTTCCAAAGGCTCCGGCGGCAAACCGGCTGATCCCCCCAAGAAAGAAAAAATCCCCGTCCCCAAAGATGCCCTCACCGTCTTCGCCAACGCCGACCTCGCGGTGCGCGCGGACCCGAACGTAGGGGGCTACCTCTACGAGCGGTTGAAAGAAAACGACGTCGTGACCGTGCTGGAAGACAAAGCCGCCGCCAAAGCCAAAGTCGGACAGTATGACAAATGGCTTCAGGTTCAGGTTCCCTCCGGCCAACAGGGGTACGTCGCCGCCTGGTTCACCTCACTGGAAAAAATCAAAGCCGGTGAACCCGCCGCGCCGCCTCCGCCCGCCGGAACCACGCCCCCACCCCCCACCGGGGATGGCCTGGTCGTCACCCCGACCCAAGAGGGCGTCGCGCTCCGCAGTCAGACCACCATCTCGGACGCCACCCTGATCAAACGCCTGCCGTTTACCGCCCAACTTCAGGTGCTCGAACCCGCCGCAACCGCCTCGAAAAAGCTCGGGGTAGAAAATCAATGGCTGAAAGTGAAAGAAGTCGGGGGTGTGGAAGGCTACGTCGCCGCGTGGTACGTGACCGATGTTAAAGCCCAGGCCATCGGCGTCAAAGACCCCGGTCGCCCGGTCGCCCCCGGACGGGAAAATGTCGTTTACGCCGCGCAAGATCAACTCGCCCTGCGCTCAACCCCCGCCGTCGCCGACACCAACCTGCTCAAACGCCTGCCTTTGCAAGCCGATTTGTTGGTCACGGAAACGAACTGGGAAGCGAAATTAGGCAAAGATGGGCAATGGCTAAAGGTCAAAGATGTTCAAGGGACCGAAGGCTACGTCGCCGCGTGGTTTGTGTCGAAGTAAGGGCTTCAAAGGGAGGCCCCCCTTTGAGCCATCCCTTTGAAGCGGAGTAACTACTCAGGGGTAATGCAGAGAATCTCCGGGAAAAAGGGAGAGAAGGGGAACGGCCGTTCCCCTTCTCTCCCTTTTTCCCGGAACTTTCTACCATAGGCTGAGTAGTTACGAAGCGAAAAAGACAGGCTCGTTGAAACGAGCCTGTCTTTTTTTGGGAAGCCTTTCAAGGGGAGGGTGGGAAGGGGAATGCCGCAGAGCGTGTGCAGAGACGTTCCCATGCAGGAGGAGGGGAACGAAGAAAAGGTGTAATGCCAGGTGATCGGATCGCCATCGGCCGTGTGGACAGTGCAAGTGTAGGGATCACGCCATCGGAGTCCGCAGACAAGACAACAACATTTACTTCCTATAACTTCGTTCGCTGCGAACAAGATTCCAACAGGAATTAGTTAGGTCCACTGAACTGCCATTCAATGATCTCTATATCTGTTCGTTCTGCAAGCTCGGCGAGAAACTGTTCCATATTTTGAGGCGATTCCTTATAAATCTCGATCACTTCATTAAAGTGTGCAGGCTCCGAGTCTGATATTGTTGAAGCAAAGATGCCTTTGTTTGGATACGCAAAAGTGTACTTTGCGGCTTTCTCGGTTTGATTTTCAGTACCTTCCTTATATACGAGTTCAGGTAAATCAAACTGATTTATGAGGTCAGCAACATCGAGTTTAGGATTATAAATATTTAGCTTGGAAACTTTAAATGGCCTATTTGATGTATTAAAGGTAATACGAAATCTAGTATCAACGCTTTCAGCGCATAAATAGACCCATATCCACTCACCTAGAAGAGGTTCTTCAATACCATCAGCCTCTCCTAACAATCCTTCGATTTCTAATTGAGATGTTTGTTCGGGAGTGATAGCTAAGAATGTTGACATGGTTAAACCTTCATTGGAGCAGGCAGGTATGGAGGTCGGCAAAGCCTCGGTGGTCGGAGCACCGCAAGCTGCTGTAACTAATATCACCATAAAAATCATATACGATATTGTTTTTTTTCTTTTCATGTTCATAGGACTCTCTATGCTAGTGATTGTATTAAGGAGAACCGGTACCAGTACTACAAGATTGTGATCGAAGTGCCCAAGTCTACAAAATCCCAACCGCGCCCACGATTAGACAATCCCCCATACATCGGAGGGTTTCTTGGGGAACAAGACATTCATCATCGCTCGGCCTTCATCCTTCCGGGCGAAACACTCGACGTAAAATTGCGTCAGCTCATCGAAGGATTTTCGTCCGCACAAGACATGGAAAAACGCGAGATCAGAAAACACGGCATCCCCGTGCTCTTCCCCCACCGGACGCCAGTTGTCAACGCTCGTGATCTTCCCTTTTTCAAAATTCAATTGCGTCCCGGAGCGGTAAAAATCCAGGATGAACGGGCCGCTGTAACCCGCCAGGGGGGACGCCGCCAGACGTTGTTCCAGCGCCGGGGCGATGTGCCGCAAAAACCCGGTGATGTCCGGGATACGCACATACCACGCGTACGAGGGGCGGACACGGGGTAACGCGTTCGGGAACAGATCATACATCGGGTGCGAAGGCCCCAGGGTAAAGTAGACGCCC
>WBZL01002133.1_pt1 | contig 19546 bp, 17 predicted proteins | sample 5204291 | NCBI WGS metagenome assembly WBZL01 (sample SAMN12344345, study PRJNA552823) | activated sludge metagenome | biome: Activated sludge suspended growth; feature: Nitrification reactor; material: Wastewater; isolation source: activated sludge from nitrification reactor of wastewater...
ACGAACTCGTTCAACGAGTTCGTCGTCGCGGGGTGAGGCTCGATGCGTCGACGGTCGGCACGAGTCCGACCGGGCGCGTGGCGCGTACCGCCCGATCGAGCCCGGACACCCGGGCTCCCCGCGGTGGTAGGGGGCAGGTCAACGACGCCCGCGCCGTCGAAACGGACCGGCCGTGGTTCTCGGCGATCCGCGACGACGTCCTGAACGCACGGCACACACAGCAGCCCGACGCCTGGCCCAGCGAGTTCGAGTGGGACGAACTGCCGCCGCCCTTCGACACGGTGTGCGGGGCCACGCACACCTTCGACCTGCCCTTCGTGTTTGGCAACGTCGGACCGTCCCTGCAATCGCGCGCCCAGTTCACGCGCGCCAACGAGCGTGGCAGGCTCGCGCTCGCGGACGCGATGCGGGCCCGACTCGCGGCGATTGCGCGTTCCGACAGCGCCAACGGACCGCATTTCGAACCCGGCTGGCCCGCCTGACGGCCGGCGCGCCCCGACACCGTCCACGGGCGCCTGCGGCCCCCAGCGCCTGGACCATGCCCGGACCCCGCCCACGGCCGCCACCCGTCACCCGCACGCGGCGTTGGCTGACCGCCAGCATCGGCTCGTCCGTGGTCGAGGGTCTGTGGCGCCCGGCTCGAGAAGCCAGGGCGCACGGCGCGCCTCGAAGGACGCGCGGTGTGGCCGCTGGATGTCTCGGGACGACCGCCGTGCGCGCAACCGGCGGGTGGCATGGACATTCAACCAAGTGGTTGACGAAAGGCGGTCGACGCTCTACATTCAACCACATGGTTGAATTTGACGAAGCCCAGCTCACAGCGGTCTTCCATGCACTCGGGGACGTCACGCGTCGTCGGATGCTGCGACGGCTGGCCGATGGCGAACACACCGTCGGCGAACTGGCCCAACCGTTCCACATGTCGCTGGCGGCGGCCTCCAAGCACATCAAGGCGCTCGAGAGTGCCGGGCTGATCCGGCGCGAGATTCAGGGGCGCGTCCACCGGGTTCGGCTGGATGCCGCGCCGCTGGCCGCGGCCGAGGCATGGCTCGCCTACTACGAGCGGTTCTGGCACCAGCGGCTGGACCGGCTCGAGGAGCTGTTGCGACGCGACAGCGCCCGCGAGGCGCAGGTCAGCGGCGTCAAGGCCACTCCTTCCGACGCGGGCGCCGTGCGCCCGACACCACCCACCAGCAAGAAGCGGAGCCAGCGATGACGGACACCGGATTCAACGAGAGACATGGCGTTCTGACCCCCGACAAGAGCCTGCGCATCCAGCGACGGCTGCCCGGTCCGATCGAGCGCGTGTGGTCCTACCTGACCGACAGCGACTTGCGCCGCCAGTGGCTGGCGAGCGGCACCATGCCCCTGCAGGCGGGCGCGTCCTTCGAGCTGGTGTGGCGCAACGACGAGTTGTCGAACTCGGCGGCCGAGCGTCCCGACGGGTTCCCCGAGGAGTCGCGTGCCACGTGCCAGTTCATCGAGGTGGACCCACCCCGGCGCATGCGCTACATCTGGCCCGGCGTGGGCGAAGTGAGCATGGAGCTCGAGCCGGCCGGCGCCGATGTGCTGCTCACCGTGACCCACCGCCAGTTGGTGGGCGATCGGCTGATCCTCAACGTCAGCGCCGGCTGGCACGCCCACCTGGCCCTGCTGGTCGCCCGCCTGGAGAGCACCGCGGTGCCCTCGCTGTGGAGCACCTGGAAGCAGGTGCGCGCCGACTACGAGGAGTTGTCAGGCGCCAGCTGATGAGTCAGGCGCCGGCCGACGAGAACCGATGCCGCCGGTTCAGCGCCCGGTCGGTGACGAAGCCATCCCTTGGGCAGGTCTGGTCCGGTGACCCCCCAGGGCATGGCCTCCGCAATCCGCAGCGGGCGCAGGGGTCGTGGTTGCCTGGCACGGCCTCCGGTGGGTTGGAGTCCGGGCTCGACCGGTGCATGCCAGGGGTCTGCGAGGTCCGCAAACCGGCGCTGCCGGCCACGTGCCCGCAGTGGCGCTGAGTGTCGGTCGGCGTGGGCGGAGCCCGACAGGCAGGTCGGGGCCGGCTCGAGGAAGTCGCCGCGCGCGGGACCGGTCGTCCCGGCGGCGAGCGCGCGATCTCGCACCCCGCGGGCAGCTTGACCTCACGCGGCCCACGATCGGACAGCGTCGGCCGCGTCGCCGGTCCGGCGTGGATCCGGAACACCGGTCTACCGGGCGATCTCCGTCAGCATCGCCAGCATGAACTCGCCGCTCTCGCAGAGCCCGCGTACCGGCACGCCCTCGTCGCGCCCGTGGGCACGGTAGTCGCCGGGCTCGAAAGACAGGCCCGACACCCCTGCATCGGAATGCCGGCATTGCGCAGCAGCACAGAGTCGGACGCCCCCGTGGACATCACCGGGACCACCGCGACACCGTCCCGCATCCGCCCGGCCGCCTGCTCCATGGCCGTCCGCAGATCGGCCCGCATCGGCCCCACGCCGACGTGCGAGCCACGCCGCTGCACCGGGACGGCATGGAGGCGGCGCAACGCGCCAGCCCCGTGACCCCCGCCGTCGCCAGCCCGCCGCGGGCGGCTCGGCGGGCCGGCGATCGGCGACCCGTCGGGCTCGCGCCGGGCGGGCAGGCATCATTCAGCCTTCGACCATGGCCTGCAGAAGGAGCGCCGCATGAGCCCTGTCTCCCGCCGCGAGGTGCTCGCCGGCGCCGCTGCGCTGACCACCGCCGGCAGCGCACCGGCCGCCGATGCCATCGAGTACCAGTCGGCCGGGCAGCTCGCCGATGCGCTGCGCGCCAGGCGCCTGTCGTCGCTCGAGCTCACCGACCGGTTGATCGACCGCATCGAGCGGCTCGACGCGCGCCTGAACGCGGTGATCGCTCGAGACTTCGACCGCGCACGCGATGCCGCCAAGGCCGCCGATGCGGCGTTGGCGCGCGGCGACACCCGGCCCTTGCTGGGCGTGCCGATGACGGTGAAGGAGTCGTTCAACGTCGCCGGTCTGCCGACCACCTGGGGCATCCCGGAGGCCAGGGGCTTTCGCGCGCGCGAAGACGCGCTGATCGTGTCCCGCGTGCGCGCCGCCGGCGCCGTGATCCTCGGCAAGACCAACGTGCCGCTGGTGCTGGCCGACTGGCAGAGCTACAACGCGATCCACGGCGTCACGCGCAATCCGTGGGACCTGGAGCGCACGCCGGGCGGTTCGTCGGGCGGCTCGGCCGCGGCACTCGCGGCCGGGTTCGGTCCGCTGTCGCTGGGCTCGGACATCGGAGGCTCGCTGCGGGTGCCGGCGCACTTCTGCGGCGTCGCCGCGCTCAAGCCCACGCACGGCCTCGTGCCCTCGCGGGGCCAGGTGCCACCCGGTGCCCCGGCGCTGCCCCGCGAGCCGGACCTTGCGGTGGTCGGCCCGATGGCGCGCAGCGTCGACGACCTGGCCCGGCTGTTCGACGTCGTCGCCGGTCCGGACGAGCGGGGCATGGGGGTGGGCTACCGGCTCGCGCTGCGCCCGCCGCGGCAGGGGGCGCTGAAGGACTTCCGCGTGCTGCTGCTGGACACCCATCCGATGGCACCGACCGCCCAGGCGATCCGGCAGGCGCTCGACCGACTCGCGGGCCGCCTCGAGACGGCCGGCGTGCGCGTGCTGCGCAGCCACCCGCGGCTGCCCGATCTGGCGGAGGTGGCACGCACCTACGCGCGGCTGCTGATGTCGTTCACCGCCGCGTTCTGGCCGCAGCCGCTCTTCGAGCAATCGCGTGCCGCGGCGGCGGCCATCCCCGCCGAGGATCGCAGCCTCGGCGCCGAACTCGCGCGCGGCATCGGGCTCAGCCACCGCGACTGGGTGGCGGCCGACACCGCGCGCGCCACGCACCAGCAGCAGTTCGCCGCGCTGTTCGAGCAGGTCGACGTGGTGCTCTGCCCGGCGATGGCCGTCACCGCCAATCGGCACGACCACAGCGAGCCGCAGCATCGGCGCCGGCTCGACGTCGATGGCCAGCCGGCGCCGTACAGCAGCACCGGCCTGGCCTGGATCTCGGCGGCCACCAGCACCGGGTTGCCCGCCGCGGTGGTGCCGATCGACCGCGGCGACAGCCCGCTGCCGATCGGCGTGCAGATCATCGGTCCCTACCTCGAGGACCGCAGCGTGCTCGCGTTCGCGGCGCACCTCGAGCGCGAGTTCGGCGGCTTCGTGCCGCCGCCCGGATACGCCTGAGCGGCGGCGCCGCGAGACGGCTCGCGCAGGTCCCGAGCTTGGCAAGCCTTCCAGGGGCAAGCCGGCCCGTCGATCCGACCCGACCTGCCCTCGGCCATTTCACGGCCGGCACCCTGAACCGGCTCGCCCGCGGCCCTCAGGCCGCGGGCGTGACGAGGACCCCGGGGCCTGCCAGTGCAGCGGCTTGCGCAGGCGCCGGGGCGGCGCGGCCGCCGCAGGCCGACAGCCATGCCAGCGCCTGGTCGCTCGGCATCGGGCGTGCGAAGTAGTAACCCTGGACCTCGTCGCATCCCTGGCGGCGCAGGAAGTCCAGCTGCTCCCGCGTCTCCACGCCTTCGGCGATCACGCGCAGCTGCAGGTGGTGCGCCAGACCCACGATGGCGGCGACGATCGCGGCGTCGTCCGGATCGTCGGCCACGTCGCGCACGAACGAGGCATCGATCTTGAGCCGGTCGACCGGAAAGCGCTTCAGGTAGGACAACGACGAGTAGCCGGTGCCGAAGTCGTCGATCGCCAGGCCCACGCCCAGCGCCTTGAGCTGCTGCATGGTGTGCACGTTGGCCTGAAGATCGACCAGCGTCGACTCGGTGATCTCCAGCTCGAGGCGCTCGGCCGGCAGGCCGGCGTCGCGCAGCGCGCGCTGCACGACGGTGTCCAGGCGCGGATGCCGGAACTGGCGCGCCGACAGGTTGACCGACACGCTCGGCGCGTGCCCGTGGCGCTCGGGCAGGCGGGCCGCCCAGCGGCAGGCCTCGCCCAGCACCCACTCGCCCACCTCGACGATCAGCCCGCTCTCCTCGAGCACGGGGATGAACATCGCCGGCGACACCGGACCCAGGCGGGCGCTGCGCCAGCGCAGCAGGGCCTCGAAGCCGATCACCTTCGCGCCGTCCACCGCCACCTTGGGCTGGTAGTGCAGCGACAGCTCGCCGCGTGCCAGCGCGCCGCGCAGCTCGTTGCCCAGTTCGAGCCGCTCCTGCGCACGCACGCTGATGGCGTGCGTGAAGAACTCGAAGCCATGGCGTCCGTTCTCCTTGGCGCGGTACATCGCGGCATCGGCGTTCATCAGCAGCACGTCCGCCGTCGTGCCGTCGCGCGGGTAGATCGCGATCCCCACGCTGGCGGTCACGTAGACCTCGCGGGTGCCCAACTGATAGGGCCGTGCCGATTGTTCGAGGATCTTGGCTGCCACGTGCACGGCATCCTCGTCACGGGCCAGGCGCTCGATGATCACGGTGAACTCGTCGCCGCCCAGACGGCTCACGGTGTCGTCGGCGCGCACGGCGGCACCCAGGCGCGCCGCCACCTGCTTGAGCAGGTCGTCGCCCGCGGCGTGGCCGAGCGAGTCGTTCACGCGCTTGAAGTCGTCCAGGTCCACGAACAGCAGGGCGACGCGCTGGTCGTCGCGGTCGGCGCCGAGCATCGCGTGCGCGAGGCGGTCGCGGAACAGCGAGCGGTTGGGCAATCCGGTGACCGGGTCGTAGTTGGCCAGGTAGGCGAGGCGGTCCTCGGACTGCTTGCGCTCGGTGACATCGATCGCGACCCCGATGGCGCCGCTCACGCTACCGTCGGGGTCGCGCAGCGGCGAGTACCGGGTGTCGAACACCACGTCGCCGATCTGCCACGAACAGGCGAAGGCATGGCCGTCGAGCGCGCGCCGGGTGTCGGTCAGGATCTGGGCGTGATCGCGATACAGGTCGAAGAGGTTCTGGCCGATCACTTCGCCGGGCAGGCGGCCGATCGCCTGAAGACCCATGCCCTCGGACAGCACGAAGCAGCCGTCGGCGTCGATCACCCACAGCACGACGGGCAGCCCCTCGATCACGCGCCGCAGCGTCTCTTCGCTCTGGTGCAGCGCACGCAGCGCGCGCTCGCGCTCGGTCACGTCCATCACGGTGCCGATCATGCGCACCGGCCGGCCGGCATCGTCGGCGATCACCTCGGCGTTCTCGTGCACGAAGCGCAGTTCGCCATCGGGTCGAACGATGCGATGCGTGAGATCGTAGGACCCGTGGTCGTCGAGCGCCCGGCGCACCGCGGCATCGACCTCGGCGCGGTCCTCTTCGTGGACGCGGGCGAGGAACGCCTCGTAGCTGGTACCCGAGCGTGCGGCATCCAGGCCCAAGATGCGATGGGTCTCGTCGGACCAGGTCAGCCGGTTTTCCGGGATGCGCCAGTCCCAGTTGCCCATCGAGGCGATGCGCTGGGCGCGCTGCAGGCTGTCGTGCGTCTCGGACATGGTCTCGGCCTGCGACTGCAACGTGGCGACGTGCGCCCCGATCTGGCGGTTCTTGCGCAGCACCACCGCCAGCGACACCGCCATCAGCAGCACCAGGGTGGCGGGCAGCCCGTACAGCGCGACGAGGATCGTGCGCTGGTGGCGCTGGACCCAGCCCGGCATCGGGTTGAGGACGGTCGCGCGCGCGGCGATGGCGGGTGGCAGTTCCAGGCCCGAGCGGCGCAGCTCGCGCGCGTCGACGAGGTACTCGTTGGGGCTGTCGAGAACCGGCGGCAGCGTCGCGATCGGTGCGCCGGCCAGATGCCGCTTGACCAGCCGCGCGGCCGCCTGGCCCTGCGCGAGGCCGCTCGTGACGTAGCCGCCCAGCACCCCGTCGAACAGGTAGACGTCTTCGGTGCTCAGCACCGTGTGGCGGCCGAGTGCGGCGATCGCCGGGATGCTCTCGGCGAGCGTCAGCGGCGCGCCCTGGTCGTCGACCATGGCGCCGAGCGTGGTGAGGATCACGAACCGCTCCGACCCGCTGCGCAGTTGCCCGAGCACGCGCGAGAGCCGGCGGTCCGCCACGTAACGGGCGCGGATGTCGCCGCGCTGGCCGAGCTCGGCGCGGATCTCCTGCTCGATGGCGCGGTAGGTTTCGGAGGCGTCGCCGACGACCACGATGTCGGAGGCGTCGGGCGCGATCAGCTTGACCAGTTCGAGGTTCGGGGCGATCTCCTTGCGCTCGAAGACGCCGGTCACGCGCGCCGGATCGATGCGCTGGCGCACGGCGTAGTCGTTGACGCCCGAAAACACGATCGGGGCGGCCGGGAAGATGTGCGTCAGGTGATCGAGCGCGAACACCAGCGCGTTGTCGTCGGTGACGTAGATCGCCGCGGGCGTGTAGCCGCGGTACTTCAGCGCCCAGTGCCCGGCCAGCTGAGCCGCATAGGCCGCGTCGTAGCGCACCCGCTTGGTGTCCAGGTACTCGGCGCGCACGTCGTAGCGGCCGGCACCGTCGGGCTGCCCGAGCTCCTGCATGAAGCCCTCGTGCTGGCGGCGTGTCCAGGGGTATTCCTGGCTGTAGGAGTGCAGCACGAAGAGATCCGCCGGCCGGGAGGCCAGGGCATCGACGCTCGCCAGCGCCAGCAGCAGCAGGCAGGCCGCGGCCCGCCCGAGACGGCGAAGGGCTGACGCGAAGAGGACCCCCATCGACAGGGTATCGGCACCGCGCCGCCATTCCTGAGGGTGGAGCACGCCAGCGCCTCCCGGCCGACGCAGCCGGGCAGCGGGTACGCCATCGGCGTCTTCGGCGCGGGGATCGTGTGGTCCGCGACGCCCCGGACCACCCCTTGCGGGTCGTCGATGAGGTGCCGGCCTTCCCGATGCCCAGCCGCCGCCGCGGGGTGGGGGGGCGGCAGGACGCCGGATCGCGCGCTCGGTGCCGCGAGTTCGCGGCCGCCGCTCCGTTCCGGCGGCTGCCTCGTCGTGGCGGCGCCCGCGTGGCACACTCGCCCCGCGCGTGGCCCGCAGCCGGCCGCCGCACCCCCGCCCCGGAGGAGACGCCGATGCTGACCATGGAGAAGACCGCCGATTACGTGAAGCGCTGGGTCGCCGCGTTCGAGTCGAAGGATCTCGACCGCGTGCTGGCCTTCTACACCGAAGACGTGATCTTCCATTCGCCGCTGGTCGCACGCCTGAGCCACGATCCCAGCGGTACCGTGCAGGGCAAGGCGGCGCTGCGCGCCTACGTGAAGAAGGGCTTCGAGGTGTTCGACCACATCAACTTCACCGTGCTCGACGTGCTGCGCGGCGTCGACAGCATCGCCATCCACTACAAGGGCATCACGGGCACGCACGTGGTCGAGGTGCTGTTCTTCGACAAGGACGGACTCGTGCGCGAGTCGTACGTGCACTACGCGTCCTGAGGCGCACGCGGCCTCGGGCACCGCCCGGCGTCGCGCCTGGCTTGCAGCGGCCGAGGTCGGTCCCCCGTTGCCAGACCGCCTCACGATCTCCGCCCCCTCGAGCAGCTCGGCGTCGATGAGCGCGCACAGCTCCTCCGGCGTGCTGAAGGGAGGCTCAGGTCCCGGCCGCCTCGTCGCGGCGGCCTCCACCCACCACGGGGCTCCTCGCCCCACCACCGATCACCGGGCGCCGCGCGCCGTCGATGCGCTCCCGAAGCTCAGCGAGGCCCGCCTCGAGGCCGCACGCCGGGGCGCCCTACAGCGCGAGCGCCAGCCGCGTGGCCTGGTCGATGGCGCGACGGGCGTCCAGTTCGCTGGCCTGGTCGGCGCCGCCGATCGGGTGCACGCGCAGGCCGTGCGACCGCAGGGCGGCGAGCAGCTCGCGGTGGGGCTCCTGGCCGGTGCACAGCACGACGTGGTCCACCGCCAGCACGCGCGGCAGGCCGTCGACGGTGAAGTGCAGCCCGGCGTCGTCGATGGCGTCGTAGCGCACGCCGGCGTGCATCGTCACGCCGGCCTTGCGCAGCCGGGCCTTGACGATCCAGCCGGTGGACTTGCCCAGCGTGCGGCCGGGCGAGCCGGGTGAGCGCTGCAGCAGGTGCACCTCGCGCCGGGGCGGGTGGGTCACCGGCGGGGCCAGGCCGCCCGCTGTCGTGCCGGTCGGGTCGACACCCCAGGCCTGCATGAACGTGGAGGGTTCGGTGGACTCCGCCGCGTCGGACAGCAGGTACTCGGCCACGTCGAAGCCGATGCCGCCGGCGCCCAGGATGGCCACCCGCCGGCCGACCTCGACCGCGCCGGTCAGCACGTCGACATAACCCACGACCTTGGGATGCTCGAGGCCCGGGATGTCGGGCCGGCGCGGCACCACGCCGGTGGCCAGCACCACGTCGTCGAAGCCACCCGCGGCCAGCGCGACGGCGTCCGCCGGCGTGTTCAGGCGCACCTCGACACCGGCCTTCGCGAGGGCCACGTCGAAGTAGCGCAGCATCTCGCCGAACTCGCTCTTGCCCGGCACGCGCCGCGCCAGCTGGAGCTGGCCTCCCAGTCGGGCGGTGGCTTCGAACAGCGTGACGCGATGGCCGCGCCGGGCGGCCTCGATCGCGCAGGCCATGCCCGCAGGACCGGCACCGACCACCGCCACGCGGTGCGGCCGGGCGGCCGGCGCGTCGTGAAACTCGATCTCGCGGCCGGCACGCGGGTTGACCAGGCAGCTGGCCGTGCGCTCGGTGAAGATGTGGTCCAGGCAGGCCTGGTTGCAGGCGATGCAGGTGTTGATCTCGTCGGCGCGGCCCTCGCGGGCCTTCTTCGCGAAGTCGGCATCGGCCAGCAGCGGACGCGCCATCGACACCAGGTCGGCCACGCCGGCGGCGATCAGATCCTCGGCGACCTCGGGCGTGTTGATGCGGTTGGAGGCCATCACCGGGATGTCCACCGCCCGCTTGACGTTGTGCACCGCGGCCCGCCAGGCGGCGCGTGGCACCGATGCGGCGATGGTCGGCACCGCGGCCTCGTGCCAGCCGATGCCGGTGTTGAGGAGGTCGGCGCCGGCGTCCTGCACGCGGCGCGCCAGCGCTGCCACCTCGGCACCGGTCATGCCACCTTCGACGAGGTCGATCGACGAGATGCGGTAGACGATGACGAAGTCGCGGCCGACACGCTGCCGCACCGCGCGCACGATCTCCAGCGGCAGGCGGATGCGGCCGTCGAAGTCGCCGCCGAACTCGTCGTCGCGCCGGTTGGTGACGGCGGCGGTGAACTCGTTGATCAGGTAGCCCTCCGAGCCCATGATCTCGACGCCTTCGTAGCCGGCGTCCTGCGCCAGCGCGGCGGTCACCGCAAAGGCACGCACGGTGTCCCACACCTCGGCCGTGCTCAAGGCCCGCGGCGCGTGGGCGTTGATGCGGGCCTTGCCGGGCGACGGCGCCACGCAGCCGGGCACCCGCGCGTAGCGGCCGGCATGCAGGATCTGCAGCACCACGCGGCCGCCGGCCTCGTGCACCGCCTTCGTCACTGCGCGGTGCTCGTCCAGCTGGCCGGCGTCGTTCAGCAGCGGGCCGCCGGGGTCGAGCACGCCCTCGGGCACCGGCGAGAAGCCGCCGGTGAGGATCAGCCCCACCTCGCCCCGGGCGCGTGCGGTGTAGAAGGCGGCCAGCCGTTCGTGCGGCCGGTCCAGGGTCTCCAGCCGGGTGTGCATGGCGCCCATGACCAGGCGGTTGGGCAGCGTGAGGCTGCCTATGCGCAAGGGGCTCAGCAGCAGGGGGTAGGCGGACATGTCGGCAACGGCCTCTCGAGGCGGGGTGGCGGTGGGGGTCCCGCAATGTAGACCACGGTCGGGTGGTGGTTGCGTGTGCTCAAGCGAGGCCCGCGTCGTGGGGCGCTCCCGCTGGTCACGGCCGGTGAATCGCGCGAGACTCCACGTCACGGAGGGAGACGATGCGAAATCCTCTGCACACACCGGTGAAGGACCGACGCGTGGGCGGCAACGCCGGCTGGGGTCGCCTGCGTCGCTGGAAGGGCATGCTGTTCCGGCCGATCGGGCTGCAGCGGCGCGACGGCCGGCTGCGCATCGGCCTGGTCGAACGGCGTCACGCCGCGGACGATGACGCGGCGCCGGGCGTGCCGTCGTGGTGGGAAGCGGTGCGCGAGTACCTGCTGGTGCAGGAGGATGCGCAGCTGGCCCAGGTGGCGCGCCACCTCAACAGCGTGGTCGACGAATTGGGGCGTGGCGGCTGGCGCGGCGTCAAGGCCTTGCCGCACGCGGTGCTGGCCAAGGCGGAGATGCAGGCCCGGCTGGTGGACAGCAGCGACGCGCCGCCGGCTTTGCAGACCTTGATCGAAGGCCTGCACGAGGCCGCGGCGGCTGCCGCGCGACGCGAGGCGCAGCCGGTGCGGCTGAAGACCGATGCCGCGGACAGCGAACCCGAGGTGTCCGAGGCCAGCGCCGAGGAGTTCGACGCCGCGCAGCGTGACGTCGTCGAGCCGGCGAACCGCCCACGCACGCCTCGGTCCGGCTGAACGAGCCCACGCGGCACCACGGCTTCGAGCGCGCGGCGCCGCATGCCGCGACCGCCGTCGCGCAGGGCCCGCGGGCGTGGCGGTGCCGGGGGTCCAGGGCCACCCACCGCCCGGTGCTAGGCCCCCAGCATGCCCGGCAGCCGGCGCCGGATCAGCCCCTCGGCCTCGTCCATGATGCGGTCGATCAGCTGCTGCACGGTGGGCACGTCGTGGATCAGGCCGGCCACCATGCCGCAGCTCCAGGCGCCGGCATCCATTGCGCCCTCCTGCATGATCTTGGGGTACACGCCGGCGACCTCTTCGATGATGTCCTCGAACCTGAGGTTGGGTCCCAGCTGGCGCTCCTTCTCCAGCAGGCGGTCGACGGCGGCGTTGCGCAGCACGCGCTCGGTGTTGCGCAGCGGGCGCATCACCAGCCGCGTGTCGAGCTCGCTGGCGGCCACGATGGCCTGCTTGACCGCCGGGTGCACCGGGGCCTCCTGCGTGGCGATGAAGCGCGTGCCCATGTTGATGCCCTCGGCGCCGAGTGCCAGCGCCGCCACCAGGCTGCGGCCGTCGGCCATGCCGCCGCTGGCGACGAAGGGGATCTTCAGCTCGTCGGCGGCGCGCGGCAGCAGGATGAAATTGGGCACGTCGTCCTCGCCCGGGTGGCCGCCGCACTCGAAACCGTCCACGCTGACGGCGTCGCAGCCGATGGCCTGCGCCTTGAGCGAGTGGCGCACCGAGGTGCACTTGTGGATGACCTTGATGCCGGCCTCGTGCAGGCCGGGCAGCCACTTCTGCGGGTTGTTGCCGGCGGTCTCGACGACCTTGACGCCGCCCTCGACGATGGCGCGGATGTAGCCGGGATAGTCGGGCGCATGGACCGTCGGCAGGAAGGTCAGGTTCACGCCGAAGGGCCGGTCGGTCAGCTCGCGGCAGCGGCGGATCTCGGCGGCCAGCGCCTCGGGCGACTTCTGCGTCAGGCCGGTGATGATGCCCAGGCCACCGGCGTTGGACACCGCCGCGGCCAGGCCGGCGAAGCCCACGTAGTGCATGCCGCCCTGGATGATGGGGTGGCGGATGCCGAACAGCTCGGTGATGCGGGTCTTCATGGGGTCCTTCGGGCAATGTGGGGGTACGGCGGGGGGCCGCCGGCAGGGTAGGGCGGCCGATCTGCAGCGTCAACCAGGCCGCCGGCCAGGTCGTCGGGTCGCGGGTCGCGCGGGTGCGCCGATGTGCCCCGGCACCTGGGATCGCGACCGGCCGGCCACCCGTCGCGAAGGCGGCGGGCCGGTATCCCGCCGCGAAGGCGGCCGGCCGGTTTCAGGCGTAGGCGGCGCAGAGCTGGCCCTCGGCGTCGAAGCGCTCCAGCGCGCGCTGCTCGGGCACCCAGGCGTGCCCCTGCTGCGCGGTCTGCGCGGCCAGTTGCTGCAGGGTCTGCAGCCCCTGCTCGCGCAGCGCCGCCCGACAGGCCTCGAGATCGGGGAAGGCCTGCAGCGCCTGCCACCAGATCGCACGGCCGGCCAGGAAGCCGTGGGCGCCGGCCGCGTAGGCGTAGCCCATCACGCGCTGGAACTGCGCGCCCGTGACGCCGGCCGACAGCATCACCCAGGGCACGCCGGCGCCGTCGCGCGCCGTGCGGCAGATGGCGCCCAGCTCGTCGAAGGCGCGCTGCGCCTCCTGGTGGGCCGCGCTGCCGTCCCGATCGGGCAGGCCGGCACCGGGCCAGGGGCTTTCGAGCTTGAACAGGTCGACGCCGTAGGCGGGGCGCGCGAACTCGCGCACGCTGTCCAGCACCAGGGGCGGCTGCTTGGCCGGCGCCTCGACATAGTCCGCCGTGTGGCCCGCGGCCTGCGCGAAGGGATAGACCAGCAGCTCCAGCACGAAGGGGATGTCCCAGCGTCGACACTCGTCGCCGACCTGCCGGACATAGGCCTGCTGGCGGGCGACCACCTCGGCCGACGCGTCGGGCCGGTACCAGGCCAGCACCTTGACGCCGTCACCGCCCGCACGCTTGATCTTCTCGACGCTCCAGTCGCGGATCGAGTGCGACAGCCGGCCACCGGGCGTGTCGGCGAAGCGGTGGTCCTCGAGCGTGACGACCAGCCCGGTGCGTGCCGGCAGCCGGCCCAGCGCGGCCGGGAAGGCGTAGTTGGGGTCGAGCAGCATCGCGCTGGCCGGGCCGTGCAGTTCGTCGACCAGCAGCCGCTTGACGGCCACCATGTCGGCAAAGCTCACGTCGGCCGGCGCGATGCCGCGCCGCGCGGCCACCAGGTTGGCGATCGGCGGGCGCTGGTCCAACGCGACCATCGTGAAGTGGCCGGACTCGTTGGCCAGACGCCGCAGGCCGCGTGTCTTGCCGAGGTTCAGGGGAGCGTGCATGCAGGGTCCTTGACGAGGAGCGGGCCGGTGTCTCAGTCGAACGCCAGCATCGGCTTGACCAGTTCGCCAGCCGCGAAGCGGGCGAACATCTCGGGCAGCTGCGCCAGGCCGAAGCGGGCGTCCACCAGTTGCCGGTAGCGCGCCTTGTCGCGACGCAGCCACTCGACGTTGGCGGCGATGTCGCCGACCGGAAAGTAGAAGGTGCGGACCATGTGGAAGTCCTTGCGGCGGATCGCCTTGTTCTCCTGCACCGGCCAGGGCTGATCGTTCTCGCCCACCAGCACCAGCACGCCGCGCGGGGCGACGATCTCCAGCCCCAAGCTGCGCGCGGCGTGCGCGCCGCTGCACTCCAGGATCAGCCGGAAGCGCTTCGACGCGTCGCCCACCGCGTGGCGGCGCGCGCCGAAGGACTCGGCGAGCTGCAGGCGCTCGGCCTTCAGGTCACTGACGTGGATGTCGCGGTAGCCCAGGTTCTGCAGCGCGATGATGCCGCCCAGCCCCACCGGACCGGCGCCGATCACCAGCACCGGGCCGCTCTCGTCGGGCGGGGCCAGCCGCATCACAAAGCGCACCGCGTGCCCGGTGGTGCCGATGGTGTCCAGCAGCAGCGGGGCCAGGTCGTCCTCGATGTCGTCGGGCACCGGCAGCAGGCACTGCTCGGGCACCGTCAGGTACTCGGCGTAGCCGCCGGGCCGGTCCCAGCCCATCAGCAACGACAGGCTCTGGCACAGGTGGGTGTCCCCGATGCCGCAGGACGCGCAGTGCCCGCAGTGCACCGGGATGTACACCAGGCTGCGCTGGCCGTGCAGCCGGTGGCCGGGCTGCTCGACGATGCCGAAGATCTCGTGCCCCGGCGTGACGCGCGTGCCCTTGATCCACGGCTTGGTGTCCGAGCCGCACAGCGCGGTGCGGCGCACGCGCAGCAGCACCTCCCCGACGGCCGGCTGCGGGCGCTCGGTCTCGGCCAGCGTGATGCGGCGGTCGCCCTCGAAGACGGCGGTGTGCATGGTCGGGATCTCCTGGCCGGCGCGCCGCGGTGTCGGCCGGCACCGGACGGTCGAAGTGGGAATGGAACCGGTTTCAACAGTGTTCAGGGAACGACGGTGGCCGTCAAGGCTTGGCGGGTCGATCGAGGGTGTGGATGCCTATTGGATCTGCGGGATGTTGGGTTCATCACACGGCTCCCGCTTTCTGTAAACTGTTTCAGCATGAAGGCCAAGGCGATTGGCATTCGCGACGTGGCGCGGCACGCCCAGGTGTCCATCGCGTCGGTGTCGCGCGTGCTCAACGAGCCGGCCCTGGTGCGGCCCGAGCTGCGTGCGCGCATCGACGCGGCGATCGCCGAGCTGGGCTACATCCCGGACGCGGCGGCGCGGGCACTGGCCTCCCGGCGCACACGCACCATCGGGGCCATCGTGCCGACGGTGGACAACGCGATGTTCGCGCGGGGCATCGAGGCCTTGCAGGGCACGCTGTCGCTGCGCGGCTACCTGCTGCTGCTGGCCACCAGCGGCTACGACCCCGAGGTCGAGCATCGCCAGGCGCAGAACATGGTCAGTCGTGGCGTCGACGGCCTCATCCTGCGCGGCGACGTGCACACCGACGGCCTGCGCCGGCTGCTGCAGCACCAGCGCATCCCCTTCGTCAACGTCGGCGTCTACCACCCCGACAAGCCCTATGCGTCGGTGGGGGCCGACAACGTGATGGCCGGCTACCGCGCCGCGCAGTACCTGCTGGGCCTGGGGCACCGCCGCATCGGCATGGTGGCGGCGCTGTCGCGCCACAACGACCGCGCTGCGGGCCGCGTCCTGGGTGTGCGTCGCGCGCTGCGCGAGGCCGGCCTGGACCTCGAGCCGCGCTGGTTCACCGAGGTGCCCTACCACCTGGACGATGCGCGCCAGGCCGCGCGGCTGGTGCTGTCGGGCGCCGAGCGGCCGACCGCGCTGATCGGTGGCAACGACGTCATCGCCTACGGCGTGATGCTCGAGGCCGAGCGCCACGGGCTGGTGGTGCCGCGCGACCTGTCGGTGATGGGCTTCGACGACCTCGAATGGAGCCGCCACCTGCGGCCGAGCCTGACCACGCTGCACCTACCCACCGACGAGGTGTGGACCCGCGCCGGGCTGTACCTCGTGCACACGCTGGCCGGCGAGCCGGCGGCGCCGCACTACGAGGTCGAGGCCACGCTGGTGGTGCGCGAGTCCACCGGCGCGGCGCCGGACTGACCGCGGCCGGCGTCGCGCCGCGCATCCGTCGGCAGTTGGCGGCCGGGCGGCCGTGTCGAGGCGCGCGTCCGTTCCAGGCGGGCGGCACTTCGGCCACCGCCGAAGCGAGCTGGCGCGCCGGCGGGCTACGCTGGCATCCCGCATCATCGAGCTTGGCCCCGCATGTCCATCACCTGCTTCATCCGCTACCAGATCGACCCGTTCCAGCGCGAGGCCTTCCGTGCCTACGCCGAGGCCTGGGGACGCATCATTCCGCGCTGCGGGGGCCAGCTGCTGGGCTACTTCCTGCCCCACGAAGGCAGCAACGTCGAGGGCTGGGGCCTGGTGGGCTTCGACAGCCTGGCCGCCTACGAGGCCTATCGGCAGCGCCTGAAGGCCGACCCCGAGGCGCAGGCCAACTTCGAATTCGCGGCGCGCGAACGCTTCATCCGCTGCGAGGAGCGCCGCTTCCTCGAGCCGGTGGCCTCGACATGCATGCGCCCGGCCGCTGCATGACGCCCTCGACGCACCCGATGCGCCGCCGGGGCCAACAGGGCGGCCGGCGATGAGCACCGCGGCGCGCCGCCGCGGGCCGGCGGCCGGCCCGGCGCCGCGGCCGCGCCAGGCCAGCGCCACGCCGCACGAGCCGCGGCTGGCGCGCATCGCGGCGCAGATCGCCGACCCGTCGCGGGCGCGCATGCTGGCCTACCTGCTGGACGGCGAGCGCGCGCCGGCCAGCGAGCTCGCGCAGGCCGCCGGCGTGTCGGCCAGCACCGCCAGCGGCCACCTGCAGCGCCTGCTCGACGAGGGCCTGGTGGTCTGCGAGCCGCGCGGCCGGCATCGCTACTACGCCCTGGCCGACGGCGAGGTGGCCGACGCCTTGTCGGCCCTGGCGCTGCTGGCCGAGCGCAGCAGCCACGTGCGTCGATGGGCCAGCCCCGAGCGTCAGCGCCTGCGCGAGGCCCGCTGCTGCTACGGCCACCTGGCCGGGCGGCTGGGCGTGAACCTGTTCGACAGCCTGCGCGCGCGCGGCTGGCTGGCCGGCGACGGACCCGACTACGAGCTCAGCGACAGCGGGCGGGATGGGCTGCTGCACTGGGGCCTGCCCGCCGAGGCCTTGCTGCCGCGGCGTGGCCAGCGCTGGGCCTACGCCTGCCTGGACTGGTCGGAGCGGCGCGACCACCTGGCCGGCACCCTGGGCCGCGCCTTGCTGGAGCACGGCATGCAGAAGCACTGGTGGCGTCGGCGCAGCGGCGAACGGGCCCTGGACCTCACGCCAACGGGCCGGCGTGCGCTGGCCGGGTGGCTGGACGAGCCGGCACCGCCTGCCCCGTAGCACACGCCGTGGCGGCGCCCGCGGGTGTCGCGCGGGCCGTTGCGACGGCCGCTCAGCTGCCGCCCGTGGGCGCGTCGGTGCGCTCGCGGTCGTAGTAGTCCACCGAGGTCTCGGCACGGAACATCTTCCACAGGCGCGGCTTGCCGGGCTCGTCGGCGCAGATGACGACCTTGCCGGAGTCGGGGTACTCGCAAGCCTCCACCGGCACCCGGTTCGACAAGGCCAGGTAGCGCATCTCGTCGCGGCCGGTGTTGATGATCTGGTGCGCCACCTCGGGGCCACCGGTGGGGCAGGCGATGACGTCATGACGGCGGATCGGGTAGCGCTGGTCGCCGAATCGCAGCTCGCCCTCGCCCTCGAGGATCAGGAACATCTCCTCCTCGCCGCGATGGGCGTGGAAGGGGCATTGCGCCTTGCCCGGCGGCAGGATGGTGAGGTTGTAGCCGAGCTGGCGCGCGCCGATGCCGTCGCTGAACTGCGCGCGGCGCGAGGTGTAGTAGCCGTTGTCCTCGATGTCGGTGAACTCGACCTCGTCGAGGTTGGCGATGGGCTTGACGGGCATGCGGGCTCCTGGGGCCGTGATGGTGAATGGAAAGGGGCGTGACGGTGGACGGGGCGGGGCCGGGGTCGCGACCGTGAACCGGGACAGGTGGCCGCCGGCCCGCGCGGGCCAGCGCGGCCTCGCACGGCGCGATCGCCTTGCGCCGTGCGTGCGGCCTCAGACCCGGAGCATGCCGCGGAAGCCGCGTGCCGCGTAGTACGACTCGGCGCCGTTGTGGTACACGAACACCCGGCCGAAGCGGCGGTCGCAGAACAGCGCGCCGCCGAGCGCCCGGACATCGGGCGGCGTGGCCACCCAGCTCGAGGTCTTGGTGTCGAAGCTGCCCAGCGTCTGCAGGTGCCGGTACCCGGCTTCGTCGAGCAGCTCGATGCCCATCGAGGCCGCCTCTTCGAGCGCACTGCCTCGGGGCTTGTTCTGCTTGCGGGCATCGAGGGCCGCGCGGTCGTAGCACAGGCTGCGGCGGCCGGCGGGGCTCTCGGCGGCGCAGTCGCAGAAGCTCAGGCGTCCCGCCGCGTCGATGCCGCCGATGACGTCCGGCTCGCCGCCGCTGGCCTCCATGGCCTGCAGCGCCCGCAGCGCGGCTGCGTGGCCGTCCAGGCGGGCCCGCACGGCGGCCCACTCGATCGCCGGATGACGGGCCGGGTGGCGCTCGAAGCGCGCCTTCAGTGCACGCAGCAGGTCGTCGCGGGATGCGTCCGTCATGTCGCCACCGAGGTTGACGGCGTCGACGCGGCCGCATGCCGGACCGACGCGCGCCGGCGATCTTGACCGTCCACCGCCCGGCTGGCAAGGCAGCCGGCGGTCGGTTGCCGCTGTCGGCACCGCGTCGTCCCCTCCAGTTCGATGCGCAGCGGCCGATAACGAGGCAGGGACGCCAACCCTCCCGCCATGACGCCACACCCCTGGACCCGCGAGCTCACCGAGGCGATGCACGTCGTCGGGACCGGCCTGCGCAAGTTCTGGACCGACGACATCTGGCCGCTGCTGATGTCGGTCTGGATCTTCCTGGTGATGGCCGCGCCGATCATCGTGGTCATCCTCGTGCTGTGGTACCTCGACTCGATCGGTTACCGGGCGTCGTCGGGCTTCTACAGCATCGGCTGAGGCCGGACCCGGGCCCGCCCCGCTCCGCGGATCCCTCGCCTGCCGAGGATCGGTTGCCGTCGGTCATGCGCGGCCGGCGGACCGGCGACGCCCCCTACTGCCCCTCGGGCGGCTCCCAGAGTTCGACCTTGTGGCCCTCGGGGTCGACGACGTAGCCGAACTTGCCGAACGCCGACTCCTCCACCTTGTCCAGCACCTGGCAGCCCTCGGTCCGCAGCACCGCCAGCAGCGCATGCAGGTCGGCGACCCGCAGGTTGACCATGAACGGGGACGGGTCCGGCTCGAAGTAGCGCGTGTCCTGCGGGAACGGGCTCCAGATCGTCGTTCCGCGCGCGCCCGCCGGGTCGTCCGCCCAGCGGAAGGCCGCGCCGCCCCAGTCCTCGACCGCCAGGCCCAGGTGCGTGCGGTACCACGCGGCCAGTGCCGCGGGGTCCCTCGCCTTGAAGAAGATGCCGCCGATGCCGGTGACGCGTTTCATGGGTGTGCTCCAGGTTGGCCGCCGTGGCGGGTCGAACGAAGGTGGCAGAAGGGGCAGGGCCGGGCCGCCGCCGCACGGGTCCAGGCGCGCGCGCCTCGAGCCTCAGCCGCC
>WBZL01002134.1_pt1 | contig 19542 bp, 17 predicted proteins | sample 5204291 | NCBI WGS metagenome assembly WBZL01 (sample SAMN12344345, study PRJNA552823) | activated sludge metagenome | biome: Activated sludge suspended growth; feature: Nitrification reactor; material: Wastewater; isolation source: activated sludge from nitrification reactor of wastewater...
GGTGCTCAACGACAACGACATGTCGATCAGCCCGCCCGTCGGGGCCCTCAACCGCTACCTGGCGCGGCTGATGAGCGGCAACTTCTACACCGCGGCACGCGAAGGCGCCAAGGCGGTGCTGAAGAACACCCCGCTGTTCGAGCTGGCGCGACGTTTCGAGGAACACGCCAAGGGCATGGTGGTGCCCAGCACCATCTTCGAGGAGTTCGGTTTCCAGTACGTCGGGCCGATCGACGGCCACGACCTCGAGTCCCTGATCCCGACCCTGGAGAACCTGCGCGCCCGCAAGGGCCCGCAGTTCCTGCACGTCGTCACCAAGAAGGGCCGGGGCTACAAGCTGGCCGAGGCCGACCCGGTCAACTACCACGGGCCCGGCAAGTTCGATCCGGCGGTCGGTCTGGTCAAGCCGGCCACGCCGCCCAAGCCCACCTTCACGCAGGTGTTCGGCCAGTGGCTGTGCGACATGGCCGCGGCCGACGCGCGCCTGGTCGGCATCACGCCGGCGATGCGCGAGGGCTCGGGCATGGTCGAGTTCCAGCAGCGCTTCCCCAAGCGCTACCACGACGTCGGCATCGCCGAGCAGCACGCGGTGACCTTCGCCGCCGGGCTGGCCTGCGAAGGGCTCAAGCCGGTGGTGGCCATCTACTCCACCTTCCTGCAGCGTGGCTACGACCAGCTGATCCACGACGTGGCGATCCAGAAGCTGCCGGTGGTCTTCGCGCTCGATCGCGCCGGCATCGTCGGTGCCGACGGCGCCACCCACTGCGGGGCCTTCGACATCGCGTTCCTGCGCTGCGTGCCGCATTGCAGCGTGCTGACGCCTTCCGACGAGAACGAGTGCCGCCAGGCGCTGACGACGGCGTTCCGCCAGGAGCACCCGGTGGCCGTGCGCTACCCGCGCGGGGCCGGCATCGGCGCCGCGATGGAGTCCGGGCTCTCCGAGTGGCCATGGGGCCGCGGCGTCGTGCGCCGGCGCGGCCAGGGCGTGGCCGTGCTGGCGTTCGGCACCCTGTTGCATCCGGCGCTCCAGGCCGCCGAGGCCCTGGATGCCACGGTGGCCGACATGCGCTTCGCCAAGCCGCTGGACGACGACCTGGTGCTCGAGCTCGCGCGCAGCCACAAGGCCCTCGTGACCATCGAGGAAGGCAGCGTGGCCGGTGGCGCCGGGTCGGCGGTCGGCGAGTGCCTGGCCGCGCACGGCGTGGCGATGCCGCTGCTGCAACTCGGCCTGCCCGACGACTTCGTCGGACACGGCGACCCGGCACGCCTGCTGGCCGCCTGCGGGCTGGACGCGGGGGGCATCGAGGAGTCGATCCGCCGCCGCTTCCTGTCCGCCCGGCCGACGCTGACGGCGGTCAACGCCTGATGCAGCGGTTTTGAACGGTGTCCCTGTAATCCCTGCGACGGCCGCGGCCGGCTCGCCGTGAGATCCTCCCGACCCTGATGACGAACCTGACCGACGCCCTCCACATCCCCGACACGCAGAGCGAGCGTGACGAGCGGCATGTCGCGATCCAGCGCGTGGGCGTCAAGGGCGTGCGCTATCCGCTGCAGGTCGAGGTGGCCGGCGTGGTGCAGTCGACAGCGGCCTCGTGGACGCTCGACGTGGCGCTGCCGGCCGAGCAGAAGGGCACGCACATGTCGCGTTTCGTGGCCTGGCTGGACGCGCTCGACGGGCCGATGACGGCCGCGACGCTGCGTGACCGGCATGCCGCGATGCTGCACAAGCTCGGCGCCTCCGAGGGCCGCGTCGAGGCTGCCTTTGCGTTCTTCCTGCGCAAGCGCGCGCCGGTGTCGGGCCTGCAGAGCCTGCTCGACTATCAGGGACGCTGGATCGCCGAGACGCGTGCCGGCCGCACCGTGCTGCAGGCCGAGGTGGTGGTGCCGGTGAAGAGCCTGTGCCCCTGCTCGAAGGAGATCGCCGACTACGGCGCGCACAACCAGCGCTCGCACGTGACCATCCGCGTCGAGTTGATGCAGCCGGTGGAGTGGCACGAGCTGGTTCGCTACGCCGAGGACGAGGCCAGCAGCGAGCTGTGGCCGATGCTCAAGCGCACCGACGAGAAGTGGGTCACCGAGCGTGCCTACGAGAACCCCAAGTTCGTCGAGGACCTGGTGCGCGACGTCGCGCTGCGCCTGAACCAGGATGCGCGCATCGGTGCCTACGTGGTCGACGTCGAGAACTTCGAGTCGATCCACAACCACAGCGCGTACGCCCGCATCGAGCGGGCCTAGCACCACACCGCGCCTGGCGCGCGGTTACGCCATCACGCCTGCGCGCGGTCGCGCCGCCGCGCAACCCGCCTCGGCCGCCCGTCGACCGGGTGCAATCGTGCCACCCGGGACGCCGGCGCCCCGGTGTCGTCGGTGTCGTCGACCCCCGCCCATTGCGCGCGCCGGCTCGCGCTCGCACGGGTCCGGCTGCCGACGACGCAGCCTGCGGTCGCGGCGGGCTCTTATACTGCGACTGATTTCATCGCAGTTGATTGGATGTCCCACTTCGGTGTCAAGGTCGAGTACGCGCTGCACACGCTGCTCAACATCGCGATCGCGGATCCCGGTGCCGCACCCAGCTCGCGCGAGTTGGCCGCGTTCCAGCGCCTGCCCCTGGCCTTCGTGCGCAAGCTGCTCACCGAGCAGCAGCGCGCCGGCCTGCTGCGGGCCGCCGAAGGGCGGCGCGGCGGCTGGCAACTGGCGCGCGACGCGTCGCACATCTCGATGCTCGAGGTAGCCGATGCCGCCCAGGGACGCGTGCCGCTGTTCGACTGCCGCGACGTGCGCACGCGCTGCGCGATGTGGGAGGACACCGCCGTACCGGCGGCCGCGCGCCGCGGTGTGTGCGAAATCCACGCCGTGATGCAGCAGGCCGAGGCCGCGATGCGCGCACGCCTGGCCGTCGTCACGCTGGCCGACCTGCGCGACCGTGTCGGGCGCAAGAGCCCTGCCTGGGTGCACGAGGCAACGCCACGCTGGTTCGCCGTCCAGGCGCGGCGCCGCGGCCCGGGGGCCGCCGCATGAAACCGGCCGACGTGCTGGTGGTCGGGGGCGGCTTCGCCGGATTCTGGGCGGCGCTGGCGGCGCGTCGCGTATTGGGCCCCGACCGCGCGGTGATGCTGGTGTCCGAGGGACCGGTGCTGCAGCTGCGGCCACGCCTGTACGAAGAGCGACCGCAGGACCTGGGCATGGCTCTGCAGCCGCTGCTGCAGCGCTGCGGCATCGACTTCGTGCAGGCCCGCGTGCAGTCCCTGTCGCTGGCGGACGATCGCGTGCACCTCGCGGACGGTCGGGCGCTGGGCTTCGGCCGGCTGGTGCTGGCCTGCGGCAGCGCCATGCCCCGACCGCCGGTGCCCGGTGCCGAGCAGGCGTTTTCGATCGACACGCAGGCCGATGCGATGGCCTTCGACGCCCGGCTGCAGGTGCTGGCGCGGCAGGCCGGTGCGCCGGCCATCGCCGTCCTGGGCGCCGGGTTCACCGGGATCGAGCTGGTGCTCGAGCTGCGTGACCGCCTGGCTGCACATGGCGGTGCTGCGCAGGCCGATCGGGCCCGGCTGCTGCTGGTCGATCGCAGCACCGAGGTGGGCCCCGAGCTCGGGCCCGGCCCACGAACGGCGATCGAAGCGGCACTCCACGACGCGCGCATCGAGCGACTGCTCGGCGTGCGCGTCGAGGGCATCGAAGCCGGCCGGCTGCGCCTGCAGGGGCAGCCCCCGATCGAGGTCGACGCCGTGGCGCTGGCCACCGGCCTGCGGGCGGCGCCGCTGGCCTGCCAGGTGCCGGGCGATCACGACGCGCTCGGTCGTGTCGTGGTCGATGGCGCGTTGCGTGCGCCGCAGGCCGTTCGCGTCTTCGTCGGCGGCGATGCCGCGGCCGCCGACACCGGTGGTGGCCGCCTGGCGCTGCAGTCGTGCCAGCATGCACTGCGCATGGGGCGCTTCGCCGGCGAGAACGCGGCGCGCGATCTGCTGGGAGTTGCCTGGCTGCGCTATGCGCATCCGCGCTACGTCACCTGCCTGGACCTGGGGCGGGCCGGAGCCGTGTACACCGAAGGCTGGGAGCGTCGCGTTCGCGCGACCGGCGCCGAGGCCAAGGCGATCAAGCAGCGCATCAACCGGCAGGTCATCGTGCCGCCGGCCCTGGCCAGTGCGGAGGAACTGCTGGAGTTGTCGCGCATCGCCGAGATGCCGGACGCAGCCTGAGGCCGCGGCGCGATCGCGACGCCGGGTGCGAGGACCGGCAAGCCGTGCCTAGCGCGCATAGGCCGGCTTCATCAGCAGCAGGGCGCACAGTGCGAACGCCGCGGCGGCCAGCCAGGCCCACCCGGCCAGCGTGCCGCCCGGCAGAGGCTGACTGGCCGTGAACGCGATGCGCGACAGCGCCGCGAAGGCCAGCGTGGACGACAAGGCGCCGCTCATCAGGCCCTCGCGGCCCGTGTGGCCGAAGACGAGCGCGGCGCTGAAGGCGGCGCACAGCAGCATGGCCCAGCCCGCGCCGGTGACGAACTGCGCCACCACCAGCAACTCGAGCCCCGGCGCGAAGGCTGCACCGGCGGCCCCGATCATCGCGGCCTCGGCACCGAAGGCCATCGTGGCCACCGCGCCCAGCCGACCTGCCATCCAGCCGGCCGGCAGCAGCGCCAGGTTGAAGCCGATCCAGAACACCGGCAGCAGCCACGGCAGTTGATCGGCGCCGGTGCGCTGCAGGTACAGCGCCGAGCTGGCGACGAAGGCGTGCCACTGGAAGGCCAGTGCACCCACGACGCAGGCGGCCAGGTACCACCCACGATGGCCCTTCACCGCGGCGCCGGCGGGCTGCTCGGCCGCCGCGCCCGCCGGCCTGCGGGCAGCCGCGCCGGCGGCGTGTGTCGCATCGGCCGGCACCGGGCTCGCGCCCACGGACGCCAGGGCCAGGCGGCGCTCGGCCGCCACCATGCCCAGCGTCACCGCGGCCAGCGCCAGGCCCGACAGCGCGAACGGCCAGCGCGGATCGAGCGCCTTGAGCTGCAGGCCCAGGTAGGGCGCCAGGGCGTTGGCGATGCCCAGACCCAGCGTCGCGATCGCAATCAGCATCGGTTGCGCCGGCCTGGCCACGTGGCGGCCGAGCAGCGTCAAAGGCGGCGCGCGCAGCGCCGCCGAGGTCGTGGCCCACAGCAGGCCGACCGCCGTGAACAGGGCGGGCGACGCCTGCGGGGCCAGCCACGGCAGGGCCAGGAAGGCGGCGGTGGACACCAGCGTGGCCAGCAGCACCGCGCGGCCGATGCGACCCAGCACGCGCGCCGCGCGGTCGCTGGCCATGCCCACGATCAGGTCGGTGGCCAGGAAGACCAGCTGGTCGCCGACCAGCAGCCACGGCACCACCCGACGGTCCAGCCCGGCCTGCTGGGCCAGTTGAGGCAGGTAGATGGCGTAGACGATCCAGCCCAGCGCGAACAGGAACTGCACCGCTGCCAGGTACACCCCCACGCCGGTGGGCGCGCGACGAGGCTCGGTCACGGGGCAGGCAGGGCAGGAGATGTGGGACTGGGCATCACGTCTGCGCGGCAGGTCGGTGCGACGCGTCAGCGCGGATCGGTCCAGCGCAGCTCGTGTCGCCAGGTCAGCGGACCCAGTCGCTGCGCCACCGCGGCAGCGAGCGCCTCGCGCGTGGCGGCGGGTGAACCGGCCGCCACGCGCAGGACCTGGCCGTGCGTCGGATCGGCGACGACCTCGACGCGCGCGTCGTCGGCGGCCGGGAACACGCCTTCCAGCAACTGCTCGGCGACGCGGCGCGCCGCATCGATGCGCAGCGCCGGCTTGAAGATCTTGCCCACTGCGGTCAGTGGCATCGGCTCGATCGGGTGCACCGCCACCGGCACCGCGGCGCGCTCGGGGGTGCGCTCGCGCAGCCAGCCGATGATCGCGGCGGCGTCGAACTCGGCACCCGGCTTGAGCTGCACGTAGGCCACCGGCAGTTCGCCGGCGTAGACGTCGGGCTGGCCGACCAGCGCCGCCAGTGCCACCGCCGGATGGCGGTACAGCAGCTCTTCGATCGGTGCCGGATCGATGTTGTGGGCGCCGCGGATGATCACGTCCTTGGCGCGCCCGGTGATCCACAGCTCGCCCGGCGCGTCGATGCGGCCGAGGTCACCCGAATTGACCCAGCCGGGCTCGACGAAGGCCCCACGGTTGTGGCGGTCCATCAGGTAGCCGCCGAACACGCCGGGGCCGGCCATCGCGACCACGCCGATCTCGTCGGGGGCGCAGTCGCCCGCCGCGCGGCCCTCGGTGTCGACTTTGACGACCCGCACGCGGGAGTACGGCAGCGGCCGTCCCACCGAGCCGGCCTGGCGCGGCAGGTCGGGGTAGCCCATGCAGTGCACGCTGGCGGTCTCGGTCATGCCGTAGACCTCGAGCACCGGCAGCTGCATCTGCTGCTCGTAGGTCTGGATCACCGCCACCGGAATGGCCGACCCACCGCCCGAGACGCAGCGCAGGCTGGACCGGTCGGCGTCGCCCACGGGCACCTGCAAGGCGGCCGCCAGCACCGTGGGCACGGCACCGAACACCGGTGGCCGGTGGCGCTGGATCAGCCGCCAGACGTTGCGCACGGCACGTGGATCGCGCCAGCCGGCCGCGCCCAGCACCACCAGGTGCCCGCCGTTGGCCAGCACCGCCAGCCCCTGGGTGAGGGCGCCGCCGACATGGAACAGCGGCAGTCCGAACAGCAGCGCCGCGCCCGGTTCGACGATGCCGGTGATGCGCAGGCCCCAGGCCTGGTAGACCTGGTTGGCATGCGTGTGGCGGACCAGCTTGGGCGTGCCGGTGGTGCCGCCGGTGTGGAAGTAGCCGGCGAAGTCGTCCAGACCCGGCCGCCGCGCGCTGCGCAGGGTGTCGGCAGCCTGCGCATCGAGCGCGGCGTCGAAGTCGGCGGCGGCGGTCTGGGCGTGGCCGGCACCGCCGACCACCAGCACGTGCTTCAGGTCGGGCAGCTGGTCGCGCAGCGCACACGCCTTCTCCCAGATGTCCGAGCCCTCGGTGGGGCCCAGGGTCACCAGCACGCGGGTGCCGGCGGCGCGCAGGATCTCGGTCAGCTGCGAGGCCGACAACATCGGATTGACCGGGTTGGCCACGCCCACCGTCTGCGCACCCAGCAGCGCCACGAAGGCCTGCGGCACCAGCGGCAGCATCAGGCTGACCACGTCGCCCGCACCGACGCCGAGCGCGTCGAACAGGTTGCCGGCCTGCGTGACGCGCGCCACCAGTTGCGCGTAGCTCATCGTCTGCCCGGCATCGTCGGGGTCGACCTGGGGCAGAAAGGTCAGTGCGGGAGCCTGCGGGTCGATGCCGGCGCCGCACTGCAAGGCCTCGAAGGTGCTGGCCGCCGCGACCCGATCGCGCCACGGCGCCTGGGCTTCCAGCCGCGCGATCGCCTCGGGGCTGTCGAGCCGGGGGATGCGATCGCTGATCAGTCGGTCCAGCACATGGGCACGGGAGGTCGGCATGGGCGGCAGTCGGTACGTCGGGACGGCAGCCACGCTAGCGCACGCGGCAGCCCTGCGCCAGCCGGGCAAACCGCGTCCCACGGAGCGTCCCCGCGCCGGCAGCGACGGCCTGGCGCCGCGTCCACGCGCGGCGCGCAGGTCAGGACAAGCGGTGGGGGCCGGAGCGGTCGCCTCAGGCGCTGGGAAAGGTGCCCGGCAGCAGCACCGATCGGTCGACCTTCTGCAGCTGCGTGTGGCCGCAGAAGGCCATCGTCAAGTCGAGCTCCTTGTGGATGATCTCCAGGCACTTGGTGACGCCCGCTTCGCCCAGCGCGCCCAGGCCGTAGATCGCGGCGCGGCCGATGTAGGTGCCGCGTGCACCCAGCGCCCAGGCCTTGAGCACGTCCTGCCCGCTGCGAACGCCGCCGTCCATGTGGACCTCGATGCGATCACCCACCGCGGCCACGATGGCCGGCAGGGCGTTGATGCTGGACTCGGCGCCGTCGAGCTGCCGACCGCCGTGGTTGCTGACGATCAGCGCGTCGGCGCCCGAGTCCACCGCCAGCTTCGCGTCCTCGACGTCCTGGATGCCCTTGAGGATGAGCTTGCCGCCCCAGCGCTTCTTGATCCACTCGACGTCGCCCCAGTTCAGGCGCGGGTCGAACTGCTGGGCCGTCCAGGCCGACAGGTTGCCCATGTCGGAGACGCCCTTGACATGCCCGACGATGTTGCCGAACTGGCGGCGCCGCGTGCCCAGCATGCCCAGCCCCCAGCGCGGCTTGGTGGCCAGGTTGAGCCAGTTGGCCAGCGTGGGCTTGGGCGGCACCGACAGGCCGTTCTTCAGGTCCTTGTGGCGCTGGCCGATGATCTGCAGGTCCAGCGTCAGCACCAAGGCGCCGCAGTTCGCGGCCTTGGCGCGGTCGATGAGGCGCTCGATGAAGTCGCGGTCGCGCATCACGTAGAGCTGGAACCAGAACGGAGCGCGGGTATGGGCGGCGACGTCCTCGATCGAGCAGATGCTCATCGTCGACAAGGTGAAGGGCACGCCGAACTTCTCGCAGGCCCTCGCGGCGAGGATCTCGCCGTCGGCGTGCTGCATGCCGGTCAGGCCCACCGGCGCCAGGGCCACCGGCATCTTGACGTCGACGCCGACCATCCGCGTGGCGGTGCTGCGGTTCTCCATGTTGCAGGCCACGCGCTGGCGCAGCTTGATCTTCTGGAAGTCCGCTTCGTTGGCCTTGTAGGTGCTCTCGGTCCAGCTGCCGGTGTCGGCGTAGTCGTAGAACATGCGCGGCACGCGCTGGCGCGCCAGCACGCGCAGGTCTTCGATGTTCGTGATGACGGTCATCTCGGGTCTCCTCGGTGCGCATGCTACCGAGGGCCGTGCGGGCGCCGCGCGAAAGTTGTTCCGGATCGACCGGAACATCCGGCCGGCCGCGGGCCTGGAACCGCGCGAGCGCTCAGCCCGGCGTGCCGGACAGCGCCGTGCGCACCAGGGACCAGCCCGCTGCGGCCGCCTGCGCGCAGCGGCCGGCCAGCCAGTCGACGAAGTGACGGGCATCGTCGCCCGCCACCGGCGGCACGTGGTAGGCCTGGATCGGCGCCGTCGTGATGTCGAACAGCGGGCGCAGCGCGCCGCCGGCCAGGGCCGTGCGGGCCAGGCTGGGCCGCACCAGGGCCACGCCCTGGCTGCCCAGGGCCGCCTCGAGCACGAGGCCCAGGTCCACCAGGCGCGGGCCGTCGTCGGGCTCCGGCCAGTCCAGGCCGGCGGCCCGGAACCAGGGCACCCATGGCTCGATGGGCGTGCGCAGCAGCGCCGCGCCGGCCAGGTCGGCCGGCCGGCGCAGCGGCGGGCGGCCGTCGATCCAGCGCGGTGCGGCCATCGGCAGCACGACGTCGTCCATCAATACGCGGGCGCCCTCGACGGACTGCGGATCACCGGCCCGCACCGACACGTCCGCCACGCCGTTGCCGAGGTCGAGGTAGGGAATCGACAGCACCACCTCGATCTCGATCGCCGGATGCGCCGCGGTGAACGAGGCCAGCTCCGGCACCAGGATCTGGCGGGCGAAGGTCGGTGGCGCACTGATGCGCAGCTTGCGGCGGCGCTGTGCGCGGCTTCGGTGCTGCGGCATCGATGCCAGCAGCGACAACACCACGCGCAGGGGTTCGAGGTACTCGAGGCCGGCGGCCGTCGGGGCCAGGGCCTTGCCGTAGCGTTCGAAGAGCACCAGCCCGAGCAGATCCTCGACGGTGGCCACGCGCTTGCCGACGGCACTGGCACTGATCGCCAGTTCGTCGGCGGCGCGCTCGAAGCTGCCCAGGCGGGCCGCCGCCTCGACGGCGCGCAGGCCGTCGATCGATGGGATGCGCAGGCCGTCGGGCAGCGACATGCCGCCGAGTGTAGGAGCGGCGGCCGGTGTTCGCCGCACCCGGTCGGCGCGCGGGGCGACGCGTTGAGTGACGCGCTGGGCGACGCGCGAAGGCTGTCGCGGCTCAGCCGCAGCGGCTGCTGCCGCAGCCGGTGATCGGCTCGGCCTCGGCCGGCAGCGGCTCGCGCAGGGTGCGGGTCTCGGGGTCGTAGCCGCGTTCGAGCATGGTCTCGGCCAGGGCGGCGTCCATCAGCTGCGCGTGGGTGACGAACCACTGCGCCAGCTCGTCGACGAAGCGCCGTCCCATCTGGCCACTGGCATCGGCACGCAGCAGCGCCGGCACCTCGCGCAGCACCTTCAGCACATGCGCGTGCTGGAACGCGTGGCAGTTCTCGGGCGCGAAGCCGATGTCGGCCATCCAGCGCTCCTCCTGCTCGAAGTGGGCTTCGGTGTGCGCCAGCAGCTCGGCGAGCTGCGCGTCGACACACTCGACGCCATCGGCGAGCACCGCCTCCAGCCCCTGCAGCAGCTCGACGAACTCCTGGTGGGTGCGGTCCATGCGGGGTTGCTTCAGGGCCAGGGCTTCGGTCCAGGTCAGGGCGGTCATCGGCAGGCTCGTCGGGGCAGGATTCAGGCCGCGCGAGGCTAGCCAGCCCACGAAGACGGCGGCTTGCGACAGGTCAATTCACGCCCCGGGCGCCACCCCGTCCCGCCTATGATGACGCGATGGATGCCCCCGCCATCGCCATGCCCCGGCCGACCTGGCAGCGCGCGCTGTGGCTGACGGCGGGCCTGGCCGCGCTGGCCACCGGCATCGTCGGCATCGTGCTGCCGCTGCTGCCCACGACGCCGTTCGTGCTGCTGGCGGCATTCTGTTTCTCGCGCGGCAGCCGGCGCTGCGAGACCTGGCTGCTCGAGCACCCGCGCTTCGGTCCGATGGTGCGCGACTGGCGCGCGCGCCGCGCCGTGCCGCGCCGTGCCAAGTGGCTGGCCTGGTCGATGATGGCCGTCGGATCGGCCTGGTCGGCGTGGATGCTGCCGGCGCGCTTGGCCTGGCTGCCCGCAGCCTGCTGCCTGGTGGTGGCGGTGTGGATGTACCGCCTGCCCGACAGCGACGGGCAGGCCTGAGGCGCACGGCCCGGCGGGGTGGGGCACGGCGCACGATCGGCCGCCGCGCCCTGCGGTCCGGCGTCCCCGACGGCGGGCGGCGCCGCATGCGGGTCCGCCCGTCCGCATTCGGTCGTTCAGTACTTGTAGGGGTCGCCGCGTGGTGCGCTGCGCCGACGCGGCGTGAAGTTGAGCTGCGCGTTGCCGCTGGTGCTGGCACCGGCCAGCGTCACCCGCACGTTGGGTTGCGCCACCAGCTGGTCGGGATGCCAGAGGCGCAGGTCGGCGGCCCCGTCCGGCACGCCGCTGATCACCACCCGGCCGGCGGCATTGGTCACCGCCACCCAGGGCGAGGGGCTGACGTAGACATGGGCGCGCATCGAGCCGTGCAGATGGCAGCCCAGGCCCGTCGCGCCCGGCGCGTCCATCTTCAGGTCGACGCTCGGCTCGCTGCCGCCGCGCGCCGCCGCCAGGCGGAACTCGAACTGCTGCGCGGGGGCGATCGACCCCAGCGGCCCGCCGGGGGCCGAACGCACATGGTGATCGAAGCGGTCGCGGTTGACGAAGCGGATCGTGGCGCCCAGCGGCACCGCGGTGACGTAGGGCTCGAAGCGGATGTTCCGCTGCACCACCTCCACCGGCGTGGCCGGCGGCAGCGGCGCTGGCGCGCCGCCCACCGGCAGCACCATCACGACGGTGTCCGGCGCCGGCTGGCCATCGGGCGAGGTGACGTAGAACTGCAGCTCGCCCGCCGCGGCGGGCATGGCAGCGCCCGCCACGGCCACCCAGGCGGCGGCTTGCAGCAGGGCCGAGGTGAGGGTGATGCGCATCGAGCGGATCATAGGCGGGCCGTCGCCCGCGTCGCACTCGGGGCCGACCCACCTGCGCGCACCAGGTTGCCGGCGCGCACCCCCAGCAGGCGCAGCCGGCGCGACAGGTCCACGCGCTTCAGGCACAGCCCCGCGGTGCGTCGGATGGCCGCCGCGTCGGCGGTGGGGTCGGCCAGCGTGATGTCGCGCGTGACGGTGCGGAAGTCGTCGAAGCGCAGCTTGATGCCGATGGTGCGGCCGAGGTAGCCCTTGCGCTGCAGGTCGCCGGCCACCTGCTCGGCCAGGCGGGTGAAGATGGCGCCCAGCTCGGCGCGGTCGTCGACGGCATGCAGGTCGCGCTCGAAGGTCGTTTCGCGGCTCATCGAGACCGGTTCGCTGTGGGTGACCACCGGGCGGTCGTCGCGACCGTGCGACGCGGTGTGCAGCCAGCGGCCGTAGCTGCGACCGAAGTGCTCGACCAGCCAGGCCTCGCTCTGCCCGGCGATGTCGCCGATGGTCTGGATGCCCAGCTGCTGCAGCCGGGCGCCGGCCTTGGGTCCGATGCCGTTGATGCGCCGCACCGGCAGGGGCCAGATGCGCGTGGGGATGTCGGCCTCGGTCAGCACCGTCAGCCCGTCGGGCTTGTCCAGCTCGCTGGCGATCTTGGACAGCAGCTTGTTGGGCGTGACGCCGATCGAGCAGCTCAGGCCGGTGTTCCGGCGCACGTTGTTGCGGATGTCCTGCGCGACCGCGCGCACCCCGCCCAGCGCATCGTGCCCGACGCTGTCGGCGATGCCGGGGATGTCGGTCAGGTCGATGTAGATCTCGTCGATGCCGCGGTCCTCGATCACCGGAGCCAGCTCGGCCACGGCGGCCTTGAACAGCCGCGAGTAGCGCCGGTACTCGTCGAAGTCGGTGGGCAGCAGGATGGCGTCGGGCGCGCGCGCGGCGGCCTTCATCAGGCCCATGCCCGAGTGCACGCCGAAGTCGCGTGCCGCGTAGGTGGCGGTGGTGATGACGCCGCGCCCCTTGTAGTGGCGCAGCGTCGCGAAGCGCCGCGTGCCGTCGGGCTGCAGCTGAGGCTGGTGGCGGCGTCCACCGCCGATGACCACCGGCTGGCCCTTCAGTTCCGGGTAGCGCAGCAGCTCCACCGACGCGTAGAAGGCGTCCATGTCGAGGTGGGCGATCCAGCGGCGCGGTGGCATGGTGGACGGGGAGCGACGCGAGGTTAGCGCGCCGGCGGCACGGTCGCCGGCGGCCTACACTGGCGGCCGGATCACGAAGGGGCGCGCATGAGACCGACCAGCAGACGGCGGGACCGGGTGTGGACCTGCATGGTGTTGGCAGCCTGGGGGGTGGCGATGGGTCCGGCAACGGTGACGGCGCAGGTCGACCGCGGGGCGCTGGAGCGCGAGGTCACCGAGGCCGAGAAGGCCTTCGCGCGCAGCATGGCCGAGCGGAGCCTGGACGACTTCGCGCGCCATGTCGCCGAGCATGCGGTCTTCTTCGGGGCCGGCGAGCCCCTGCGCGGCAAGGCCGCGGTGCTGGCCGGCTGGAAGGCCTTCTTCGACGGGAATGCCGCGCCGTTCTCGTGGTCGCCCGACCTGGTGGTCGTCACCGGCGACGGATCGCTGGCCCACTCGACCGGCCTGGTGCGCAACCCCGAGGGGCGGCCGATCGGGCGCTTCAACTCGGTGTGGCGGCGCGACGCCGACGGACGGTGGCGAGTCGTCCTCGACAAGGGGTCGCCGCTGACCGAGGCCGAGCGGCGGGCGCCGTAGCGGCGGCCGACGGCGCGACTCAGCAGCCGCCGAGCAGCGGGCTCACTTCGGCGGGCTCGCCGGCCTGGGGGGCTTCGACGTAGCGCACGGCGCAGCGGGCGGGATCGGGCGCGTCAGCGGCCTGGACCAGCAATTCGCCGACCGTGCCGACCGGGACCGTCGCGGGGCGGCGTACCAGCCAGGCCTCGCCGGCCAGCGGGCCCGACGCCGCGAGCAGGCCGCCGTGGAGGTCCGCCTGGGCCTGCGGGTAGCAATGGCGCAGCGGCACCATCACCTCGTCGATGCGCACCTGGGCGTCGCCGTCGGCCGCACAGCTGATGCCCTGGGCCTCGGCCTGGCTGCGTGCCGCGACGGCCACCACGCGCAGCGATTGAGCCAGGCCCTTGACCCGCACCTCGCGGGCCTTGGCCTGGACGTCGGCGTAGCGCGGCACGGCCACCGCGGCCAGCACGCCCAGGATCAGCAGGCCGGTGACCGCCTCGACGAGGGTCAGGCCGGCCTGGGCGCCGCGCAAACGGGCCTGGACGGGGGTGGACCGGGGAGCGATCGCAGACATGCTGCGGCGATTGTCCGCAGGCCACCCGACGGGCTTGGGGCCAAGAAGGCGCCGCAAGACCGCTCAATTCCGTGCGGCGGCCGTGGGGATGCCTGCGGCCCGCGCCCGCAGGCCGCTTGCCGCCCCGCGCGCCGCATCGCCTTCAGCCCAGGCGCGCGCGATGGGCGTCGATGCGCCGTCGAACCTGCTCGGGCGCCGTGCCCCCGACGACGCGGCGGGCTTCGAGCGAGCCGCGCAGGGTCAGCGCCGCCTGCACGTCCGCGCCGATCTGGGGATGCAGGGCCTGCAGTTCGGCCAGCGGCAGCTCGGCGAGGTCCAGGCCACGCTGCAGGGCCACCTTCACGGCATGCGCCACCGCCTCGTGGGCATCGCGGAAGGGCACGCCCTTCTTGGCCAGGTAGTCGGCCAGGTCGGTGGCGGTGGCGTAGCCGCGCAGCGCGGCGCGCTCCATCGCGTCGGCCTTGACGCGCAGGCCGCCGGACCATTCGCCGGTCTGCGGATCGCGCGTGCCGCCGACCATCTCGGCCATGATGCGCAAGGTGTCGCCCAGGGTGTCGACGGTGTCGAACAGCGGCTCCTTGTCCTCCTGGTTGTCCTTGTTGTAGGTCAGCGGCTGGCCTTTCATCAGGGTCAGCAGGCCCATCAGATGGCCGATCACGCGGCCGCTCTTGCCGCGGGCCAGTTCGGCGACGTCGGGATTGCGCTTCTGCGGCATGATCGAGCTGCCGGTGCAGTAGCGGTCGGCGAGGTCGATGAAGCCGAAGTTCTGGCTCATCCACAGCACGATCTCCTCCGCGAGGCGCGAGACGTGCACCATGCAGATGCTGGCGAAGGCGCTGAACTCGAGCGCGAAGTCGCGGTCGCTGACGGCGTCCAGGCTGTTCTCGCACACGCCGTCGAAGCCGAGCGAGCGTGCCACCGCCTCGCGGTCCAGTGGGTAGCTGGTGCCGGCCAGCGCGGCCGCACCGAGCGGAAGGCGGTTGGTGCGGCGGCGCACGTCGGCCAGGCGTTCGGCGTCGCGCGCGAACATCTCCACGTAGGCCAGCAGGTGATGCGCGAAGCTCACCGGCTGGGCCACCTGCAGGTGCGTGAAGCCGGGCATCACCGTCTCGGTGTGGCGGGCGGCCAGTTCGACCAGGCCCTGCTGCATCGCGATCAGCAGCGGGGCCAGGCGGTCGATCTCGCCGCGCAGCCACAGGCGCACGTCGGTGGCCACCTGGTCGTTGCGGCTGCGCCCGGTGTGCAGCCGCTTGCCGGCATCGCCGACCAGCGCGGTCAGGCGCGCCTCGATGTTGAGGTGGACGTCCTCGAGCTCGAGCTTCCACTCGAAGCGGCCGGCCTCGATCTCCTCGGCGATCTGGGCCAGGCCACGGCGGATGTCCGCCAGGTCCTGCCCGCCGATGATGCCCTGCGCCGCGAGCATCGCCGCATGGGCCAGGCTGCCGTCGATGTCGGCGCGCCACAGGCGGCGGTCGAAACCGACGCTGGCGGTATAGCGCTGGACCAGCTCGCTCATCGGCTCGGAGAACAGCGCCGACCAGGCTTGGGACTTGTTGGCCAGGGGATTGGAGGACATGCGGGGTAGGGGCGTTGGGGGCCAATGAGGCGGGTGACCGGGACCGCCACGGCCATCGCATCGTCGGGCGCGGGGAGCCGGCCGGTCCCGGCAGGCCAGGCGGTCGCGGCGGAGCCAGCGGGTCGGATGCGAGGGCCGCGCGGGATACCGCGCGTTGCAGCGGGGGTGACGGCAGTCCGTATTATCGGCGGCGCTTCCGACCCGCGATGGTGGCCCCGCAACCTCCCGATCCCGACTTCCCGCCCACCGGCAGCCGCCCGGCCAGCCTGTGGCCCGAGAGCCAGCGGGTCAGCGACTTCCGCAGCACGGCCCAGGCGTTGACGCGCTTCGACCCGCTGGCCGAGGAGCGTGCGCGCGAAGAATCGGTGGCTGCAGCGGCTTTCGATGTCTGCCACCCCTCGCTGGGTCTGCGGGCGGTGCTGCTGGTGCAGGTGGTGCTGGCCGTCGGCTCGTTGCTGACGGCCGATCGCCTGGCCGATTGGATGGCGCGCCAGGCCGCGGCCGCGTATGGCGGTGCGGCGGCCACGGTGCTGTGGCTGGTGGTGCTGTGCGCGCTGCGCGCGTGGCTGCAGGCACGCAGCGCACCGGCGCGGGCCGGCGCGGTGCTGGGCCTGGGGGCGTTGGCCGCGCTGGCCGCCTGGGCCCCGCTGTGGGCCCTCGGCCTGAGCGGCGACGGCGGCGGGCTGCGCTGGCTGGGCGTGCCCCTGGCCGGCGCGGCCTTTGCCGGCGCGCTGTGGGCCTGGCTGGCGCTGCGCGCGCGCATCTGGCAGCCGGCCACTGCCCACGCGCGGCTGGCCGAGCTGCAGTCGCGCATCCGGCCGCACTTCCTGTTCAACGCGCTCAACACCGCGCTGGCGTTGGTGCGCGTCGATCCCGAGAAGGCCGAGGCGGTGCTGGAGGACCTGGCGCAGCTGTTCCGCGTGGCACTGGCCGACGTCGGTGCCTCGGTGTCGCTGGACGAGGAGATCGAGCTCGCCAAGCGCTACCTGGCGATCGAGCAGGTGCGCTTCGGCCCGCGCCTGCAGGTCAGCTGGGACATCGATCCACGCATCGGCCGCGCCCGCGTGCCGCCGCTGGTGCTGCAGCCGCTGGTCGAGAACGCGGTGCGGCATGGCGTGGAGCCGTCGGTGGACGGCGGGCGTATCTGGATCGACGGCCTGGTGCGCCATGGTCAGGCGGTGCTGGTGGTCGGCAACACGGTCGGCAACGAACCGTCCAACCCGGGGCACGGCATGGCCCTGCACAACGTGCGCGAACGCCTGCAGCTGCTGCACGACGTGGCCGGCCAGTGCGAGGTGTGGCGCGAGGCCGGGCGCTTCCACGCGCGCATCACCGTGCCGCTGGACTGAAGGATCGGCTCGAGGTGGACACGCCGCTGCAGGTGCTGATCGTCGACGACGAGCCGCTGGCCCGGATGCGGCTGCGCCAGCTGCTGCAGGCGGTCGCCGACCCGCCCACGCAGGTGGTGGGCGAGGCCGGCGATGCCTCGTCCGCCCTGGAGATGCTGCGCGACGGGCCCTGCGACCTGCTGCTGCTGGACATCCGCATGCCCGGCCGCGACGGCATGCAGCTCGCCGCCGCCGTGCGCGCGCTGCCGCAGCCGCCGGCGGTGGTGTTCGTCACCGCGCACGGCCACCACGCCGTCAAGGCCTTCGAGCTCGATGCGGTGGATTACCTGACCAAGCCGGTGCAGCGGGAGCGGCTGGCCGATGCCCTGCGTCGCGTCGTGCAGCGGCGCTGGCCACTGCCGTCGCAGCCGGTGCCGCTGGAGGATGCGCCGGTGCTGATCGTCCAGGATCGCGGCCGGGTCCTGCGGGTCCCGGTTTCGGAGGTGCTGGTGCTCAAGGCCGAGCTGAAGTACGTGACGCTGCGCACCGCCACGGCCGCCCACCTGCTGGACGACTCGCTGACCGACCTGGAGCAGCGGCTGGGGGCGGGCTTCATCCGCATCCACCGCAACGCGCTGGTCGCGCGCCACGCGGTGCGTGAGCTGCAACGCCGCGCCGGTGGCGACGGCGACGAGGGTTGGGCGGTGCGCGTGGCGCCACTGGACGAGTGGCTGATGGTGTCGCGCCGCCAGCTCGCCGCGGTGCGCGAAGCGCTGTCCGCGCGCGGTTGAGCGCCGGCCCTCGGCCACCGAGCGGTCCGATGCGCGCCCTGCAACGTGTCGCCGAGCTGTTGCTCGCGCTGCTCATCCTTTTCGAGGAATGGGGCTGGGAGCCCTTGCAGCGCGCGATGGCCTGGCTGGCGCGTGCCCCGCTGCTGCGGCGGGTCGAGGCGTGGATCGTCCGGCTGGCGCCGGGTGCCGCGCTGGCCGTGCTGTTGCTGCCCTCGCTCGCGCTGGTGCCGGTGAAGCTGGGCGCGCTGTGGCTGCTGGCACGCGGCCAGGCGCTGCTGGGGCTGGCCCTGATCGTCGTCGCCAAGCTGGTCGGCACCGCGGTGATGGCGCGCCTGTTCACGCTCACCCGACCCGCCCTGCTGCGCATGCCCTGGTTTGCGGCGGCCTATGCACGCTGGACGGACTGGAAGGAGGCGCTGCTGGCGCGGGTGCGCGCGTCGGCCGCCTGGCGCGCCGCAGGCGAGCTCCGTCAGCGCCTGCGCGGGCGATGGGATCGGCTGCGCGGCCGACGGATGTGAGGCAGCCCGGCGAGGCCCTGCGCGGTCGGTCGTCACCGGGACGCCGCGCCGCGGGCGCCCGCGCGCTCGAGGTTGCGCGGAGCTTCCCTCGATGGGCCCGGCTCTCGCGGGGCGCGACGACCCGCCGGGCCTGCAAGGGCCGGCGACGCGAGGCCCGACCGGTCGCTCAGCCGGTGTTGCGCAGGCCTGCGGCGATGCCGTTGATCGACAGGTGGATGCCGCGCTTGACGCGCTCCATCGCCGCGGCGTCGATGCCGCCGCGCCGATGGCGGCGCAGCAGTTCGACCTGCAGGTGGTTCAGCGGGTCGAGGTAGGGGAAGCGGTGCGCGATCGAGCGCGCCAGCGCCGGGTTGCTCTGCAGGCGCTCGGCCTCGCCGGTGATGCGCGACAGCGCGTCGTGGGTGCGTTGCCACTCGGCCTTGATGGCGGCGAAGATGCGTCTGGCCGCGCGCGCATCCTCCGCCAGCTCGACGTAGCGCGCGGCGATGCGCAGGTCGCTCTTGGCCAGGACCATGTCCAGGTTGGACAGCAGCGTGCGGAAGAAGGGCCATTGCCGGTGCATGCGCCGCAGCAGCTCGAGTCGCGCGGCGGCATCGGGACCGGTGCCGACATAGGCCTCGACCGCACTGCCGAAGCCGCACCAGCCGGGCAGTGCCATGCGGCACTGGCCCCATGAGAACGACCAGGGGATCGCGCGCAGGTCCTCGATGGCACGCGTCGCCTTGCGCGATGCGGGCCGCGATCCGATGTTCAGCTCGGCGATCTCGCGGATCGGGGTGGTGGCGAAGAAGTAGTCGGTGAAGCCCGGGGTCCGGTGGACGAGCTGCCGGTAGGCCTCGAAGCTGGCCGAGCTGAGCGCCTCGGCGGCGTCGAGGAAGGCCTTGGGCGCTGTCTTGGTGGGGTGCAGCATGGTCGCCTCGAGCGTCGCGGCCACCAGCGTCTCGAGGTTGCGCCGGCCGATCTCGGGGTTGGCGTACTTCGAGCCGATCACCTCGCCCTGCTCGGTGAGTCGGATCTGGCCGTTCACCGTGCCCGGCGGCTGCGCCAGGATGGCCTGGTAGCTGGGCCCGCCGCCACGCCCGACGGTGCCGCCCCGGCCGTGGAACAGGCGCAGCGTGATGCCGTGCGAGGCACGCAGACCATCGAACAGCCGCACCAGCGCCGTCTCGGCGCGGTAGAGCTCCCAGTTGCTGGTGAAGACGCCGCCGTCCTTGTTGCTGTCGCTGTAGCCCAGCATCACGTCCTGTT
>WBZL01002135.1_pt1 | contig 19538 bp, 21 predicted proteins | sample 5204291 | NCBI WGS metagenome assembly WBZL01 (sample SAMN12344345, study PRJNA552823) | activated sludge metagenome | biome: Activated sludge suspended growth; feature: Nitrification reactor; material: Wastewater; isolation source: activated sludge from nitrification reactor of wastewater...
CTGCCGATCAGCGCCTGCGCCATCGACCGCCGCACCGCCGGCCGAACCCTCGCGCCACAGCATCGGAACCGCCGGACGTGACGACGCCCGCGCCATCGGCGCTCACCGCCGCCGACTTCCACGACAACCACCCGTGCACCGGCCCCTCGATGACCGCCCACACCAACACCGTGACACCTGCGACGGACAACAGCACGCCGAACGGGTCGAAGCGGTGCAGCGTGCTGTCACGCGAGGTGGGCACCACCCACCCGACGAGCACCATCGCCACTGCGACCACCGGCACGTTCACCAGGAAGATCGAGCCCCAGGAGAAGTGACGCAGCAACAGGCCGCCCACCACCGGCCCGGTGGCCACCGCGAGGCCGCTGGTCGCGGCCCACATCGAGATCGCCACCGCCCTCTTCTTCGGCTCGGTGAAGACGTTCACCAGCGTGGCGAGGGTGGCCGGGAAGATGAGCGCGCCACCGATGCCCATCACCGCCCGCCAGATGATGAGGTGGTTGGCCGTGCCGGCGAACGAGGCGAACACCGACGTGATCGCGAACACCGCGAGGCCGATCTGCAGCACGCCCTTGCGCCCGTAGCGGTCGCCGATCGTGCCCGAGGCCATCAGCAGCCCGGCGAACACGAGCACGTAGGCATCGACGATCCACTGCAGTTGGCTGGTGGTGGCGCCCAACTCGCGCACGAGGGTGGGAAGGGCGACGTTCACGATCGTGCCGTCCACGACGATGATGAACACGCTCATGCACAGCACGGCGAGCACGAGGCCCGGCGAGCGCGTCTGCCCGGCCGGGTTCGGGGCGGCGATCGTTGAGTCCACGGTGGCTCCTGGGGGTGGGATGCGAGGGGGTCGACGCATCTTCGCCGCGACGGTAGGCGCGCCGGCGAGGCGGAGACCACGGTCATCGGACACACCCCACGAGTAGCGTGCAGTCCGTGAGCCGTGCCGCACGCCGAACCGTCAGCGCTATGGCCGCGTGCGTCACCCTCGTCGCCACCGGGTGCAGCAGCGCGGCGAGCGACAGCAGTGGGCAGGCACCGGCCACCGCCACCACCGTGCCCTTCACCACCGCCGCCAGCACGAGTACATCGAGCACCACGAGCACGAGCACCACGAGCACCACCACCACGATCCCCGCGCTCGTCGACCCGAACTCGTTCGGCCAGCCGTACGGCACCGTGGTGCCCGGCCTGCTCACGTTCCGCGGCAACCCCACGCGCAGCTTCTACGGCACCGGCCCCGTGCCGCGCACCCAGCCCCAGGTGTTGTGGAGCTACCCGGGCAACAAGATGTGCGGCGACAGCAGCGAGTACGGCGAGGTGCGCACCTGGTGCGGCACCGGCTGGACCGGCCAACCTGCCGTGTTCGAGCGCGACGGCCGCACGTGGGTGGTGTTCGGCGCCTACGACTACAACGAGCACTTCGTCGACGGCGCCACGGGCCAGGACATCATCCCCCCGTTCGCCACGGGTGACATCGCCAAGGGCAATGTCACCGTCGACCCCGATGGGTACCCGCTCGTCTACGCAGGGTCGCGCGACAACTACCTGCGGATCATCGCCTTCGACGGCACGGCACCACGCGAGCTGTTCAAGATCAACGGCCGCACCGGCGACCGCGTGTGGAACGACGACTGGGACGCGGCCCCGCTGATCATCGGCGACTACCTCATCGAGGGGGGCGAGAACAGCTGGTTCGTGGGCTACAAGCTCAACCGGGCCTACGCCGCCGACGGCACCGTCACGGTGAACCCGCAGGAGGTGTTCCGCGTCCAGGGTTGGGACGATCAGCTGTTGCGCGACCTCGGCGGGCAGGATCCGCGCCGGGTCAGCCTGGAGTCCTCGGTCGCGGTCAGCGGCGACACCGCATGGTTGAACAGCTCCGGCGGGTTGCTGCAGGGGTGGGACATCTCGTCGCTGCGCACCGGCGTGGGGCAGGTGACGCGCACCTTCCGCTTCTGGACGGGCGACGACAGCGACTCCACCGTGGTCATCGACGACGAGGGCTACCTCTATGTCGGCGTGGAGGTGGATCGTGCCACCGCCCGCGCGGAGGAGGTGGGCCAGATGCTGAAGATCGACCCGCGCAACCCCGACAACCCGATCGTGTGGTCGGTGAAGACCCGCTTCCGCGTCGACGACGGGGTGTGGACCGCGCCGATCGTCGACGGTGACGTGGTGTTCTGGACGAGCAAGCCGGGCACCATCTACGCCATCGATCGCGCCACCGGCACGGTGTTGTGGACGCAGGGGGTCAACGGCCCCGCCCTCAGCTCGCCCGTGCTGGTCGACGGGGTGCTGCTGCAGGGCGACGCCGCAGGCATCCTTCACGCGTTCGATGTCGCCGACCCGCACGTGCCCCCCATGGAGCTGTGGCAGCTCGACATCGGCGGCAACATCGAGAGCACGCCCGCGGTGTGGAACGGCCGCATCTACGTGGGCACTCGCTCGGGCTACTTCGTGTGCGTCGGGCTGGCGCAATGACCGTCCGCGCCGTGAGACTGGCACCGTGACCCGCTATCTGGGCCGCACCACGACGGCCGACCTGTACCGCAACACCCGCCGCCCCCTCCTCGTCGTGCCGGTCGGCTCGTGCGAGCAGCACGGCCCGCACCTGCCCCTCGACACCGACACGCGCATCGCCAACGCGCTCGCGCAGAGCCTCGCCGAGAGCTTCGGCGAGGGCGAAGTGCTCATCAGTCCGGCCCTGTCGATCACCTCCAGTGGTGAGCACCAGTCGTTCCCCGGCACCCTGTCGCTCGGCTCGGCCGTGTTCGAGCAGGTGCTCATGGAACTCGTGCGCAGCGCGGACTGGAGCGCAGGCGTGGTACTGGTGAACGGCCACGGGGGCAACCGCCAGCCCGTGTACAACGCCGTGCGCAACCTGCAGACCGAGCAGCGCCGCGTGCTCGCGTGGTGGCCGAAGGTGGAGGGCGGCGACGCCCACGCGGGCGAGACGGAAACATCGATGATGCTCGCGCTCGCGCCAGAGCTCGTGCGCATGGATCGCGCCGAGGTGGGCAACATCACACCCGTGAGCGAGTTGATGGACGCGATGAAAGCCGGCGGGGTGCGCTCCGTGAGCACGAACGGGGTGCTCGGCGACCCCACGGGGGCCACCGCCGCGCACGGGCGAACCCTGCTGACGCGCCTGTCCATCGACCTGCTCGCCGCCGTCGACAGCTGGTGGGAGTAGTGCCATGGGGGCAACCCCGGCGCGGCCGCCGTTGAGGGTGCGCCTCGACCCCTCCTGGCAGCGCCCCACGGAGCCACCCGCGGAGGGCAAGGTGGTTATCGCCGGTTCACCGCTGCGCCTGTTCCGCCTGTCCGCCGGCGGGGCGCACATCATCGCCCTGGCCGAGACCGGCGAGGTGCCCGACACCTCATCGATCCGCTCGCTCATCGACCGCTTCATCGACGCCGGCGCCCTCCACCCCGTCCCGACGGCCGGGCGATTCACCCCCGCAGACGTCACGGTGGTGATGCCGTGCTTCGGATCGCCCCCGTTGGCCCTGGACTCCGCCGCGCTGGCCGGGGTGCGCACGATCGTGGTCGACGACGCGACCGTGCCCGCGATGGTGGTGCCGGATGATGTCGAGGTGGTGCGCCGCGACGTCAACGGTGGGCCGGCGGCGGCCCGCAACGACGGGCTGGCCCGCGTGGAGACACCGCTGGTCGCGTTCGTCGACGCCGACGTCACCCTGCCCGACGGCTGGCTCGCTCCCCTCCTCGCCCACTTCGCCGACGAGCGAGTGGCGCTCGTCGCCCCGCGGGTGACGAGCGCACCGGGGACGGGATCACTCGCCGCGTACGAGACACGACGCAGCCCCCTCGACCTCGGTGGCGAACCCGCCCGGATCGCCGCCGGCACGCGGGTGAGCTATGTGCCCGCGGCGGTGCTCGTGTGCCGCACCGACGCGGTGCGGGCGCTCGGCGGGTTCGACACCGCGCTGCGCCTCGGGGAGGACGTCGACCTGGTGTGGCGTCTCGCCGACGCCGGCCACCGCTGCCGGTACGAGCCGGTGGTGGTGGCGCAGCACGTGCCTCGCGGGTCGGTCGCCGGCATGCTGCGCCAACGGTTCGGGTACGGCCGCTCCGCCGCGCCACTCGCGGCGCGCCACCCGGGGGCGCTGGCACCGGTGCGCATGAGTGGCTGGAGCGCGCTCGCCTGGGGCCTGCTCGTGCTGCGCCGCCCGTTCCTCGCGGTCGGCGTCGCCGCGGGCACCACCGTGGCGCTCGTGCGCAAGTTGCGCGACGTGCCCCCCGCCGACGCGGTCCGCCTCGCCGTGCGTGGCCATGTCGCCGCCGGGCGACAGGTGGCCCGCGCCACGACTCGTGTGTGGTGGCCGCTCGCTGTGGCGCTCGCCGTGTTCAGCCGGCGCGCCCGTGGGCCGGTGCTGGCGGCGTTCACCGCGGAGGCCATTGCCGGCTCGATCGAGCAACGCTCGACGCGGCCACTCCTCGACGCGCCGCTCGCACTGGGCGACGACGCGGCCTACGGGGCCGGCGTGTGGGCGGGTGTGGTGGCCGAGCGTCAGCCCGGGCCGCTGCTACCGGAGTTCAGGAACTGGCCGTCGCGGCAGCGAGACGGCGGCTGATGTCGTTGCAGTCCTCGCACACGTCGGCGGGGATCACACCCCAGCGCATCAGGCGGTTGAACACCACACAACCGAGGCAGAACGCGGCGAACGCTTCCAGGCCGGCGCACACCACGAGCACGGCGATGAGTGCCACGCTCAGCGTCTGAGCGCCGACGGCCCAGGCCACGGAGGCACCGGCCGTGAACGCGAGGCCGACGCCCTGGGCGAAGCGCTTCGGCGGGCCGGGCACGATGCGGTGGTTGCCGTGCAGGCGCGGGGTGACCACGCGGGTGACGAACTGGCCCAGCGGGCTGAACCGGGGGCCGCTCAGCACGCGGGCGAGGAAGCCGTAGGTGAGCGGCACGAGCACCCACCACTGGCGCACGGCGAGGAACACGATGCCCTGGGCCACGACCCCGCTCGCCACCAGGCGGGCCGAGGTTTCGTTGACCGGGTTGGGGAACTCGAACATCCGCTTGCTCATGTCCACGAGCATAATCACCTAATCCCGATCGGACAACTCGGATTTAGCTCGGGCGGCCGGGTGGTGGAGGTGGGGCCGGGCTACGGTGGCGGGGATGACCGTGCGGCTCACCGTCCAGCGTTCCGCCTGGGAACAGCACGTCGCCGCCACGGCCGCCGCCTATGGCGCAAGGCTGGTGCCGGTGGTGAAAGGCAACGGGTACGGATTCGGACGCGCCGTGCTGCACGAGCGGGCCGCGGCACTCGGCTCGTACGTCGGAGTGGGAAGCGTGCACGAACTGGCCGACGTGCCCGCCGCGCTCACCCCGATCGTGCTCACACCCACCCTCGACGCGCCCGCCGATGCCACGGCGATCCTCACCGTGGGCCACCCGGCACATGTGGCCCCCCTCGGCGGCCGGACGGCGCCGGTGATGGTGAAGCTGGCCAGCAGCATGCACCGCTACGGCGCGACGCCGGAGCAGCTTCCCGCCCTGTCGGCCGCCGTCGCCGACGCGGGGCTCACCACGATGGCGTTCGCGATCCACCTCCCGCTCGCGGGCGACGACCAAGGCCGCGTGAGCGAGATCGAGGCCTGGCTGCCCCATCTCCCGACCGCCACACCCCTGTGGGTCAGCCACCTCGCGCCGGAATCGTTCCGCGCCCTGCAAGCAGCCCATCCCACACGCGAGTTCGCCATCCGGGTCGGCACGGCACTGTGGCACGGGCTGCCCAAGGGCGACTTCCTGCGCCTGTCGGCCGACGTGCTCGCCACCACGCAGGTACGCGCCGGCGATCCGGTCGGCTACTTCCAAAGTCCGGCGCCGTGCGATGGCACGGTGGTGGTCGTCGGCGGCGGCTCGGCCAACGGCATCGCCGCGCTCGAGCACCCCGACCCCACCCGGCGCAGCCCGTTCCACTTCGCCCGCCGCCGCCTCGCCCTGTTGGAGGTGCCGCACATGCACTCGTCACTGGTGATCGTGCCGGCTGGCGACCCATGCCCCACCGTCGGCGAGCGGGTGGATGTGCAGCGCCCGCTCACCATGACGTGGGCGGACGAGGTGGAGTGGGCATGACCGACCCGGCAGCCGCGGCGCCGACGCCCACAGCACCCTCGGCACCGACCGAGCGCCGCATCGAACTCGACGTGCTGCGCGGGATCGCGCTCATCGGCGTGTGCGTGTTGAACTACCACGGCTACCTCATCCAGCGCGGCGGCGACTACCCGCCCACGTCACTGCTGGAACGCATCCTCGACCCGTGGGAAGGCCCCCTCTCCACCCGCTTCGCTGCGGTGTTCGTCACCGTGGCCGGGATGGGCATCACCCTGCTCACCACCAAGGCTGTTGCCTCGCGTGATCGGCAGCGGATCAGCGCGGCGCGTTGGACGCTCATCCGCCGCGGCGTGCTGCTCTACGCGTTCGGCTACTTCCTCGACTGGATCTGGAACGGCACGATCCTGTTCTTCTACGGGGCCTTCTTCCTCGCCGGGGCCGCGCTGTTCACCCTTCGCACGCGCTGGATCGCCACCGTCGGCACCGCCGCCGCCCTCGCCGCGGCCGGGGTGCAGTGGTGGGCGCTGCAACGCCGGACCACCGGCCACAATGCGGACTGGCTGCTGCGCAAACCCCTGACCGACACCCACTCGCCACGTGAGCAACTGTTCGCCACGTTCCTGCGCGGCACCCATCCCCTGCTGCCGTGGCTCGCGTTCCTCTGCCTGGGCATCATCCTCGGTCGGCTCCTGCCGTTCAACCCGATCCTGCGCGTCCAGTTGGCGATGGCGGGTGTGACGGCAACCCTGTTCGGCTACCTCGCGGAGGCCGGCCTCCCGGTGCATCCCCTGCTGCGCTCCACCGATCCGTTCGACCGCGGCCTGCTGTACGTGGTGACCGCGATCGGCACGACACTCATCGCCGTCAGCGTGCTCGGCTGGCTCGCCGAACGCACCCGCGCCAGCGCCGCCACGCAGGCGCTGGCCGATACGGGACGCACCACCCTCACGCTCTACGTGGGGCATGTGCTGCTGTTCGACCTCGTGGTGGATTGGCTCGGCTGGGTGACGCCCGGCGACGTCAGCACCGCCTTGCTGTTGGCGCTCGGGTACTGGGTGATCGCGGTCGCGGTGTCGGTGGAGATCCACCGCCGCCATCGCCAGGGTCCGCTGGAGTGGGCCTACCGCAAGTTCAGCGCGTAGCGACGTCCCACCCGCACCCGACCGCCGACACGCTCAGCCGATCTCGGCGAAGGTGTCGCACTGTGTGGGGTCTTCGCTGTTGTAGCCCGTCACGAACCACTGCTTGCGCTGCTCGGCCGAGCCGTGGGTCCAGCTCTCCGGGTCGACCCGACCCTGGGTCTTCTGCTGGATGCGATCATCACCCACGCCTTCGGCGGCACGGATCGCCTCGTCGAGTTCGGCCTCGCTCTCCAACACGTCGCGGGCGCCCACCCACACCCCGGCGTAGCAGTCGGCCTGCAACTCCATCGCGATCGAGTACTGACGGCCGAGATCGGCGTCGCGTGCGGCGGCCCTCTCCACCGCATCGTTCGTGCCCAGCAGGTTCTGGATGTGGTGGCCGTACTCGTGAGCGAGGATGTACTGCTCGGCCAGGTCGCTGGTGTTGCCGATCAGCTCGGTCTCCAACTGCTGCATGAACCCGAGATCGATGTACACGAGGTGGTCGGCCGGGCAGTAGAACGGCCCGGTCTGCGAGCTGGCCTGGCCGCACCCCGTGCTCACACCACCGCTGAACCACACCGTCTCGGTGACCTCGTACTCCACCCCGAACGCCGCCGGCAGGGCCTGCGCCCAATACTCCTGCACATCGTTGGTGACACCGCACACGATCTGCTCGAGCTCGGTCACACACTCACTGGCCCCGGGGTCGCCCGTGTCGGAGCCGAGCGACGACGTGCCGCCCGCGCCGCCCGCGCCGCCCGCGCCGAGCAGCTTCGGCAGCAGCAGCGAAGCGACGACCACGATCAACCCGAGCAGCCCGCCACCGGCCTTGATGCCCCCGGGGATCGGGAACCCACCGGGGAAGCCCATGCCCCCGCCCGACTGACCACGGCGGTCGTCGATGCGCGACTTGTCGGTGCTGCGAATCCTGGTCATCTGGGGGGTCCTCCGGCGGGGTGGTTCACGGACGGTAGCGGGCCTTGCGGCGGGCGCGGTGCAGGCCGCGCACGGCGATCGCGCCGGCGCCGATCAGCGGCCCACGGTCGCCGAGCCGCACGGGCGAGATGCGGGCACCCTTCGAGTAGAGCAGCCGCGAGTGTTCGTCGAGCGCCTCTTGGGCCGAGTTGAAGAACGTCGCGCCGAAGGCCCGGGCCACCGAACCGCCCACCACCACCAGGTCGAGGTCGAGCGCGTTGCACACCGATGCCGCGGCCTTGCCCACGAGGCGACCCGTGCGCTGCATGATCTCGTACGACGGCTCGGACGCGGGCCGACCGGTGATGGATTCGATCGCGGCGCCCGAAGCTTCGGCCTCCAGGCACCCGCGCGAGCCACAACTGCAGCGACGGCCGTTGGGCTCGACGATCACGTGGCCGATGTGCCCCGCGTTGCCGTCGGCCCCGTCGAGGAGTTGGCCGTTCAGCACGATGCCACCGCCGACACCGGAGCTGACCACCATCGCCATGAAGTTGTCCTTGCCCTGCGCGCCCCCGAGCCAGCCCTCGGCCAGCGCCAGCGCCTTGGCGTCGAGATCGCCGAACACGGGCAGCGAGGTGGCACCCACCAGCCGCGACCTCAGCGGGTACTCGCGCCACACATGGATGTTCACCGGCGAGACGGTGTCGGAGTCGCGGGTCATCGGCCCGGCGCACCCCACCCCCACGCCGATGGGGCGCATGCGGTGGTGGTCACGGGCACGGGCGAGCTGCGAGTTCACCATCGTGTGCAGGCTGTTGAACAACGCGTCGGCGGAGAGGCGCTGGTCGACGGGAATGTGTTCGCGATCGATGAGCTCACCCGCTGTCGTCATCAGCCCGGCCGACATCCGCGATCCACCGATGTCGATCGCCAGGATGACGTCGCCGATGACGGGGCGCGGCCCGCCCTCCTCCTCGATCTCGCCGGTGTCGTCGGGGCGCGCGGTGGGGTCGGTCTGGTCGGAGAGGTCGACCGTCGGCGGCGTCTCAGGGGTGGCGGCTTCGTCGGTCATGGCAGCCTCAGCCCACGCGCCGAGCGGTCTCCACCAGGTTGATCTCGTACAGCACGAGGTCGAGCGCGTCGGCGCTCACCATGCCCGACCAACGCTGAGGGTGCTCGGGGGTGACGCACGAGGCGAGCGGGTTGAGCAGTGTCCAGGGGGTGGGATGGGCGAACTGCACCACGCTGTAGCGCTCGCCGGTGTAGCCGGGGGCGGCCACCACACGGTGCACACCGGTGGGGATCACCCCATTGGTGAGCCGTTCGAGCATCATGCCGGTGTTGATGATCACCTGCCCGTCGGGTGCGGTGGCATCCACCCACTCGTCGTCGACGAGCACCTGTAGGCCGGGCGCGGTGGCCCGCGGCAGGGCGGTGATGAGGTTGATGTCACCGTGGGCCCCCGCCCACACGTGCCCACCGGCTGGGGCGTGCTGCATGGCCGGGTAGCGGATCGCACGGGTGAGGGTGGCCCCGTTGGTGGTCATCTCGTCGAACAACGACTCGTGGCACCCCAGCCCCTCGGCGATGACGCGCAGGAAGCGGCGCTGCAGATCGTGCACCTTCTGGTGGAAGGTGTTGAGCACATCGGTGATGCCGGGGACGGCGGCCTCCGGCAGCACCTGGGGGCCGTAACGGTGGGGGTAGCGAGCCCTCAGCGGATGACCCTCGGGGAGGGAGATGCCCCAGTTCAGCATCTCTTTCCAGTCGGGCAGGTCGCTGCTCGCCGCGGTCTCCACCAACAGGCCGGTGTAACCGGTCTGCCCATGGCTCTCGGGGGCGATGAACGCCTGCTTCACCTCTTGGGGGTGCTCGAAGAACTCCTTCAGCATCCCGTAGGCGGTGTCGAGCAGCTCGTCGGGCAGGTCGTGGCGGGTGTAGACGAAACCGGTGGCGAGGCTGCGCCGCACCCCATCCACCACTGCCCGCCGCCGCTCACCGCTGCTGCGTTCGAACACGAGCAGGTCGACATCCAGGATCTCGCTCATGGCCGCCACCGTAGCGAACCGGGGCGGAGACACTCAGGAAAAGTTCTGGAAACCGGCCAAACCTCCGCCACACTTCCGGCGTGTCCCTCCTGTGGAATCAATGGCACTGCGCATGAGCGATGTGGTTGCTCAGGCAGGCGTCGCCACCAGCGACGACCTCGAAACCCTGTTTCGCGCCCACTACGGGCGGCTCGTGCGCGCGCTTGCGGTCGTCGCCGGCAGCCAGGAGGCGGCCGCCGACGCCGTGCAGGAAGCCTTCGTGAAGGCCCACCTGCACTGGCGACGGATCCGCCGTTACGACGATCCGGTGGGCTGGATCCGCCGGGTTGCGATCAATCGCCTGCGTGACGACCACCGCCGCCACGGCCGCAAGGAGAAGGCCGTCCAGCGACTCCACACCGACTACCGGCCCGATCAGGTGCAGTGGAGCGATGGCACGGATGCCAACGCCCTGCTCGCCCAACTCCCCCGGCAGCAGCGGCTGGCAATGGCCCTGTTCTACGTGGAGGGGCTGAGCGTCGCCGAAGTGGCAGCCTCGCTGGAGATCAGCGAAGGTGCCGTGAAGTTCCACCTCCACCAGGGGCGTGACCGCCTCCGCGGCGTGTTCGCCGACCACCAGGAGCAGCAACGATGAGCGAATTCGACGATCCCGAGATGGAGCGCCTGCTCGGCCGAGCCAGCGGCGCGTACCCCGATGTCAACTCCGCGTACTCGCGTGTGCAGGGCCGCGTGCGGGTGATCCGCCGCCGCCGTGCCGTCGTGGCCACCACCGCCGCCTGCGTGCTGCTGGCGGGCGGGGCGATGTTCGCCGCCGGCCGTGGCACGCCCGGCCGGGCCAACCTCCAGCCGGCCGTCACCGGCACCTTCCTCGACACCACCGTGCCCGACTCCACCGTCGTCTCCACGGTGCCCACCACCGACGACTCGAACGAGGCCAGCTCCACCACCGCCCACAGCGGCGCCGGTGGCACCGGCGTCACCACCACCACCCAGCCCGGCGCCACCACCACGGCCCCCGCGGCACCGATCACCACCCAGTACGCCAGCATCGGTGGCACGATCACGGTGAAGCTGCACAACGGCGCGCTGAGCCTCGTGTCGAGCACCCCGAGCGCGGGGTTCGCGATCGACAGTGTCACCAACCGCGCCGACCGGGTGGAGGTGCGTTTCCGCAGCGACGACCACGACTCGCGCATCCGCATCGACCTCGTCGGCGGGGCAATGGTCCCCGAGATCACAGAAAACTGATCGAGGGCCAAACCTTTCGGCTCGCTGTGTCGTGTCATCAGCATCACCCCCTGATCGACAAAGGACACACGAAATGAACTTCCCCGCCCGCACCCGCCGCCTCGTTCTCATCAGCGCCGCCGCTGGTGGCCTGCTCATCGGAGTCGCCGGCATCGCCGGTGCCGCCTCCGGTGGGAACCACCACGAGCCCCGCGTCGAGGTGGAGAACGAGCACGGCACCGAAGTCGAGACCGAGCACGGCACCGAAGTCGAGACCGAGCACGGCGTCGAGACCGAGACGGAACACGGCGTCGAGGTCGAGACCGAGCACGGCGTCGAAGTCGAGAGCGAACACGGCGTCGAGAACGAGACCGAGTCGGAGAACGAGACCGAGCACGGCACCGAGGCCGAGTCGGAGGCCGAGTCGGAGGCCGAGTCGGAGAACGAGACCGAGGTCGAGAACGAGACCGAGTCGGAGAACGAGGTCGAGGGCAGCGAGTCCGAGTCGCAGAGCGTCAGCCACGGCAAGCACAGCGGTGGCAGCGAGGACGGGGCGCACGGCTGACCCCCATCGGTCGCCCGGGCTTGCGATACTGGCCCGATGGCGACGGACTGGAACCCCGTGTTGCGCGGGGAATTCACCAAACCGTACTGGCTCCAGCTGCAGCGCTTCGTCGCCGAGCAGCGGAGCCAGTACCGTGTTTTCCCGCCCGACGAGGAGGTGTTCGCCGCCCTTCACCTCACCCCGTACGCCACCACCCGGGTGGTGATCCTGGGCCAGGATCCGTACCACGGCCCGGGGCAGGCGCACGGGCTGTGCTTCTCGGTCAAGCCTGGCGTGGCGATCCCCCCGTCGTTGGCCAACATCCACAAGGAGCTGCACACCGACCTGGGGTTGCCGATCCCCCACCACGGCAGCCTCGCCGCGTGGGCTCACCACGGGGTGTTGCTGCTCAACACCACCCTCACCGTGCGCGCCGGCCAGGCCGCCTCGCACCACGGCAAGGGCTGGGAAGTCTTCACCGACGAGGTGCTGAAGGTGGTGGACGCCAAGCCGCAGCGGGTGGTGTTCATCCTGTGGGGCGCCAATGCCCGCCGCAAGAGGGCGCTGCTCGACCTCACCCGCCACACCGTGATCGAGTCGGCCCACCCCTCCCCGCTCAGCGCACACAACGGCTTCTTCGGCAGCCGGCCGTTCAGCCGCACCAATGCCGCCCTCACCGAGGCCGGCCTCGACCCGATCGACTGGTCGTTGTGACCCGCAATCACCCCAGGGTGCTTGTGTCGCGGCCCGCGAGTGGGCAGTCTGTCTGCACCATGGGCACACCCCCCGCCCCACGTCGCTCGTTCGCCCTGCGCTGCGCGCTCGTCCTCCTGCTCGCCGCGACACCTGCGGCGTGCAAGAGCAGCCGCGACGCTGCACGCGTCACGCCCACCACCACGACCACCACGAGCACCACCACCACGAGCACCACCACCACGACGACGCTGCCGCCCACCACCACGACCGAACCCCCGTTCACCACCGGTGGGATCGTGAAGGTGGCCAATGCGTCGAGCGTTGACGGCGCCGCATCGGTGCTCTCGGCCGATCTCCTCGCGCTCGGCTTCTTCGTGATCGAACCGGTCAACGGGTTCGGGGTCGATGCCGACCTCGCCACCAGCAAGATCTATGTTTTGCCCGGCGCCGAGTTCGTGGCCGCGTCGGTGAGCCGGTTGATGGGGGGCATCCCGGTGTACGTCATGCCCACCCCGGTGTGGATCGTCGGCGGCAACGCGGCGCTCGGCGACACGAACGTGCTCATCATGCTGGGGCACGACCTCGCGGGGAAGCACCTCTCCGAGATCGTGCCCTCCGCCAGCACGGCTCCGGTGCCCGTCCCCACGTTCTAGACGCGCACCGCAGCAGGTGAGGGTGGGCTCAGCCCTCCACCACGGCAGCGAGCCGCTCGAGCGTCTTGGTCATCGCATCGACCGTGCGCGAGCGCAGGGGGCGCACCATCAGCGGCACCCTCTCCTGGCGGATGTCCCAGCTTTCGCGCACGAGCGTGCCCCCGTCCTGGGGCACCAGCTCGTAACGCCAGATGCGGCCACCGACGAAAGGCCGCAGCAACCCCACCGTGGGCCGCGGCTGCCAAGCGATGAGCTGGTTCTCCTCGAACTCCACCACCTCGTTCACCATGGTGTAGCCGATGCCGGCGTGCATCGACATGCCGAACTTGTCACCGAGCGCGAGGCGTTGGCCTTCGCCGTCGGAGACTCCGCGCACCGTGCCCGAGCCGTCGATCTCGGCATGGCGCGCCGGGTCGGCGAGCAGGTCGAAGATGGTCTCGGCGGGCGCCGCGATCAGGCGTTCGACGGTGGCGACATCACGGACGGACTCGACGTTTTCGGGCATGAAGGGTGCAACACCCGCCGGAGGTGACGGCATTCCCCGCGCCTCAGGGCGTGATCGGCAGCCGGAACCCGATCTCGGCCCCTCCGCCCTCGGCAGTGCCGGCGAACACCTCGCCGTCGTGGGCCTCCACCACCGATTTCACGATCGCCAGACCGAGGCCCGAGCCCGGCCGGCTGCGCATCTCCACCGAACGGTAGAAGCGATCGAACAGGTGAGGGACGTCGTCGGGGCGCAACCCTGGGCCGTGGTCGCGCACCGCCACCCGCCCGCCGACGACGCTCACTTCGATGTCGCCGTCGGGCGCGAACTTGCACGCATTGTCAACCAGGTTCTGCACCGCCCGCTCGAGCGCGCCAGGTCGCCCGGCACACACGCTCTCGTCGGCCGCGACCGTCACGGTGCGCCCGGTGCGGCGCCGGGCGCGCGCCGCGGCACGCTCGGCGACATCGCCCAGGCGCACCTCCTGCACGGGCTCGTTGTCGCGGCGATCGGTGGCCAGTTCGACGAGTTCGTTGACGAGATCGGTGAGCTCGCGGGTTTCGCTGTCGAGATCGGCGAGCAGCTGATCGCGTGATGCCTCGTCGAGACCGGCGAACTTGCGCCGCAGGACCGCGACATTCGTGCGCAGGCTGGTGAGCGGGGTGCGCAGCTCGTGGCTGGCGTCCTGCACCAGGCGGTGCTGCTCTTCGCGGCTGGTGTGCAACGCCGACAGCATGCCGCTGAGCGCCCGCCCGAGCTGACCCGTCTCGTCGTTGCCATCGGTGGGCACATCGACATCGAGACGACCGGTGGACGCGACGACACCGGCCACGCTGGTGAGGCGCTCGAGGCGGCGGGTGATGCCGTGCGCGATGAGCCAGCCGAGCAGGATCGACACCAGCACCACCACCGCCACGGCGAACAGGGTGCTGCGCAGGATGCTGTCCAGCGACGCCTCGCTCTCGGCGAGCGAGCGGGCGAACGTCACCGCCCCCTCCTCGTACTTCACCGTCAGCACGCGGTAGTGCTCGTCGTCGAACTCCGCTTCGTAGATGACGCTTGCGTCGCCGTAGGCAGAGGACGCAACGGCAAGATCACGCTCGCTCACCGGCAGCGCGCCCGACTGGGGCTCGACCAGGACGGTGCCGTCCGCGGCGATGCGCTGGAACAGCACCTGCTCGAAGCTGCGCGGCCGCTCGTCGTACGGGTAGTGGCTGCCCTCGTCGCCGTCGTGGTCGGGGTCGCCCATCTCGGGTCGCTCGGCGAACCTCAACGCGGCGTCGGCCAGGGAGGCATCCACGCTCGATTCCAGTTGATGCTTGGTGCTCGTGTACGAGGCAACGCCGATCGCTGCGGTCGCTGCTGCGGCGAGCAGGGTGAGCGCCATGATGAGCTTGACGCGCAGGCTCATGCGAGCCTCACCGTGTAGCCCACGCCGCGGACGGTGTGGATCAGCTTGGTTTCACCCTCGCCTTCCAGCTTGCGGCGCAGGTAGGAGATGTAGACCGCGAGGTTCTTCGAGTCGGGTCCGAAGTCGTAGCCCCAGATGCGGTCGTAGATCGTGCTGTGCTCCAGCACGATGCCCTGGTTGCGCACCAACAGTTCGAGCAGGTCGAACTCGGTCTTCGACAACTCCACCTCGCGGTCGCCGCGCCAGACGCGGCGGGCGGTGGGGTCGAGGCGCAGGTCGGCGATCTGCACCGGCTCGTGCCCCTCGTCGTCATCGGGCCGGGCACGACGCAGCAGTGCCCGCAAGCGGGCCAACAACTCGTCGAGGTCGAACGGCTTGGCCAGATAGTCGTCGGCGCCGGCGTCGAGGCCGGCGACCCGGTCGGGGGTCTCGGTGCGGGCGGTGAGCATCAGCACCGGCAGCCGGTTGCGTTCCGCGCGCAGCACGCGGCACACGGTGAGGCCGTCGACGTTGGGCATCATCACGTCGAGCACGGCCACGTCGGGCTTGCTCGACTCCACCAGCACGAGTGCCTGTGCACCGTCGGCGGCCTGCACCACGTCGTAGCCCTCCAGCGTGAGTGCCCTGGTGAGCGCCTCACGGATGGCTCGGTCGTCATCGGCGAGAAGGATCCGTGCGCTCACTGTGTGCATTCCTGTCGTTGAAGAATCGTCGATCGGCCGGGGCGGCGGCCAAAGGGGAGGGGCCTCTCGCGGGAGGAACGGAGTGCGCCCCGGCCGATCGTACGACCTGGTGGATCAGCCGTTCGTGGTGTCGTCGGTGGGGCCGGCGTCGATCATGCCGCCACCCGTGCCGCTGGCACCGCCCATGCCGCCTTCGCCGCCCGGGCCGTGGCCGCGGCCGCCGCCCATCGGGCCACCGTCGGCGGCCATCGCCTGGGTGTTGTTGACGAACTCGGTGATGCGCGTGGTGGCCTGCGCGAGGCGGGCGTCGGCCTCGTCCTGGGTGTGGGTACCCGCGGCAACCTCTTCGTCGAGGTGGGCCTTGGCCTCGGCGACGAGGGCGTCGATGAGGTCCTGCGCCGTCTTGTCGTTCTGCTCGGCGAGGTCGGCGAGGGTGGTGCCGCCCTGGATGGCGGTGCGCACCTCATCGACCGTGAGGCCGAGCACGTCGGCGACGGTCTGCAGGCCCATGCCGGGGCCACCGCGGCCCATGTCGCCGTCGCCGTCGCCGTCGCCATGATCGGCACCCGGGCCGGCGGCGACGAGTGCGGCCACCACCTTGTCGAGCTGATCGGGGGTGAGCGTGCCGTCGTCGACGAGGGACTGCAGCGTGTCACGCAGCATCGTTTCGCGATCGCCGGTGGCGGCCGCGCCGACCGTGATGCCGGCGGACTCGCCGGTACCGGTGTCGGAGTTGATCGACACGACCTGCGCGGCTGCAGCGCCGACCGAGTCGTTGGAGGATTCGAGGGCGTACGCGACACCCGCACCTGCGAGGAGTCCGGCGGTGAGGCCGGCGGCAACCATTGATTTCTTCATTCGGGGAGGTCCTTTCGGGACGAAACGGTTGGTGCAGGGTGGTGCTGACATGATGCGCCATCCAGGTAAGCCGACAACCCGCGAAGGGTGAGAGAACGGTGAGAGTTCACCGGCCCGTCGGGCCCGTCATCCGCGGTCGGGCCCGTCGAACGCGTCGAACGCGTCGATGAGCTTCAGCAGGGCCTGCTCCACCACCTCGCTGAGCGCGGGGTGGATCCACACCTGCGACACCATCTCGTCGGCCGTGCTCCCGAGGTGCATCCCCTGCACGAGCAGTTGCACGAGCAGCGAGGCCTGCGGCCCGATGATGTGCGCGCCGATCACCGTGCGCGTGAGCGGATCGCCGATCAGCTTGCAGAACGACGTCGTGTCCTCCATCGCCCAGCCGTACGCGGCGCCCGCGTAGTCGTGGGTGACGGCGCAGTACGGCGCGCCGGTTTCCTCCCGGCGACGACGCGCGTCGCGCTCGGTGAGGCCGATCGCCCCGATCTGGGGGTGGGAGAACACGGCGTGGGGGGCCGGGCGGGCATCGAACTCGCGCAGGTCGTGAGGGTTGCTGAGATTGTGGCGCACCACCTTGGCCTCACCGTTCGCCATGTGCTTCAACTGATGGCGACCGTTCACGTCGCCGAGCGCCCACACGCCGGGTGCTGTCGTGCGGCCGTACCGATCCACCTTCACGGCCCCGGAGGCATCCACCTCGATGCCCGCTGCCTCCCCGCGCAACTGGTCGCCGTTGGGCAGGCGGCCGGTGGCCACCAACAGCACGTCGCCCTCCACCACGCGGCTGCCACCGTCGGCCTCCACCTCAACGGCAACCCCTCCGTCGGTGCGGCGCACACGCTCCACATGCGCGCCGAGCACGAGGTCGAAGCGTTCACCGGCGAGTTCGGTGAACCGCACGGCGATGTCGTGGTCCTCCGCGCGTAGCAGGTGGTGGCCGCGGTTGACGATGGTGACCGCCGAGCCGAGGGCGCCGAAGACGTGGGCGAACTCCGCAGCGATGAACCCGCCGCCGAGGATCACCAGGTGGGCGGGGAGATGGCCGAGCCGCATGATGCTGTCGCTGGTGTGGAACGGCACCGCGTCGAGGCCCGGCACCTCGGGGATGAACGAGCGCGCCCCGGCGGCGATCACGATCTGTTCGCCGCGAAGGCGGGTGCCGAGCACCTCCAGTTCACGCTCACCGACGAAGTGCGCGCTGCCTTCGTAGAGATCGACGTGGGGCAAGCCCTGGCGGTACTCGCGACCACCCTCGGAGATCGGGTCGATGCGGCCGAACACGCGCTGCACCAGGCCCGGCCAGTCGGCGCCGGCGAAAGAGGTACGCACACCGAGGCGCTCGCCGTGACGAGCTTGCTCGGCGAGGTCGGCGGGGTACACGAACATCTTCGTCGGCACGCACCCGCGGTTGATGCAGGTGCCGCCGAACACTCCGCGCTCGATCATCGCGATGCGCCAGCCGTCCATCTCCGGCCCGATCAACGAGTTGCCCGAACCCGTGCCGATGATCACCAGGTCGTAGTCCACGGCCGCGCGCTGCATCCACACAGGTTGCCACGGCCCCGCCCGCCAGTCGCGTTGCGGCGGGTACCGTGGCCGGCATGGACGAGCAATTCGTGGAGGTGGACGACGGCGACACCCTGTGGCGCTTCGAGCGCACCTTCCTCGAGTCGCGCTGGACATGCATCTGGGGCCGCGGCTGCCTGGGCATCCTCGATCACCCGGCCGAAGAACTGCAACAGGGATGCTGCTCGGTGGGCGCAGAGTTGGCCGACCCGGAAGAGGCGATGACCACCTCCGCACTTGCGGCCACGATCGACCCTGCGTTGTGGCAGTTCCACGATCGCGTCGACGCCGACGACGTGTTCAAGGACGCAACCCGCACCAACACCAAGGTGGTCGAGGGAGCCTGCATCTTCCTCAACCGCCCGGGTTTCGCGGGAGGGGAGGGCTGCGCGCTGCACCTCGCCGCGCTCGCGTCCGACGAATCGCCACTCGACTGGAAGCCGTCGGTGTGCTGGCAGCTACCGATCCGCGTCGACTGGGCGATGCAACCCGACGGCGTCGAGCACGCCACCGTGCGCCGCTGGAGCCGCGCCGATTGGGGTGACGAGGGCCCGACTATGGCCTGGTGCTGCACCGAGGGCGAGCGCGCCTATGTGGGCGACCGCCCGGTGATCGACTCCCTCGCCGAGGAACTGGCCACGGTCGCCGGCGAGGGTGTGTACGTGCGTCTGCGTCAACGCCTCAGCGAGCCGCGCTGACGAAACGCACCTCGGCCTCGGCCAGGCGGCGGCACGCGGTGCGCTCACGGCGGACCGGCCACCACTCGTAGAGGAAGATCTGCAGCGGCTTCCACATCGACACCCACCCCAGCACCGTGAGGCCCTCGTGCACCACATCGAGCACCGGGTTGGCGTCCGCGCCGATGAGCCGCGAGAGCGAGATGAACACGGTGAGCGCGACCAGCCCGATGACGAGGCTGATCCGCCCCTCGCGCAGCAGCTTGCCGAGCTGGCGGCCGACCTGCCACTCGCGGTACTCGAAGTGGTTGTGCAGACCATGGGCGACCGCCTCGCCGTGCTCGCCGGCGGTGCCCTCGGTGAGGTGGATCTCGATCGTCAACGGCTTGTCGCCACCGAGGTCTTCGGCCCACTCCTCGATCCAGTCGGCCACTTCCCAGTTGAGCGTGCGCTCCTCCAGCGGCGTCGGGTCCATCGCGTTGAAGATGTGCTCGATGGTGGCGACTCGCACCTTGATCGGCCCGGCGCTCAGCTCCTTCTGCG
>WBZL01002139.1_pt1 | contig 19519 bp, 23 predicted proteins | sample 5204291 | NCBI WGS metagenome assembly WBZL01 (sample SAMN12344345, study PRJNA552823) | activated sludge metagenome | biome: Activated sludge suspended growth; feature: Nitrification reactor; material: Wastewater; isolation source: activated sludge from nitrification reactor of wastewater...
ACCGTGCCCCAACCTCTTCTTGATGCGGTCGCCGCCCACCCTCTCCTGCTCGATGGCCTGCTCGGTACGGGCTTCCAACTGCCCCTGCGCGGAAATCTCCAGGCGCTCCTCGCCGAACTCCAATCTCTGCTCGACGAATTAGAGACACCCCCGACCGTTATCGCCGTGGATTGCCCATCCGGCCTTGATTGCGATACTGGCGAAGTCGCCCCCGAAACCCTCCCCGCCGACTTGACCGTCACCATGGCCGCCGCCAAACCCGGCTTTTACCGTTTCCCCGGCGCAGAATATGTCGGCGACCTTCAACTGTCCGAAATTGGCGAGCTTGACGGGTTTTCCGCGTGGGATGAAATCACCCGGTTCGTGGTGGATGAAGAAACCGTGGCTGAACTGCTCCCCGCCCGTCCGCGCGACGCCCATAAAGGGACGTTCGGCACGGTGATGGCGGTGGCGGGGTCGGTCAAATATCCGGGGGCGGCCCTGCTGGCGGGGAAAGCGGCGTACCGCGTGGGAGCGGGGTTGGTCACGCTGGCGGTTCCCCGTTCGGTTCAGCCGATGCTCGCGGGGCATTTTCCCGAAGCGACGTGGCTCCCTCTGCCCGAAGAAGATGGTTTTATCGCCGCTGATGCCGCAGAAGTGTTACGCGAAAACCTGGGGCGCGCCACCGCCATGCTCATCGGCCCTGGTTTCGGTCTACACGACACCACGCGTCACTTCCTCGCCCGGTTCGTCACCCCCGAACTGCCGCCGCTCGTGCTCGACGCTGATGGGTTGAAACTGCTCGCCCAACTTCCCGGCTGGCCCCAACGTTTACCCCCGTCCTCCATTCTCACCCCTCACCCCGGCGAAATGTTTATCCTGACGGGGCTTGATAAATCCATTCTGCAAACGGATCGTCTGGCCGTGGCCGAGCGTTTTGCGAAAGAATGGGGACATGTGGTGGTGCTGAAAGGGGCGTTCACCGTCGTCGCCGCCCCCAACGGGCAAACGGCGCTGATCCCCATCGCGACCCCTGCTCTCGCCCGCGCGGGCACTGGCGATGTGCTCGCGGGAATGATCGCCGGTTTACGGGCGCAGGGCATGTCCCCGTTCGATGCGGCGGTTGCGGGCGTGTGGTTGCACGGACAGGCGGGGCTACACGCAGAGAATTTGATGGGAAATAGCGCGGCGGTGTTGGCGGGGGATGTGTTGGAGGCGTTGAAAGAGGGGATGGGGGTGTTTTAGGAGGGGGTTTCAGTGGTCAGTATTCAGTATTCAGTGGTCAGTATTCAGTATTCGGTATTCAGTGGGCAGGATTCAGTGGTCGGTGGTCGGTGAGGTGGGGGTTTCGCTGGCGGCGGAATAGATTTGTCCCAAAAAACGGCTGGGGTAGGTGGCGAGCAGATGGGTTTGCGTGAACCCATTGCGGGCGGCTAATTTTTCCCAGGTTGGGTAGGCGAAGGGGTAGGGAACCCAGGTATTACCGCGGTCGGTGTCGTATTCGACTAACAACAATTTTCCCCCAGGTTTGAGTAAAGTTTTGATTTGGGCCAGAATTGGTTCTTTGTGGCGATGAAAGTGGAGAGAATTCGCCATCAGCACCCCGTCCAAAGGGGGTAAATCGAGCGGGCGGGTGAAGTCGGCGGAGAGGTAGTGGGCGTTCGCGCGGGGGAAGTGTTGCCGCATGGCGCGTGCTTGCGCGCGCAGGGCAGACGCATCCCGGTCAATGGAGTAAATTTCGGCGTTGGGGGGGAGGAGATCGGCGAGGGCGAGGGTAAACGCGCCGTGCCCGGAACCCAAATCGGCCCAGATCGAGGGCGGGGAAGGGTGTTCGGGTGAGAGAGGCGTCGGGGCGGGGAGGCCGTCGCGGATCAGGCGGACGTGGTCGGCGTGGTTCATGGGATTGCCTGCGAAAGTTGTTCGCGGTCTTTTTTTCGCAGACCTTTTACAACCAGTTCGTAGGAATCGTCAATGAGTTCAAAGATGAGGGTTTCGGGGACACTGCCGTGGAGGTCCACGGTAATCCAGTGGCGCTTGTCCATATGATAGCCTTCGCGAATCCCTTCAAATTGGGCGCGAAAAAAGAGGGCGTCGTCGGGGTCACATTTCAAGTTCACGCTTTTGGGGTCGAGTTCGTCGCCAGTGAGGGCAAACATTTTGCCCATCACTTTGTACACGAGCGTGTCCGGGCCGAAGGGGTGTTCTTCGGTGGTGCCGGGTTTGGCGAGGCAGTGGGCGCGGAGGGTGGGGAGGTTCATGGATATCGCAATTGTAGCAGGTACTCGGATACTTTTTGGGGTAAAACGTATTTCGTTTTTTCTAACATAGGAAGCACCTAATTTTATGCACCACAATTTCGGTCCAGGCTCAGACATCATTTGGGGTGGAAAGTTTTGCCAGCATGGAGATGGAAGCCTGATCTTCGACGATGCCCCAGGCCAGGGATTTCCCAGCGGGCCATGATGGCTTCGAGGGTCGTGTCGAGTTGTGCGGACTTCTTCATTGTTTCTCCTGGTTCATGTCACCGGCATAGACCAGTGGATGGTATGGAATCTCCACGCTTCCCCGATTTTCATGAATACGGCGGTGAAGGTGAACGGCCAAGGATGGCCAGAGCCTTTCGAACGCTCGTACAGGCGATGGATACCGTAGTTTGTGCCCGCCATGATCTTCTGATCGGCGGTCAGGTCGGGGCGGTCGAAGAAAGCTTTCATATCTTTGGCGTGGAAATCGAGGGCGGTGTCGAAGGCTTGGGTTTGCGTCACTGTGCCGGTGGTGGAGAGCCACGCCGCGTCCCCCATGACCGAAATTTTGGCTCCGACCACATCAAAGGTGACATCGCCCCAATACGTCCAGTCGCTCTTTATGATCTCGCGAATACGCGCCAGCCCTTCAAACCATTCGTGGGTGGCACGTTTCGACGCGCCCACGCCAATCATCTCAATGCCTTCATCCTGGACGAAGAGTTGCATGAACTCGTCCAGGTGAGCCACGTCGCGTGCGGTGTAACCATCCTGGAATTTTTGAAGGGTGGAATGAACGCTTTGCTGAATTTGCTTATCCATATTTACTCCTGGCCTTTGAACTATACACTCGCCAACACCGCGATAAACAGGTAAAAATCTGAAGCGGCGTGAATGAGGACTGCGCCCCACAGGCTGTCCGCTTTCATCATCAGATAGCCGCATCCCAGGCCGAGGGCGAGGGTATTTACGAAAAAGAAAGTCAATGCAAAGGGATCGAAATAAAAAGCGAAACTGTGCATCGAGGCAAAGATGATGGATGTGACCCAGACCGCTCCGTTAATGCCGATCATCGGCGCAAAGCGCTTGAGGAAAAGGCCGCGTAACCACAGTTCTTCCATGAAACTGTTGACGAAGGAAAAAACCAGGCCCCACCCGACCGCGGCGATGAGCGTCTCCACACGCGTAAAGCGTTGTGCGGCGAACATGAACGAGGCCGGCACGAGGAAGAAGAATACAAGCATCCCAATGCCCAGGCCCAGTTTGAGATTACCGCGCTTGAGGAAGATGGAGCTTAGGTCTGCGCCGGATAGTTTGACCAGCACGATGATCGGGAGCGATTTGATTAACATCTCGCAGATTTTATCAATGGCTAGTCCCTTCGAGGTGTCCACGCTCACTGCAAGCCCGTTCAAAACCATCCGAACCCAGCCAGAAGTGAGCGCGCTGAACGGCGTGGCAAGCGACGCGATGAAAAATGCAAAGGCAATCAGCCAATACCTGTTCAGACGCTTGTCGTATTTACACCACAGGGAAACTACTAAGAAAACACCAGCGATGCTGAGGTCAAAGGTGAGATTCTTATTCGTCGGGAAGACATCAAAGTAGTGTGAGCCGAAGATGAAGATCGCGGCTTCGCAAACCAGAAAGAGAAGGAACAGGCCGAGGCGTTGAAACCAGCCTATTTGGGTTGTCTCTTTTCCAATGAGTTCTGGGTTTGCGGTATGAGTAGTCATGGATATTACTCCTTTGTGATTCGGGGAATCTTCTTTCTATGCCTGAGCAGTATCCTTTTCAAAGCTCTTTTGTTAGAAAATATCGTTGATGCCCAGGCGGAAAATCGCGTAGTTCGCCGAAAACTTGATAGCCATGTTTTTTGTAGAAGTCTGGGGCTTGAAAGCTAAACGTGTCCAGAAAGGCGTGCCTGGCACCGCGTCGCCGGGCTTCCGCTTCGACCAGGGTCAACAGGCGACTACCATATCCAGAGCCCCGGTGTTTCTCTTCCAACCACATCAGATCGATATACAACCAATCCCAGTAGATCGCGGCGATCACCCCGCCGACAATTTCCTGATCAGGACCTTGAACGGCAAAACAAATGCGTTGCGCGTTATCATCGCCAGCTTGCTGGATGTTGTAATCGTTAAGGACATTTCCAACCAATCCCCATACAGATTGTTCAGGCTTTTCAACAGAGATGATTTGGTAAGAGTTGTCCATACGTTATTTCTCCATTTTGTTTTTGTAAGGGTCTATTGAAGTCGGTTGATTTCAATAGACCCGTGTTCATTCCGCGTCTGTGCATGGGCACGAACTAATTAGTCTCAAACTGGAAACTTTCCAGAAAATGATTGTAGAGGTCCCAATCTTCCTTATCTCCGGCATGGCCGATCACAATCATATAGAGCTGGCCGGATTTCGCAAAGAAGTAGCGGTCGTCGGCGTAAGACTGTGGACTGCGGTCATGGTGCAGATGGATTGCAGGAATGCCTGCGATTTGCACGTCTGCCAGGCGGTCATCCGTCAATAGATTGTGCTCCGTCAGCCATTGCACCAGGTCAACATCTTCGGGCGGATGATAGGCCTCCCGATTGCTGGGGTGGCTGATAGTGAACTGGGGCCAGTGTTCGCCCTCGACCAGGGAGCCTTCGACAGAAATGCTCTTTAGCGGATCATCGTTGGCGACGATTTGGGCATCCCCCGGATAATGAAAGCTGTATCCTAGCGTTTCGTTCCGGTACACTTTACAGCCATCACTGGCGATTTCATCTGTGAATGAATCGACATCTTGCTGAGGGACCGGACCACAATCACCCCGATAATATGCCCATTCGTCACATGCACTGCCCCCGGGAAAACGGCAAATGCCCGTCTGACTGCCATCCGTGGTGGTGTGGATTTCGGATTGGAAACCTTGTTCCTGGCAATACACCGAGGCCGGGTTGGGCAGATTCGCCTGGGGGAGGGCTGTGGAGGTTGGGGAAGGAGACTGCGGTCCGGTGCAAGACGCCAGCATGATCAAGAAGATGGTGAGGAATAACATCTTTTTCATATGGACCTTCTTTCTAAATTTAAAGGTTTTTTGTAGTTCATCCTGATGCTAAAGGTGATAATGACGGCAGGGAAGAAACCCAGCATGAGAATAGTCGGAATAAAGGACGATCCGAAGACGAGAATTTGGTACACCCACGGGACGAAGGCATCCAAAAACCAAAAGAGCAGGAAGATGGCCCAAAGGGATAATTGTTTGGTTTGCCATCTGTGAGCGATCCAGAACACGACACCGGCATTGACAATGAATGCGATCACGAACATGAACTGCATTTTGAAGTTAGCCCCTGCGGCTTCAATATCCACGCCTTCCGTCCCTGAGGCGGCTGCAGCGGTATTGGCCATGGCTGCCAGCAGGAGGCCACCGACTGCATATCCTATGTAGGCGAAACAGGCAGTCATAATCGCTTTGACGATTTCAGCAACCCGTAGATTTTCCTTCCTTGCCTCAAGGGGTTGAACAGCCTGACGTTCCCACCAAACCAGCCAGATGGAAAAGACCAGGGTTTGTAATGTAATCTCGGGGTAGCCGATCCAGTGATACCACATCGGTAGTTTGGAGTACAACATCCCTTCAATGGAACCTGGCGAGGCCGCAGGGGTAGAAAGAATCCCAATGGTAACTAGCAAACCCCATAGAATGAGCCACCCGCGTTTCTTTTCAATCAAGAATCCTCGAACAGGCCACAAACCGATGGCGAAGATCAATCCACGGAAGGGCTGCATGAATGGGCCAATCAAGACATTGTGTTCATCTATAGGAAGCATGTAATCGCGGATGATCTCGCGCCGGAAGATTTCTCCATAATCGAACACATTGGACATGAGAATCCCAAAAATAAAGTAGCTTACCGTATGGGCGATCATCACTCTCAAAGCAAACGAGAGGAAGATTTTCCCATTACTTTGCGTGCTCATATTTTCTCCTGTCGTGCATCATTTTGTGAGTAGGTGCAGAGAACTGGGGGAGTTTTCTGGCAATTTTCAACTCCAATGAGAAGGTATCCGGCAGGGGCGGTTCGACACTTTTTCCCTGCCGGAGCATACGCCTTCTGGTAGCCTCCTCCAATAAGCGCGCATGTTCCTGTTGGATGAACGTTTCACTCAGTCCGGGAAAAAATTGGCTATTCATCGTAGCCTCCTTTTAGGGGTGGGTTTCATTTTTAAAGCGCTCTAAGTACAGAATCGTGAAATTGAGATTCCAGAGTTGATCCAGAAAACCACGGAGGGCAGGCTGGTCGGCAAACTGCCCGGCAAAAAGCGTCTCTCCATTTTCGAGCGGGGTAACGGTGATTTCGCTAAAGGTATCGGTGATCGAACGAAGCAGAGTTCCCTTCGCCCGAATGCGATAGGTGTCTTTCTGGTTTGTTTTTTGGTTTTGCATCGCGCTATTTTCAGTATCAAGGCGAAAAGGTTTGAAATTTGGGCTCTACCGGAATTAACGGGATGGGAACCCGAAATTTGGTAATTACTCACCAAGGGTAGGCAGTTCCGAGATTTGCTTTTATAGGATAAAACAAAGGGCCTGACGAGTCAGGCCCTAAATGGGGGAGGAATGGGGTATTTTTGGGGTAAAGGAAGGTTATAACACTCCCAAGTCCCGGGCACGTGCAATGGCTTCCGTGCGGCTGTGGACCCCTAACTTTTCATAAATGTTCTTGAGGTGTTTGTGGACCGTTTCGCGGGCGATGATAAGAGTGGCCGCGATTTTTTTGTCTGCGTCCCCCTGAGCCAGGAGGCGCAACACGTCCATTTCGCGTCCGCTGAGAGGCTCTACTAACCTGGGCTCAGGGCTTGACGGGCTATTGTCTGGATTAGCTATCTCATTTAAGGCTACCAACTTGCCCACATACTCCGGGGCAACCCCCGCCAGGAGTGTTTGATGAAGCAGGACGCTCAAGGCCTCATCTGAGGACAGAAAGCTTCGCACATAATCTTCCGGGGCGGCGATCTGCACCGCCTGTTTCAAGGACTCGAGCGCTTGTATGCGTTGCCCAAGGTGAAAATGCCCCAACGCCTGCCCGACCAGTAGACGGACTTTGAAATAGACATTCTTCCTTTTTTCCAGTTTTCCGATAAGAAAAACGATGGTCTCTAGCGCTTGTGTGTATTGTTTCTCTGCTAAATAAACTTCCGCGATGGTTCCCGAAAGGAGCGGACTGAGCACCGGGACCGGCTGGGAAATATCCACTTGAGCATGGCGTAAACGCTGGTGGGCCGCTTCCAGATTGCCCAGGGTCAGATGCCATTTAACTTCCTGGGCTAAGGTGATTTGCTCAAACCATTTTGAAGTGCGGCGCGCCACCTCCCACTCCTGTTCAAGGGTCTTAAAAGCATCCTCGATGTCTCCCGTTGCAAAAAGGGCCTCGCCGAGATTAGTATACGCATAGTGTAGCGCGTCCACTTGTTCCCAGCGGCGCGCGAGCGAGACCGCCTCCCGCGCATAGTACACCGCATGAGCCAGATCATTCCACTCCCGGTAAACCTCACTTAATGTTGCATACACATGACTCAGACTGGGGAATGGCTGCAGAGTTGGGCTTGAATGGGCAATTTGGATGGCTTGCTTGCAGATGTCAAAAGCTTTGTGCAGTTTGCCCTTCAAGAGAAAGAGATAGGCCTGGCACCCATATGCAAAAATCACCACATGGGATACTCGGATGCCCCGCGCATATTCGAGAGCCAGGGCATGAGCCTGCTCGCGTACGTCCAAATCCGTGCAGGAGAGACCCAGGATTGTTGCTGATTGACAGCGTATCGTTTGGTCGGATATTGGAAGGCAGTCCAGAGCCTCCCTGGCAGACTGACCCGCGCGTTCTCCCTCCCCCGAAACCCAGGCAGAGAAAGCTCGAATCGCCGCACAATGCCCGCGCAGAGTTTGTCGGTAGTCGGTGTTCTCAAGCTTTTCAAGCCCGGTTTCAGCGTTTGAAAGGAGAGTCTCAAGCGTGCCCAATTGTCCGGTGTAGGCGGCCAGCCAACTGCGACCAATCCACAACCAGGGTTCGCTATAATGCTTGTTTCCTGTCAGGACATCCAACCGCCGGATCACGGTATTGAGTTCTCTTTGCTCCAACAATGCAAAAACATTGGCACTGATCAGGCGCACCACCCGCGCCCAATCGCCTACCGCCAGCGCGTGATGGATCGCGTCCGGGATGAGGTCTTGTTCCTCAAACCAGACGCTGGCTCGCAAGTGTAGGGCCGGGATGCTTTCTGGATGCGTGCGCTGGAGATAACTCCGTAAAAGATCGGCAAATAGAGCGTGGTAGCGATACCACTGGCGGGTAGCATCCACGGGGAGGATAAAGAGGTTCAAACGTTCAAGCGTTTCAAGCAGAAAGACGGAAGAATTTAGCGGTGTACTGGCGTCATCCACCAGCAAGGCGTCACATAAGGACGGGGTCAGCTGATCGAGGATCGAAGTGAAGAGCAAGAAGCGGCGAATTTCAGGGGCTTGCCGCGCCAAAACCTCTTCTAATAAATAATCAAAAATGTAGTGGTGGCTCCCCGTGAGTGTGGTGATAAAGTTGGAAATTTCCTCGGCATTTTGTACGGGGAGCTTATCTTGGGCATCAAGGCCTTGTGAGCCAATAGTTTGCAAAGCCAACGCCGCCATTTGAAGGCCTGCAATCCAGCCCTCGGTACGGGCCATTAAGTGTTCGACCTCCTCAGATGTAAGCTTCAACCCCATAGTATGGTTGAGAAAATCAGTCGCTTCAGCCAATCTGAAACGCAGATCGGCCAGACGCAATTCCACCATCTGCGCACGTACACGCAGTCTCGCCAGGGGAAGGGGGGGGTCTGCCCGGGTGATCAAAACCAGGTGGCATGGAGAGGGGCGATGTTCCAGAAGAAAATTGATGACTTGATGCACCCCCTGATTTTGGATCACATGATAGTCGTCCAAAACCAACCAGAAAGGGGATGTCTGGGCGAATTGATTGACCAATTGGGTGAGATACGTTTCACTCTGGGGAGGTTGTAAGGCCTGAACCGCCCCGTCAAAGTCTGCCTCAAACGAAACGCCCATCTGATGCAGGGCCGCGGCCAAATAAGTCAGAAACCTGCTCGGGTCATTGTCCCCCTCATCGAGCGCGAACCAGGCAAAGGGCAAAGCGGACTGGTTGAGCCATGCCCTCACCAACGTAGACTTCCCATACCCGGCAGGCGCGGAGATCAGCACAAAACCACAGTCCAGGCCCTGGTTGAGTTTTTCGAGCAACCTTTTCCGATTAACCAACCTGGCTCGCAACGGCGGCGATGATACCTTGGTAGATAAAACTTGCACCGACATCTCCTCGCCCACTTCCTCCCATGTATATCCTACAATACATTGTTCGTGCTGGCAATAACGAAGCCAGCAATTCTCGATATAAACGAACGGCGTGCCTTAACGAGCCTCTTTTGACTTCAAGCGGTTCGTTTTTAGGAACGCCGTTCGTCGGCGCATGTCCATATCGAGAATTGCTGTAACGAAGCAGTTTCAAACAAGCTATTGATCATATGAGAATTTAGCGAACCCGGCAGGAAATGATAAAATACCCGCAACCTCGCCCTAGAAGGACTCCCATGCCCGAAGAAATCACCCCCGAACTGTTTGACCACCTCGTTGAACTCGCCGCCCTCGAACTAACCCCTGCCGAAGGGGAATACCTGCGCCGGGAATTGAACCACCAACTCGCGTCGATCCACACCCTCGCCGCGATTCCCCTCCCCGACGATGTTGAACCCGCCGCCCGCGGGGTCCCGTACCCGGTCGAAGTCAGCGCCCCCCCGCGCGAAGACGTTCACCACCCCTTCGCCAACGTCGCCGCCCTCCTCGCCCAGGCCCCCCAACTGGATGACGGATACATCATTGTGCCGGAAATTCCTCACGAAGAACTTTAATAGAACACAGATACCACTGAGCTTCACGGATTTTCACTGATCTTTTTTGCTTTATCTGTGTTAATCAGGTAAATCATTAAAATCGTAACTACTCACCAAGAGTAGGAAGTTCCGAGAAAAAAGGATGGAAGGGGGGATGTACATCCCCCCTTCCATCCTTTTTTCTCGAGTATTACCCCTTTGAACGTGAGTAATTACTTAAAATCAGTGTTCTATTCTTCTATGGGTATGACACCAAAATACAAGCATAGTGAACTTACAAGCCAGATCATCAACGCTTTCTATGTTGTGTATAACACTTTGGGCTATGGCTTTCTGGAAAAAGTTTACGAAAAAGCTTTAATCCATGAACTCACCAAACGAGGCTTTCAGGTTGCCGCACAAGTACCCATTAAGGTCTATTTCGATGGGGTGATTGTTGGTGAATATTTTGCTGATCTCGTTGTGAATGACATTGTGATCATCGAACTCAAAACCGCTGAAATAATCTCCGACGCCCACAAAGCACAGCTCATCAATTATCTCAAAGCCACCGGCAAAGAAGTCGGTCTCATTCTCAACTTTGGCCCTGAGCCGCAAATCTCCCGCAAAGTCAACTAACCCTCAAAAAATCAGTGTAAATCATCCCAATCATCAATATCAGTGTTCTATTCCCCCTAAATCATGAACATCCCCTTCCTCCCCGCCCACGAAATCGCCCGCCAGATCAAATCCGGCAGTCTCACCGCCCTCGAAGTCACCGAAGCCCACCTCGCCCACATCGAAAAAGTGGACGGCCCCCCTCCCTCAGTCTCCCCTCTCCCCGCGGGAGAGGGGCCGGGGGTGAGGTCCGTCCACGCCTTCATCACCGTCACCGCCGACCGCGCCCGCGCACAAGCCAGCGCCATTGATGCCCGCCTCGCCGCCGGAGAAGACCCCGGCCCCCTCGCAGGCGTCCCCTTCACCGTCAAAGACATCTTCTGCGTCGAAGGCACCCGCTCCACCGCCGCGTCCCGCATCCTCGCCAACTTCACCGCCCCGTACACCGCCACCCCCGTCGAACGCATGGAAGCGGCAGGCGCGGTCATGCTCGGCAAAGTCAACCTCGACGAATTCACCTACGGCTCGTCCACGGAATCGTCTGCCTTTCAGCCCGCCACGCGCAACCCGTGGGACACCACCCGCGCGCCGGGCGGCTCATCCGGGGGCAGTGCCGCCGCCGTCGCCGCCGGGGAAGGGCCACTTTCGCTGGGCACAGATACGGCAGGAAGCATCCGCCAACCCGCGTCGTTTTGCGGGGTCGTCGGCCTCAAACCCACCTACGGACGCGTCTCCCGCTACGGGCTGATTGCCTTCGGCTCCTCGCTCGACTGCCCCGGCCCCCTGTCCCGCAACGTTACCGACGCCGCCCTCATGCTCAACGCCATCGCCGGGCCGGACCCCCGCGACTCCACTGCCGCCACCGTTTCCGTGCCCGATTACACTGAGGGAATCAACGACGGGGTGAAAGGGATGCGGATCGGCCTGTCCCCCGACTATTTCCGCATTACCTTCTTCGACGCCCAAACCGGGGAATTGCACGAAAGCGCCCTCCCCGCCGAAATCCGGGACGCCACCCTCCGCGCCGCCGAAATCCTGGCCCGCGCGGGCGCGGAAATCGTCGAGAACGTGCCCATGCCCCACACCCAATACGGCATCCCCGCCTACTTCGTCATCTCCCGCGTGGAAGCGGCCTCCAACCTCCACCGCTTCGACGGCGTGAAGTACGGTTACCGCACCCCCGACCGCGTCGCCGACCTGCGCGAGATGTACCGCAAGACCCGCGCACAAGGCTTCGGCCCGCAACCCAAACTGCGGATTTTGATGGGCATGTACGTCAGCGCGGCACAGTACAGCGAACAATATTACAACCGCGCCCTCCGCGTCCGTTCCCTCATCCGCCGCGACTTCGACGAAGCCTTCGCTCCCGACGGCGCACACCGTCTGCACGCCATTCTGACCCCCAGCACCCCCTCCACCGCCTTCCCCATCGGCGATGTGTTTGGCGACACCATGCTGATGCAGTATAGCGATCAACTCAACGTCCCCGCCAACCACGCCGGAACCCCAGGCATCTCCCTCCCCGCCGGGCTGGATGGGAGTCGTTTACCAATTGGGATTCAGTTGCTCGGCCCGGATTTTTCGGAAGCGACGTTGTTACGGATTGGCCGCGCGTATGAGGTGGCGACAGAGGGGGAGGGGTGGAGAGAGGAGAGGCCGGGAGGGTTGGAGGGGTTGTAATGATAAAAAAGACAAGTTTGTCGCAAAGATTAAGTGAGGTCTTTCGCTTGGTAGCCAGCGCGTCGTTGATTCTTATGCTCCTGGCTGGAATTACATGTTGGGTAATTGGATGGCGTTCTTTTCCTCAATATGGAACGGCCTTACGATATATGTCCATTGCAGTATTTATTTTTGCTTCGGTAAGTTTTGTGAGCAATTATTCGAGTGGGCACAGAATAAAAATAGAACAACATGTCCACGCTTATCGAACTGATTTTCAGCAAGTCGTGAAAGATCGAGACAACAGTTTTCAGTTCTTTATTTTATCCACTTTGGTTGCCGGTATCTTGTTTGGGATAAGTATGCTCTTTGGATAGCCATTCGTGCATTTTCGGAGAAATGAAATGTTGAGTACAGCTTTACAAATTTTCCGAACCCGAGGCGAGCCGATTTCATCGTTCAAGGAATTTTTGACCGATCACGATTTGCAAACAGGCGATTTACCCGAACTTGGAAATGCACAAGTTGTTGAAGAAATTTTAGATGGAGAGCGAGAATTCACACATTCTCAAATCCGGGTCTTGAGTGAGCGGTTTGGGGTGTCGGCATTGGTGTTTATTTGATGAATCAAATGGTAAGATAACGCTATGTCAGAAGATCCATTTAACGCTGAACGTGTCCGAGATTATTGGGTGGTAGAAGCCGAAGAAGCGCTTCGCGTCGCGGATCATCTCGTGCAAGCGAAGGATTACTCTTACGCACTCTTTTTTGGACATCTGGCGGTTGAGAAAATGCTGAAGGCGTTACATGCTGTCAGAGTCCAAGCCCACCCTCCGAGAAGCCATAACCTGATTCACCTCGCTGAAAGATGTGGCCTGCCATTAAGTGCTGAACAAGAACGTGCTTTTGCTCAAATAACCACGTTTAACATGGAATCGCGTTATCCCAATGAAAGGCGGTCTTTCCGCAAGTTAGCCACGCCTGAATTTACACAAACCCACATGAAACAGATCAAGGAAATATGCCAATGGTTACACTCTCTCGTGAGATCGTAAGCAAAAACATACAAGACTTTGTTGAAGCAGTCGAAGCACGGTATCTTGTAGAAGGTGTTTACCTTTTCGGCTCTCATGTTTTAGGCACAGCAGATGAAGAGAGTGATATTGACTTGCTGGTAATTTCTCCTAATTTCGCGGAAAGTCATTTTGATGCACAGGTCGAATTACTCCTGCTGGCCTCGAAAGTGGATACCCGCATCGAACCCCATCCAATGACACCTGACGAATTTGAGTTGTCGAATCCTTTGGCGGCAGAAGTTATGAAAACAGGGGTGGAGATTGGAACCCATTAATTCGCCTTTTGTCACAATTTTACGCGAGGTGCCCACCACCCCCACTGCCCGCGCCCTCATCGCCGAACTCGAAACCGCCCTCGAACACCCCGCCTACCCGCCCGAAGCGCAATACGGCTACAGCGTCGAAAAACTGATCGCCGAAGGGGTCGCGTTTTTCGTCATTTGGGTGGATGGGGAACCTGCCGGGTGCGGAGGCATTCAGTTCTACGGGGACGAGTACGGCGAACTCAAACGGATGTACGTCCGCCCGACGTATCGGGGGTTAGGGTTGGGGAAGAAACTAATCGAGCATCTCGAAGAAGTCGCTCGCCAGCGTGGGGTCAGCGTTATTCGTCTGGAAACGGGGACCTTTCAACACGAGGCGATGGGGTTGTATGAAAAGATGGGGTACCGACAGATTCCGGCGTTTGGGGAGTATCGGGAGTCGGCGGTGAATGTGTTTTACGAAAAAAGATTCTGATGTTCATTTTCCCATGATCACCAAGTCGTCTACGAACCCGACCCCCGCACGGGCATGTGGGACTACCGTCTCACCTTTACCGACCCCCGCGGGGACACCTACCGTCTCAAAATCACCGACCTCACCTGGCAATATTACTGCCAAAGCCTTCGCAACGAAAAACGCGATCCCGCAAAAATTGCTTTAGAATTAACCACAACCCTTCAAAAGCGAGACGTGTTCTTGCGAATTGGCCTGGCGCGCGGCTGGAAAGAATACCCCGACCGATGCTACCTGCAAATTACCGGCATCTACACCTTTCCCGACTATTTGAATGGAAAAACTTTTGCTGACTTTCAGTTGAAACAAGGAGTCTCCCCATGATATACATCGCCAAAGAATACGAACGTGCCGTCATCTTTCGTTTAGGTCGTTACGTCGGAATGCGCGGACCGGGCTTGTACGTTGTCCTCCCTTTTCTGGAATCTCACCGCAAAGTAGATATCCGCACCAACACCGTCGCCGTCCAGCCGCAAGAAGCCATCACCAAAGACAGTGTGACCGTAAAAGTGGATGCCGTCCTGTGGTACAGACTCAGCAACCCCGGCAAAGCGATGGTCGCCGTTGCCGATCCCCACACTGCCGTGTATCAAGTCACCCAAACCAGTTTACGCAACATCATCGGCCAGCACAAACTGGACGAAGTCTTGCGGGAACGCGATGCCATCAACCACGCCCTGCTCAAAATCGTGGATGACAACACCGAAAAATGGGGCATTTCCGTCGAACTGATCGAAATCAAAGACGTGGAAATCCCCGAAGGAATGCAACGCGCCATGGCCCGCGAAGCCGAAGCCTCCCGCGAAAAACGCGCCCGCCTGATCAAATCCGAAGCCGAACTCGAAGCCGCCACCAACCTTGCCAACGCCTCTGCCGCGATCATGAAAAACCCGATCAGCCTGGAACTGCGACGCATGCAGATGATTGCCGAAATCGGTGCAGAAAACAACACCACCACCGTTGTCCTCATCCCCTCCGAATTCATCTCCCTCGCCAAACATCTGGGTGAATATATAGAAGACATGAACGAAAAGCAGAAACCGTAAATTCGTAACAGTTCGGGCTTAGAGAGGAAACTCCCGAAAAAAAGGGTTTGGGGGGCTGTACAGCCCCCCCAAACCCTTTTTTTCGGGAGACACCCAACCCTGGCTGAATACTGACTGTGTTTCATTTCAGCTTTGTTTCCCGGCTGGAAGCGGTGATGCGGGAGAGTTCAGCGACGAACTGGTTGAGGCCGTTCGCGTAGGAGTCGAGATAATCCTGGGTCAGGTACCGCGCGAGGTTGGCGTGCCCGGCCTGGGTGAGTAACCCTACGTGGGGGCGGAAATCGCGCAGGGTCACGCGCATCGTCTGGTTCGCGTCGGTGATTACCCCCCAGACGAGGGTCTTTTTTTCGTTATCGTCTTTGGCGGAAATGAACCGGGTGAGCGTACTTTTGGGGGCCACCGCGCCGATGTTGGAGAAAACTTCGCGGCCTTTCACAATGTCGTTGAGGAGATCAATTTGCCCCGGAATTCTGTCTAACAATTTTTGTAAGGGCGCGGGAAGGTGCGCGAGCATTTTGATCGCCCCGACGCTGGCACTTTCCCCCTCTCCGGCGATTTCTTTAGCCCGACTGAGCACCGCCCCAAACCCCGCAAGGACAGCGAGGTACGTCCGTTGAACGCTGTCGAAAAGCTCAAACCGTTTGGCTCGATCCGCATCATGATCGGGGGAGGCGGTTTTGTACGATTCCAACGCTCTCAGGGTGCGGGTATGCAGACTGAGCAAATCCAGATCGGACAGGGGGACTTCAAACGTCATCGGGTACAGGCGGTCGCGCGGGTTGCGGGAACTGGCATCCAGCGGAATCAGGATGGCGGGGTTGAGATTGCCCTGGGCGTCAATCGCCTGGAGCGCGGTCAGCGCGGCAAATTTTGTGCGGCGGTCTTCGGATAAGGCGCGCAATTGCGTTTCCAGCCGGGGGTTGAGGCGGTAGGTGCAGTTGTGAATGGCACGATAGAGAATGAGCAGGTCGTTGACCGTGAGTTCGATCAGATCACTCCGTTGTTTGAAGAGGCGGCGCAGGGCGAGGATCGCGTTCAGTTGGACGGCACTGGTTTCGGCGCTGGCTTCGGGGGTGCAGACGGGGGTACGGGCAACGGCGGCCTGATCGGCGGGGGAAAAGGGGGCGGAGAGGGTGTACGGGCGTACGGGGTCCGGCTGGGGGGTGGGCAAGGTGTTGAGGTAAACGGCCCACGCGAGAGCTTCGTTCGTCATGATCTCGGCGAGGGCGGCCCCCCACGCGCCGTCAAAAAAGATGTGCGACTGGTCAAACAGGCAGGTGTCGGGGGTCAGAAACAAGGTGAGGGGGTGATCCCCCACGCCCCGTTCGGTTTGGCGCAATTCGGCGAGGGGGAGGTGACTTGGGCGGGGATCGGCGTTGATCAGAATGGGGGCATATCGCAGGGTATCGAGATCACGCAGGAGGTCCGGGGAAAGTTGTTTGCGGAGGGTTTGGTATCCCGTCCGTTGGAGGTTGGCGAGGGGGAGAAAACGCTGGGGCAGGGGCGACGCGGGGGCTTGTGCAAGAATGGCGGCGATTTGGTTCCGAACGGCGAAGGGTTCGGCGGGGCGGGGGTTGGGCAAGTCTTCGGGATGCGGGGCACAGGGGCGGATCAGGTAATAATTTCCGCGGTGAATGAGGCCGACGTAGGCTTTCGCGAGGGGGAAGGCGACCCGCGTTTCTCGGTAGTCCCCCGGCGAGAGGTGGGCGAGGATGCTCATTTGGCGCAGGTAGGCGGGGAGGTCGCGCTTTTCGGCGTCTTCGATTTTTTTCTGCCAGGTTTTGTGGAGGGCCGGGGAGAGGGCGTGTGCGGCGAGAAATTCGTCAAACTTGCGGCGGCGATATGCGGCGAAAGTTTCCTGCGCGCCATCCGCGCCGCGCCGATAGGGACGTTGCGCCTGCCACGCGTGGGATAAGCCCGTCAATTTGTGAGGGTCTTTTTCGGTGACTTCGGTCAGCAGGCGGAGGGAGATGCGCTCGCGCCATTCGTTGGTAAGCAGGGCATCGTATTGGTGGAGCAGATCAATGGCGGCGAGCACCCACGCAGTGATCCGGTCGGTTTCGGTAAGCGGGAGAGCGTGTTGGCGGAGGGCGGTGTGGAAGCCGTGGGTTTCGTTGGTGTGGCGGGCGGTGTCTTCGCGGAGCGCGTATTCAACGTAAAATTGCCAGGTTCCATCGGGAAACGCGCTTTCGGGGTGTTTGCCCGCGAGTTTGAGCAGGTTTTGGTACGCCCAAATGATGGCGGCAGGCCCGGCGAAAAAGGCCGTGTACACCGTGCGGTCGAGCATCTGCTCTACCCCTTTGAAGAGCAGGTCCATATCACTTTGGGCGGTGGCGGTTGGAATGCGGCGGTCGGGCAGGTGGATGAGTTTGCTCAGAATCATCGCCGGGATGTTGCCCGCCGGGACGATTTGGGCGATCAGGTTGGCGACCGCTTCAATTTCCGGGAGAGAGAGTTTGGAGATTTTTCGCAGTTCTTCGGAACTGGCCACCGCGTGAAGGCTGGAGGCAGTTTTGAGGCTGGCGGCACGGTAGTCGGCGGATTCCATGCCGGGAGTGTATCATTTTTTCCGGGGATTCTCCGCATGATATGTGAATATCCCCTGCTTCCAGGCGGCCCTTTGGTGCGGTCCCCATCATTCTTGCAAACCGCTCCATGCGCCTCATTGGGATGCTTGCAGTTGTGCAACGACTACTTTTATCATTATTTGGACACTTGCAACCGTGCAACGACTACTTTAATCATTATTTGGACACTTGCAACCGTGCAACGACTACTTTAATCATTATTTGGACACTTGCAACCGTGCAACGACTACTTTAATGATTGTTTGGACGCTTGCAACCGTGTTCGGGGTAGGTAGGGTGGACTTGTAGGCTGTCCACATAAAATCGTTTCTCAAACTTCAAACTGTACTTGAAATGCTGTTTAAATCAGGAATCCGGCATAATAGGCGGGAAATGAAAAGGGATGGGATGGAGTGTACTCATGATCGCCCCAACAGGAATGGCGCACAGAATAGGCAGGATCAGCGCCAGAAGGTAGTGCCCTGCTTTGGGCGGTTTGACCCCCTCCCGCACCGGGAAACAATACACCGGCAGATACACCATCAGCCCGTACACAAACATCCAAAACCCCAACTGCAACAGGTTCAAACTCCCCGCAAACGCCCCTTCCAAAAGATACCCGGTAAACCCGAAAATCAAAAACGCCGCGTTCGGCGAGATCGCCCACCGCGTCAGCATCCACCCCCACGCGATGAACATCGGCACGAACACCACCACACTGTGAAACAGCACCACATCCAAATAATTCGCCGACGCGGTGATGTACGCCGCCCCCAACGGGACCCCGAATACCGGCGCGAGATTGGTCATCGAAACGGTGACCGCCTCCTCCGCGAGCGCAAGCAGGGTACAGAACATGACAAACTTTACCGGCTCTGGCAAGGGGATGCGCTGGACGAACGCCCGCACCCGCTCCCGCGCTTTCCACATCCCCACGCCCCCCACCCCGATCCAGATCACCGCCAGTCCCGTCGCCATAAAGATCACCGCCCGGGCATTGGGCGGCATCCCCACCGCGGCCACAACGAACATGAACAAGGCGGCAACTGCCGTCCAAACTGCGAGGAATCGAATCAGCATAGAGGACGTGAGGTATTTCATGCAGAGGGATACAGGTCAGCCCCTCATTTTGTTGCGCGTCCGCGTCCAAAAAGGCTGGACAAATTTGCCCTGTTTCCATGCCTTTTGCAGATAGTACGTCCCCGCCGCCAGACAGATGACAACGGCAAAAATGGACGCCTCCGCCCCAAACTCCCCACCCGACAACAGCGCTGGCCCTTGCAACGTCGCCTGCAAAAGCCCTTGCACCTCATTCCCAGAGACCGCCACACCGAAGATCGCCCCTTGCGTAAAATTCCACGCAAAGTGCAAGCCGATGGGAAGCCACAACCGCCGGGTGAACACAAACCCCGCCGCGAGCAGGATCCCCGCCTCAATCGCAATCGCCGCCGCGCCCCACACCGTCGCATTCGGATTGGCGATATGGGCAAACCCGAAAAACGCCGCGGAGAAGATCAGGGCGAACCACGTGCCCATGGATTCTTCCACGATACGATAGAGAATGCCCCGAATCAGCAGTTCCTCAAATACCCCGGACACAATCGCCAGTGCCAACCCGGACGTGATCGCCCCCCAACCGTTGAACCCCGTCACCC
>WBZL01002140.1_pt1 | contig 19514 bp, 17 predicted proteins | sample 5204291 | NCBI WGS metagenome assembly WBZL01 (sample SAMN12344345, study PRJNA552823) | activated sludge metagenome | biome: Activated sludge suspended growth; feature: Nitrification reactor; material: Wastewater; isolation source: activated sludge from nitrification reactor of wastewater...
TTGCCGGCACCGGCGGCCGTGCCGACGGCGCCCTCCGCCGGCGAACCCGAGGACGTCGCGCGTCTCACCACGGAGGCCACCGCCGGCCAGGGCGGCCCGGTCGCCGCGCCGTGGTCGGCGGAGAAGCCCGTCGTCAACCTCTACAACGAGAAGAATCCGATCAGCGCCACCGTCGCCGGCAACTTCCGCCTCACCGGCGAGGGCGCCAGCGCCGACATCCGCCACATCGTGCTCGACTTCGGCGGCGTGCATTTTCCGCTGCTCGAAGGCCAGAACATCGGCGTCATCCCGCCGGGCACCGACGCCCAGGGACGCCCGCACCACGTGCGCCTCTACTCGGTGGCCAGCCCGCGCGACGGCGAGCGGCCCGGCTACCACAACTGCGCGCTGACCGTGAAGCGCGTCACCGAGGACCACGCCGGCAAGCCGGTCGCCGGCGTCTGCTCGAACTACCTGTGCGACCTGAAGAAGGGCGACAAGGTGCAGGTCATCGGTCCCTTCGGCGCCGCCTTCCTCATGCCCAACCACGCCGGCAGCTCGCTGATGATGATCTGCACCGGCACCGGCTCGGCACCGATGCGCGCCATGACCGAGCGGCGCCGGCGCCGCATGGCGCTGCAGGAAGGCGGCGAACTGATGCTGTTCTTCGGCGCCCGCGCGCCGGACGAGCTGCCCTACTTCGGCCCGCTCATGAAGCTGCCGAAGGAATTCATCGACATCAACTTCGCCTTCTCGCGCGTGCCCGGCCAGCCCAAGCAGTACGTGCAGGATCGCATCCGCGAGCGCCACGACGACGTCTGGCGCCAGTTGAACGACGAGAACTGCTACATCTACCTGTGCGGCCTGAAGGGCATGGAGAAAGGCGTCGACGAGGCCTTCCGCGACGTCTGCCGCCGGCACGGCGGCGACTGGGACGCGCTGCTGCCGCAGCTACGCGAGAAGAGCCGGTATCACGTCGAGACGTACTGAGCGCTGCCTGCATTGGGTGCTGTGGGAGCGGCCTCCAGGCCGCGAATCGGCTCTGATCGCGGCGTGGACGCCGCTCCTACAGGAAAGTCAGTCTCCGCGACACGGCGACCGTACTCTCAGAGGCAGGATCACCCGGCGGATTTCACCTCGACCACCACCTTGCCGGTGGCATGGCCGGCCTCGCTGTAGGCCAGCGCCTCGCGCGCCTGCGCCAGCGGAAACACCTTGTCGATGATCGTCCTGACGGTTCCCGCCTCGAGCAGGCGGCCGATCTGTGCGAGCTGCGCGCCGCTCGGATGCATGAAGAGGTATTCGTAGCGCACGCCGTGCTGCTTCGCCAGGCGCAGGGTCTTGCGGCTGAGGAAGTCGAGCAGCATGCCCAGCAGCGGATTCAGCCCCCACTCGCGCGCCAGGCGACCGTCCGGCTTGCCGGCGATGCTCACCAGCACGCCGCCGCGCTTGAGCACGGCGAAGGAGCGGTGCTGGATCTCGCCGGCCTGCGTGTCGAACACCAGGTCGCAGTCGCTGACGAAGTCCTCGAAGCGCTGCGTCTTGTAATCGATGACGGTGTCGGCGCCCAGGCTGCGCGCCAGTTCCATGTTGCGCGCGCCGACGGTGGTGGCAACCGCCAGCCCGGCCTGGCGGGCGAACTGGAGGGCGAAGGTGCCGACGCCGCCCGAGCCTCCGTGGATGAGCACCTTCTGTCCGGCTTTCAGCCCGCCGATCTCGAACAGCGCCTGCCAGGCGGTGAGGCCCGCCAGCGGCACCGCCGCCGCCTCGACGTGGGACAGGTTCGCCGGTTTCGCGGCGGCATCCGTCTCCGCCACCAAGGCGAACTCGGCGAAGGCACCGATGCGCTGCTTGTCCATGCGCGCGAAAACCGCGTCACCCGGCTTGAAGCGCGTCACGCCATCGCCGACCGCCTTCACCACGCCGGAGAAATCATTGCCGAGGATGAGCGGAAAGCGGAACGGCACGATCATCTTCAGCATGCCGTCGCGGATCTTGAAGTCCACCGGGTTCACGCTGGCGGCATGCACCTCCACCAGCAGTTCGCCCGGCCCCGCCTGCGGCATCGGCTGCTCGCCCAGTTCGACAACGTCGTTGCCGCCGTAGCGGCGGATGAAGGCGGCTTTCATTTGGCGAGCAGGAATTCGCTGACCACCGCCACCTGCGCCTCGTCGAGGAACATCGGCGCGTGTCCCACGCCGGGAATCTCGGCGATCAATGCTTTCGGGCCGCGCTGCCCCATCTCCATGCAGGTCTCGTGCGTGAGCAGGTCGGATTCTGCGCCGCGCACCACCTGCGTCGGGCAGCGGATGGCGTCGTAGAGCGGCCATAGGCTGACGTCCTCGTCGCCCATCGCCTTGCGGAAGGGCTCGGCGATGCCGGGGTCGTAGATCAGCTCGAAGCCGCCATCGGCCTTCTGCCGCGTGACGTGCTCGGTGAGGTGCTTCCATTGCGCATCGGTGAGCTTGCCGAAGGGCGCGCTGACCAGGCGGATGTACTGCTCGGCGTCCTTGAAGCTGGCGAACTCCGGCATCTGGCCGACGTATTCGCCGATGCGCTTGACCGCCGCCGCGGAGATCACCGGGCCGACGTCGTTGAGCACCAGGCGGCGAATCGGCGACTCCGCCTGCGCGGCGAGCGCCATGCCGATCAGGCCGCCCATCGAAGTGCCGACCCAGTGCACTTCGTCCACGTTCAGGCGCGCGATCAGCGTCACCATGTCCGACGCGTACTGTGGCAACTGGTAGTTGTCCTTGATGCGCAGCCAGTTGCTGCGGCCGCGACCGGCGACGTCCGGGCACACCACGCGGTAATGCTTCGACAGCGATTTCGCCAGGAAGTCGAAGTCGCGCGCATTGCGGGTGAGGCCGTGCACGCAGACCAGCACGCGGGGATTGGTCGGGTCGCCCCATTCGACATAGGCCATGCGGTGCAGGCCGCCGGGGCTGAGGCATTGCACGGTGTGGTGGCGCATTTCGTTCATTGGCATCTCCTTTGCCGGGAAGTTTAGCAGACACATTTGCCCTCTCCCCCGACCCCTCTCCCGCTTGCGGGATAGGGGAGTTTCTCGGCTAAACTCCGTGGCATGAGCCTAACCCGCCGCCGCTTCCTTGCGGCTACGCTCGCCGCCTGTGCGGCGCCGCTGTTCGCCCAGCAGGCGCCCGCCCTGTTGCCCGCCGCGAAAGGTCGCCGCGTCGTCGTCATCGGCGGCGGCTGGGGCGGGCTGTCGGCGGCGCGCCATCTGCGCGACCTGGCGCCGGAGCTCGAGGTGGTGCTGATCGAGAAGAACGCCGCCTTCTTCTCCCTGCCCTTGTCCAATCAGTGGCTGGACGGGCGCCTCGACGGCGCCTTGCTCACGCACGATTTCGCCGCCGCCGCGAAGGCCTATGGCTACACCTTCATCCAGGCGGAGGTTTCGGCCATCGACCGCGAGCGCCGCCGCATCCACACCGCGGGCGGTGCGCTGGACTACGACTGGCTGGTGCTGGCGGCAGGCATCCGCCACGACTACGCCGCCTGGCTCGGCGACGACGCGCGCGCCATTGCCCGCGTGCGTGAGCGATTTTTCTGCGCCTGGACCCCGGGCGCGGAGTTCGCGGCGCTGAAGGCGAAGCTGGACGCCTTCAGCGGCGGCGACCTGGTCATGACCATTCCGCCGCCGCCCTACCGCTGCCAGCCGGCGCCCTACGAGCGCGCGCTGGTGATCGGCCGCATGATCAAGCGCCGCGGCCTGCGCGCCCGCCTGCACGTGCTCGACCCGGGCACTCTGCCGCAGCGCTTTGCCGAGGCCTTCGAGGACGACTACAAGGATCAGATCGCGCATGTGTCGCACGCCAAGGTGAAAGCGCTCGATCCATTCCGGCAAATCATCGAAACGGAGTTCGACGCACTGCGCTTCGACGACGCCATCCTCATGCCGCCGCAACAGGCCGCCGACCTCGCCTGGCAGGCCGGGCTGATTGGCCTGGGCGCGGACGGCAAGCCCGGCGGCTGGGCGGCGCAGGATCCGCTGCATCTGCATGCCGTCGCCGATGAGCGCATCTTCCTCGTCGGCGACCTGATCGGGCCGGCCTCGCAGCTCTTCGGCCATTACCCGAAGAGCGGCCACCTGGCGAACCGCCTCGGCCGCATTGCCGCCGCGCAGATCGCGGCGCGCTCGCGCGGCGCGACGCCCGAACCCCAGTTGCCGGAGAGCAGCTGCTTCGTCGCCACACGGCTGGAGCCGCAGGAAGTCACCCGCATCGACAACCAGTATCGCCTGCGCGGCGATGGCCTCGTCGTGCAGAGCACGAAGCAGCACTACGATCCCAATCCGCGCGGAGAGGATGTCGCGTGGGCGAAGGGGATGTTCGGGGAGATGTTTGGTCCGGGCGGCTGATCAGTGCCGCGCCCAGATGCTGGTGTCGCCTTTCGGTCCCACCAGCAGGGTATTGAAGAACTCCCGCCTGGGAATGCGTTCGCCGCTCGTCGGGTCGAAAATGGTGCAGCCGCTCTCGCAACTGCCGTCCGCGCCGGTCGCTTCATAGCCCGGCGCGCCCATCGGCAGTCCCGGCACGGCGAGGCCGCGCGCCTTCGGTTTCTCCTTGAGCAGGAGCTTGATGTCCTTGGCCGGCACATGGCCTTCGATGAAATATCCGGCGACCCGCGCGGTCATGCGCGATTCGACGTCGGCCGGCACCTTGAAGCGGCGCTTAACCGCCGCCATGTCGTCGGCTTCCTTCAGCGTCACCTTGAAACCGTTCTGCCGCAGGTGCTCGGCCCATTCGATGCAGGACAGGCAGGGCCTGGGGACGAACACTTCCACCGGCGGCAGGGTTTCCGCCAAGACAGGCAAGGCCGCTGCCAGCGCGGCAACAAGGATGAGTTTTTTGAGCATGACCGTATTGTCGCCCGATCTCATTGTCCGTGCCAGTAGCGGCGGCGCGCTTCGCGCTCGAAAGTCAGCCGCCGGGACACGCCGTCGAAATTCACCGTGACGGCGCCATCGCGGTCGGTGCGCCGCACTTCGGCGCCCATCGCCTCGTAGCGGCCCAGAACATCTGCGTTCGGGTGGCGGAAGCGATTGCGGTAGCCGACCGGCAGGATCACCGTGCCCGCGCCGACCGCCGCGAGGAATGCCGGCGTCGAGGACGTCCGGCTGCCGTGATGCGGCGCCAGCAGGATGTCGGCGCGCAGCCGCTCGCCATGCCGTTTCAGCAGGGCGGTTTCGGCAGCGGCCTCGATATCCCCGCTGAGCAGCACGCTGCCCCGCGCCGTCGTCACCTTGAGCACGCAGCTCATGTCGTTGCTGCGGCGCTTTTCCTTGTCGTAGTCGGCCGGCGCCGGGTGCAGCATCTCGAAGCGCACGCCGTCCCACTCCCAGGCCTGGCCGTCCGCGCAGGGCCGATGCGCGGGCGCTTCGCGGAAGGGATGAGCCTCGGGCAGCGAGCTTGCCGTCCAGTCCACCGGCAGACCGTCGAGCAGCGAGAGCGCGCCGCCCGCGTGGTCCTTGTCCTCGTGCGTCAGGATCAGGCCGTCGAGGCGCCGCACGCCCACCGCCCGCAGGTAGGGCAGCAGGATGCGGTTGCCGCTGTTGGCGTCCGCCGAGAATTGCGGACCGGTGTCGTAGAGCAGGTCATGGGCCGCTGTCTGCGCATGCACCGCCAGGCCCTGGCCGACGTCGAGCACCGTCAATCGCAGTTCGCCCGGCGCCGGCCGCTGCGGCGGCAGCAGCACCAGCGGCAGGAACAGGAATGCGCCGATGGCACGCGAGGGAAAACCGCGCGGCAGCAGCAGCCAGGCGCAGCCCAGAATCGCCAGCAGCGTCGCCCAGAGCGGCTGGGCCGGCTGCTGCCACACCGCCAGCGGCAGATCGGCCAGCCACTCGATGTACATCATCAGCCAGGCGAGCAACTGATGCGCCATCACCAGCAACAGGTCGAAAGGCAGCGCCGCCGCCAGCAGCGTCAGCGGCGTGATGACCAGGCTCACCAGCGGAATCGCGACGGCATTGGCCAGCGGCGAGACGAGGGAGAACTGCTGGAACAGCGCCAGCAGCGCCGGCACCAGGCCGATCGTCACCGCCCATTGCGCCCGCCCCCACTCCACCAGCCAATGGCACGGCGCGATGCGTCCTGCGGCGATGTAAAACAACAGCGCCACGGCACCAAAGGACAGCCAGAAGCCGGCCGAGAGCACCGCCCAGGGATCGATCAGCAGCACCAGCAGCAGGGCCAGCGCCAGCACCCGGCTGCCCGAGGCCGCCCTGCCCAGCCACAAGGCGAGCGCCACCACCGACAGCATGTAGAGCGTACGCTGTGCCGGCACGCCGAAGCCGGCCAGCAGGCAGTAGGCGAAGGCCGTCGCCCAGCCGGCCGCGGCGGCGGCCTTCTGCGCCGGCAATCGCAGCATGAGTCCCGGCCGGCGCCGCCAGAAAAAAGACACCAGCCAGGCGCCGAGTCCGGCGACCATGGTGACGTGAAGTCCGGAGATGGACATGAGATGCGAGATGCCCGTCCGGGCAAACACCTGCCACAAGCCGCTGTCGATGGCGCGCTGGTCCCCCACCGCCAGCGCCGCCAGCACGCCGGCGTAGTCGTGCTCGGGCAGGGAGCGGAAGAACCGCTCGCGGATGCGTTCGCGCAGGCGCTCGACGGCCAGGCCGGCGCGCGGCACGAACGTATCGAGACGCCGATTGTCTTCGGCCGCGCGCACGTAGCCGGTGGCGCGCACGCCGCGCTCGAACAGCCAGGCCTCGTAATCGAAGCCGTGCGGGTTGAGATTGCCGTGCGGGCGCTTGAGCCGAACTGTGAGTTGCCAGCGCTCGCCGGCATGCAGTTCCGGCGCGGCATGCCACTCGTCGCCCTCCTCGGCGCGCCAGCCGCGGTACCAGGCCAGCGAAAGCCGATCCGGGACTGCCGCTTCCGCGTGTTCCACCTCGAACTCGAAGCGCAAGCCGTTCTCGTAGGCCTGCGGCAGGCTGGCCACGACGCCGCTCACGCGGATGTCGCGGCCCTCGTTCTGCGCTGGCAGGTGGTCGGCGAGGCGGAGCTGCCCCATCGCCGCGGCCCAGGCAAAACCGGCCAGCAGCGCACCGAGTATGCATGCTGCCCGCGACAGGGCCGGCCGGTGTCCGCGAACGATCCATGCCAGCACGGCACAGGCCATAATCACGGCAGCCAGTCCGCCGAGCGCCGGCCATTCCGGCAACATGCCCTGGCGCTGAAGCCACCACACGCCCAGGGCAAAACCGAGAATCGTCATGCGCATGGGATGAATTGTACGGTCGAACAAGCGGCCGGAGAGATTCGGGCGGCCGATTCGCTACAATTGGGCCCGAACGCCATGCGCAAGCTCATCCGCAAATACCTTCCCGACCACGAAGCCGTCCGCGGCAGCCGCTGGCTGCGGCCCTTCGAGAACTCGCTGCTGCACCCGCGCCTGTGGCACCTGAACCGGCGCTCCGCGGCGGGCGGCTTTGCCGTGGGGTTGTACTGCGGCCTGATTCCCGGCCCTTTCCAGATGCTGGGCGCGGCCATTTTCGCAGTCGCCTTCCGCGTCAACCTGCCGCTGGCCCTGTTCACCACGCTCTACACGAACCCGTTCACCATCGTGCCGCTCTACCTGGTCGCCTACCGCCTGGGTCGTTTCGCGCTGGGCAGCGAGGGGGGCAAGTTCATCGCGCCGCCGGAGTACGATGCCGTCAACCTGCTCGAATGGACACGTGCGATGGGCGAATGGATGCTGGGGCTGGGCGCGCCGCTGGCAGTGGGGGTCGTGCTGATGGCGAACATCCTCGCCCTGCTCGGCTACTTCGCGGTGCGCCTCGGCTGGCGCATCTACCTGATCCGCGCCTGGCGCCGGCGCAAGTCGGCCTGCCGGTCCTGAAGTTCGCGCTCAATTCACCTTGTAGCGGCGGATCTCCACCTGAAGCCCTTCGGCGAGCCGTTCCAGTTCGTTCGCCGTGCCCGTCGTGCCGGCCACGGCAGCATTGTTCTCCTCGGCCATCTGGGCGATCTTCTCGACGTTGACCGCGATTTCCGCGCTGGCCGCACTCTGCTCCTTCAGCGCCAGCGAGATGTCACCGATCGAACGCACCACGTGGAGGGCGCCGGCATGGATCCGCTCCATCGCCTCGCCGGCCTGCATCGCCAGATCGACACCGCCTGCCACCCGCCCCACGCCCGCATGCATGCTGTCCACCGCCTCTGCCGTGCCGTTCTGGATCGCGGCGATCATCGAAGCGATGTCCTGCGTGGACTGGGTCGTGCGTTCGGCCAGTTTCCTCACCTCGTCCGCCACCACGGCGAAGCCGCGGCCGGATTCGCCGGCTCGGGCGGCCTCGATGGCCGCATTCAGCGCCAGCAGATTGGTCTGATCGGCGATGTCCTTGATGACGTTCACGATGGCCGAAATCCGGTCCGACTGCCTGCCGAGTTCCTCGATCAACTGGGCGGATTGCTCGACGGATTCGGCAATTCGTTTCATTTCGGTAACGCTTCTGCCGACCACTTCGCAGCCCGCCTCGGACAGCTTGCCCGACTCGTCGGAAACGGCATGGGCATTTCGTGCATGCTCCGCAATCTGATCGATGCCCACGGTGGTCTGCTCGACCGAGGCCGCCATGGACGAGGCGGCTTCGCTCTGCCTTTGCGAGCCGCCGTGGATCTGCGCGGCCGAGGCTGCGACCGACGTCGCCGCGGCCGAGACATCGGCCGCACTGGCCTGGACCTTGCCGATCAGGCCGTTGAGCGCCTCCGCCATCGAATTGAAGCTCTCTCCGATGTGCGCCATTTCGTCCTGTGTCTCAAGCGAGACGCGCGCAGTGAGGTCCCCCTCGGCAATCTTCTGCGTGCCCTGTGCCAGACGCGCCACGCTGCCGACGATGGACAGGTACATGCCCGCGGTCAGGTAGGCCACCAGGAGCACGATCAGCACGGCCAGCCCCAGGCTGAGATACAGCTGCGCATCGAGTTTCACGATGCGCGCCTCGATCAACTGGCCGAGGGTCGGCAGCAACGTCCGGTCGAGGTCATCGAAGGCCGCATCGATCACGCCGCTTGCCTTGCCGTAGAAATCACCGGCCGGCGTGCTCAGCCGGCCGGTCAGCATTTCACCCTGCACGATCATGGCGACATCGGCAGCTTCGCTCAGGTAGCGTCCGCCGATCTGCGCAAGGATTTTCTTCATCTCCGGGTTGGCTTTCTCGGCGCGGTTCAACGAGGTGTTCAGGTCCTCGTTCATCTTGTTGAGCACGCCGATCCAGGTCGAGAACTCGTGCTTCTCATAGTCGGTGATGCTTTTCCCCGTCAGCATGGCATAGCCGGCGCCTCGAATGATGGAAAGCCGCTCCAGCGTATCGGGCATGACGAACAAGGCCGTATTGGCGAGATAGTAGGAATCCAGGTCCGGATCCATGATCAGGCTGCTGTCCTCGCCGATGCCGGAAATGATCTGCATGGCGGTCTGGATCACGGAGCGGTGGGCGATGAAGCTCGATGGCCTGGTCATGTCGGGCCACTCCGCCGCCAGCGTTTCCCATTCGATCTTCAGGATCTTCCAGGCCTCCTGCTGGCGGGCTACGACCTTCTTTCCGGCAAGTAGCGGATCCGTCCGGCGGATCGCCTCATCGATTTCGGCGGTTTTCTTTTTCACGCTGTCGCGCATGTCCGCATTGCCGGCCAGTACGCCGCTGACCATGTCCCGATGCTGCTGCACCAGCTGAACAAGGCGCAGCACCGGCTTGATGGCCTCAACGCCTTCCAGCTCGGCCCGGCTTTGCCCGATGGACTTGCCGAGGCTGATGGAAAGCACCGTGACCAGATAGGCTACGGTGACGAAGGCGACCAATCCGATGAGGGCGAACTTGGCGGGATACTTGAGCCGTTGCATGAGGGAAACGGCGGGGGCGAATAGCAAGCGCATGGCGGCTCCTGGACACAATCCGGGTTCTGGGGATGGAACAGGAAATGTATCGGCATGCCCGGCGAATTCTTTAGGGTGCAGACCGACCAAGCAAATGCTGATTTGCTTATATTCGCAAGGTGCCGTCCTCGAGGTGCAGCGTGCGCTGCGCCTTGGCGGCGAGATGCAAGTCGTGGGTGACGATGATGAAGCTGGTGCGATGGGATTCGTTCAGCGCCAGCATGAGGTCGAACACCGACCCCGCCGTATGGCGGTCGAGATTGCCGGTCGGCTCGTCGGCGAGCACGCAGGCGGGCTGCGTCACCAGGGCGCGGGCCACGGCGGCACGCTGGCGCTCCCCTCCCGAAAGTTCGCCGGGCGTATGCTCCAGCCGGTGGCCCAGGCCGACTTCCTTCAGCATCTCCGCCGCCCGTGCCTCGGCCTCGGCGCGCGGCAGGCGCCGGATCAGGAGCGGCATGGCGACGTTCTCCAGCGCCGAGAACTCCGGCAGCAGGTGATGGAACTGGTAGATGAAGCCGAGCGACTCATTGCGCAGGCGGCCGCGTTCGGCCTCGCCCACCTGGGTCAGATCGCGGCCGAGCAGGCTGACGCCGCCCGCCGTCGGCGCGTCGAGGCCGCCGAGGAGGTGCAGCAGCGTGCTCTTGCCCGAGCCCGAGGCGCCGACGATGGACACCCGTTCGCCGCGCGCGATGTCCAGGTCGACGCCAAGCAGCACCGGCACCTCGACCTTGCCCTGGATGTAGGTCTTCTTCAGGCCGCGGCACGACAAGACCTTCTCGCTACTCATACCTGAGGGCCTCGGCGGGATTGACGCGGGACGCGCGCCAGCTCGGATACAGCGTCGCCAGCAAAGTCAGTACGAAGGACACGGCGGCGATGACGCCGACGTCGCGCCATTGCAGGTCGGACGGCAGCTCGGAGATGTAATACACCTCCTTGGCGAGGAACTGCGTGTTGAACAACCGCTCGATGGCCGGCACGACGACGTCGATGTTGAGCGCCAGCGCGATGCCGCCGGCGAGGCCGAGCGCCAGGCCGATGACGCCGATCAGCGCGCCCTGCACGATGAACACCTGCATGATGCTGCCCGGGCTCGCCCCGAGCGTGCGCAGGATGGCGATGTCGGACTCCTTGTCGGTCACCGCCATCACCAGCGTGGACACGATGTTGAAGGCGGCCACGGCGACGATCAGCAGCAGGATGATGAACATCACGTTCTTCTCGATCTGCACGGCGCGGAAGAAATTGGCGTGGCTGCGCGTCCAGTCGGCGATGCGCACGTCGCCGTCGACGCGGCTCAGCAGTTCGCGCGCCACGCGCGGCGCTGCGAACAGGTCGTCCAGCTTCAGCCGCACGCCGGAGACGCGGTCCTCCATGCGGTAGAGCGCCTGCGCGTCGGCCAGGTGCACCAGCGCCAGGCCCGAGTCGTATTCGTACATGCCGGCCTCGAACAGACCGACCACCTTGAACTGCTTCAGGCGCGGCAGGATCGCCGCCGGCGTCACCAGCCCCTGCGGCGCGATCAGCGTCACCTTGTCGCCGGTGAAGACCTGCAGGGCGCGCGCCAGTTCGGCGCCGAGGACAATGCCGAACTCGCCGGGCTTGAGCACCTGCATCGAGCTGCCGCGCATGTACTGGTTGAACTCGGCCACCTGCTCCTCGGCGTCCGGCAGGATGCCGCGCACCAGGGCGCCGCGCACGGTCTGGTCGAAGGACAGCATGCCCTGGGCGGCGACATAGGGCGCGGCCGCCCGCACCTCCGGATGCTTCGCCGCCTGATCGGCCACCTGTTGCCAGGCCCCCAGTTCGCCGCCCGGCCCGGAAATCTGCACGTGCGAGGCGACGCCGAGGATGCGCGTGCGCAGCTCCTTCTGGAAACCGTTCATCACCGAGAGCACCACGATCAGCGCCGCCACGCCCAGCGCGATGCCGCACATCGAGATCAGGGAGATGAAGGAGATGAAGTGGTTGCGCCGCTTGGCGCGGGTGTAGCGCAGGCCGATGAAGAGTTCATACTGCATAGGGGCGCTATGTTAACATCTTCGGCATGCAGCTTCACATCGTCGTTCCCGGGCTGCTCTGGCCCAATGATTCCGTCAAAGAGATCACGCGCGGCCTCGACCTGCCGGCGCTGGCCGCGCTGCTCGGCCGCGGCCGAGTCGAACGCCTGCCTCCCCTGCCCTTCGAGCGCTGGCTGATCAATGCCTTCGGCGTGCCGGCCGGGGAGACGCCCTGCGGCGCATTGCGCCTGCTCGGGGAAGGCCTCGACCCCGGCGACGACGCCTGGCTGTGCGCCGACCCGGTGCACCTGCGCTTCTCGCGCGACACCCTGGTCGTCGGCGGCATGGCGGAACTGGATCTCGCCGGGGACGAAGCGGCTCAGTTGGCCGCCATGCTCAACGCCCAGCTCGCCGAATTCGGCGAATTCCTCGCGCCCCACCCCCGGCGCTGGTACCTGCGGCTGAAGCGCGCGCCGCGCATCGCCACGCATGCGCTGTCCGCGGTGACCGGCAGAACCATCGAGCCCTTCCTGCCGCAGGGAGACGACGCCCGTGACTGGCGGCGCTTCATCAACGAGGCCCAGGTGCTGATGCACAACCATCCGATCAACACGGCGCGCGAGGCCGAGGGACGCCCGGAGGCGAACAGCCTGTGGCCGTGGGGCGCGGGACCGCTGCCGTCCGGCGCCCTCGCCCCGGCCCCGCATGTCCATGCCGACCATCCGCTGGCGCGCGGCCTGGCGAAACTCGCCGGCGCGGCCGCCAGCCCCGTGCCGGCGCGGGCCGAAGACGCCGTATCCCGGAGCCTGACTTTGCTCGAGGACCTGAGCGAGGCCGCCCTGAGCATGGACGCCGCGGCGTGGCGCACGGCGCTGGCCGGACTGGAAACGCGCTGGTTTTCCCCCCTGCTCGCCGCACTGAAGGCGCGCCGCCTGCAGCGCCTGCGCCTGACGGCGCTCGGCGACGACGCCGTCGTCGAAGTCGCCATCGGCACCGGCGACCTGCGGAGGTTCTGGCGCCGGTCGAAACAATTGTCCGATCTCGCCACATGACCCTCATCGTCACCCGGCGCACGCCCCTGGCCGCACAGCAGCGCCTCGAACACGAGGGCGTGCACCCGTTGCTGGCGCGCCTGTATGCGGCGCGCGGCATCGCCCGGGCGGCCGATCTCGACACCGCCCTGACGGCCCTGCTCGATCCGTCCCTGCTGAAAGGCGCGGCCGACGCGGGGGCCTTGCTGGCCGACGCCATCGCCGCCGGAAAGCACCTGCTCATCGTCGCCGACTACGACTGCGACGGCGCCACCGCCTGCGCCGTCGGCGTGCGCGCCCTGCGCGCCTTCGGCGCAACGGTATCCTATCTGGTGCCCAATCGCTTCGACTACGGCTACGGCCTGACGCCGGAAGTCGTGCGCCTGGCGGCCGTACGGAAACCCGACGTGATCATCACGGTGGACAACGGCATCGCCAGCGTCGAAGGTGTGGCAGAAGCGAAGCGGCTCGGCATCGCCACCCTCATCACCGACCACCACCTGCCCGGAGACGAACTGCCGGCAGCCGACTGCATCGTCAATCCCAACCAGCCCGGCTGCGGCTTTCCGAGCAAGGCCATCGCCGGCGTTGGCGTGATGTTCTACGTCATGCTCGCGCTGCGCGCCGAATTAAGGCAACGCGGCGCCTTTGCGTCCTGCAGCGAACCGAACCTCGCCGCCCTGCTCGATCTCGTCGCCCTCGGCACGGTGGCCGACGTGGTGAAGCTCGACCGCAACAACCGCATCCTCGTCGCGCAGGGCCTGACGCGCATCCGCCAGGGGAAGATGCAGGCCGGCCTGCGCGCCCTGTTCCGCGTCGCCGGGCGGGAGGCCGAGCGGGCCAGCACCTTCGACCTCGGCTTCGCCCTCGGACCGCGGCTTAACGCCGCCGGCCGGCTTGCCGACATGGCGCTCGGCATCGAGTGCCTCGTCACCGACGACCTCGGCCGCGCGCTGAACATCGCGCAGCAGCTCGACCAGTTGAACCGCGAGCGGCGCGGCATCGAAACGGACATGCAGGACCAGGCGCTGGCGATACTGGAAACCATCGAAGCGGCCGAGCGCGCCAGCCTCACCCTCTTCGATCCTGCCTGGCACCAGGGCGTCATCGGCATCCTCGCCTCGCGCGTGAAGGACCGGCTGCATCGCCCGGTCATGGCCTTCGCCAGGGGAAACGCCGGTGAACTCAAGGGTTCCGGCCGCTCCATACGCGGCCTGCACCTGCGCGACGCCCTCGACCTGGTATCCAAGCAGGCGCCCGGCCTGCTGCTGCGCTTCGGCGGCCACGCCGCTGCGGCGGGACTGACTTTGCGCGAGGAGAACCTGGGCCGCTTCGAAGCCCTGTTCGAACAGACCGTGCGCGATCTCATCGATCCGGCCGACCTCACCCGCACGCTCGAAACCGACGGCCCGCTGGAGGCCGGCCGCATGTCGCTCGAATCGGCCCGCCTGCTCGAAGGCGAGATCTGGGGCCAAGGCTTCCCCGCGCCCGTCTTCAGCGATGAATTCACCGTCGAAAACCAGCGCATACTGAAGGATCGGCACCTCAAGCTCACCTTGCGCAAGGGCGCCGCGCGCTTCGACGCCATCCGCTTCAACTTCGCCGAAGGCGCATCCGACAGCGTGCGCGCCGCCTACCGGCTTGCCGTGAACGAATTCAACGGCGTCAGCAGCGTGCAACTGGTGCTGGAGCACCTGGAGCCGGCCTGAATGCCGGACGCGGATTACACAGACAGCATGACCCGAAGAGGATAACCCCATGGAAGCACTCGTCCTGGTCGCCCTGATCCTGCTCAACGGCGCCTTCGCCATGTCGGAGATCGCCCTCCTCAGCGCCCGGCGCAGCCGGCTGGCGCGCCTGTCGGCCGACGGCGACGGCGCAGCGACCGTGGCGATGCAGCTCGGCGATGAACCGACCCGTTTCCTCTCCACCATCCAGATCGGCATCACGGCAATCGGCATCCTCAACGGCATCGTCGGCGAGGCGGTCCTCGCCGCCCCCTTCGCCGCCTGGCTGCAGACATTCGGCATCGCGCAAGAGACTAGCGAGGCCGGGGCGACGGCGCTGGTGGTCGTGGTGATCACCTACGTGACCATCGTCGTCGGCGAGCTGGTGCCCAAGCGCATCGCCCAGATCAATGCAGAAGGGATCGCCCGCCTTGTCGCGCGGCCGATCCAGGCCCTGGCCGCGGTGTCGCGCCCCTTCGTCCGCCTGCTTACTTTCTCCACGGATACGCTGCTTCGGCTGATGGGAAAGCACGGCGCGGCGGCGGCAGCCGTGACCGAGGAGGACATCCACGCCCTGCTGGAAGAAGGCTCCGAGGCCGGCATCATCGAGAAGCAGGAACACGACATGGTGCGCAACGTCTTCCGCCTGGACGACAGGCAGATCGGCTCGCTCATGATCCCGCGCGCCGACATTGTCTACCTCGACGTCGAACGGCCGCTGGAGGAAAACCTGGAACGCGTCGCGGCATCCGAACACTCGCGTTTTCCGGTCTGCCGCGGCGGGCTGCACGACATCCTGGGCGTCATCGCCACCAAGCAGCTCTTCAACCAGATGCACCGGAACAGACAGCCCGACCTTGCCGCGCAACTGCAGCCCGGCGTGTTCGTGCCGGAATCATTGACCGGCATGGAGCTCCTCGATCAGTTCCGTGCGTCCGCCACCCACATGGTGTTCGTCATCGACGAGTACGGCGAAATCCAGGGCCTGGTGACGCTGCAGGACGTGCTGGAATCGGTCACCGGGGAATTTCAGCCGCGCAATGCCGAGGATGCCTGGTCGGTCCAGCGCGAGGACGGTTCCTGGCTGCTGGACGGCCTGATCCCGCTGCCCGAGCTGAAGGATCGCCTCGGACTCGTCGCCGTGCCCGAGGAGGACAGGGGCCGCTACCACACCTTGAGCGGCATGATGATGTGGCTGCTCGGCCGCCTGCCCCACACAGGCGACAAGGCGCAATGGGAACGCTGGCAGTTTGAAGTGGTCGACCTGGACGGCAAGCGGGTCGACAAGGTGCTGGCCAGCCTGCTGCCCGAAGCAGCCGAACCGCAGGATGGCGCGGCAACCCGCCCGCCACCGGAACACGAGGACTGAGGAAGGGATGTCATGAGAATCGGAGACGGACAGCCCGGCGTACCCGCGCCGAGCCTGCTGGGCCGGGTGCTGGGAATCGCGGTGGGCATCGTGCTGCTCGTCGTCGCGCTGATGTTCTCGCTGGTGGTATTCGCTATCGCGCTGGCCGCCGGGCTGCTGGTCTGGGGCTGGCTGTGGTGGCAGACACGCGAAGTGCGCCGACAGATGCGCGAGCAGATGGATGCACAGCGGGAAGCGCAGCGGAATGGGCAGCCGGCGGGGCGTTCGCCGTGGGGCGCGCCGCATGGAGGCGAAGCGCCGCCGGGCGGGCGCGTGATCGAAGGCGAAGTGATTCGCGACGAAGCCAACGACGAGGCTCACCGCTGAGACGCCCCTGCCCTGCTGTATAATTCATCGTTTTTGGAAGACGCATCGACATGGAAGCAGAACGCATCAACAGCCTCTCCAACCGCCTCTCGGACCTGCACGTGCGCGAGCAGGATCTGCGGAGGTATCTTTGACTTCGACGCCAAGCAGGCCAAGCTGAACGAGGTCGCCCGGGCACTCGAAGACCCGGCCGTCTGGAACGACGCGGCCCGCGCCCAGGAACTGGGCCGCGAGAAAAAATCCCTCGAAGGCGTCGTCGTCGCATTGAGCGAGATCGACCAGGGCCTGCGCGACTCGCGCGAGCTGTTCGAGATGGCGCGCGGCGAGAACGACGACGAGACGCTGATTGCCGTCGAATCCGACGCGGCAGAACTCGACAAGCAGGTCGCGGCGCTCGAGTTCCGCCGCATGTTCTCCAATCCGGCCGACCCCAACAACTGCTTCATGGACATCCAGGCCGGCGCCGGCGGCACCGAGGCGCAGGACTGGGCCTCCATGCTGCTGCGCATGTACCTGCGCTACACCGAGCGCAAGGGCTTCCAGGTCGAGGTGCTGGAGGAATCCGAGGGCGAAGTGGCCGGCATCAAGACCGCCACGCTGAAGGTCTCCGGCGAATACGCTTACGGCCACCTGCGCACCGAGACGGGCATCCATCGCCTGGTGCGCAAATCGCCCTACGACTCCAATGCGCGACGCCACACCTCGTTCGCCAGCGTCTTCGTCTATCCGGAAGTCGATGATTCGATCGAGATCGAGATCAATCCCGCCGACCTGCGCATCGACACCTTCCGCGCCTCCGGCGCCGGCGGCCAGCACGTGAACAAGACCGAGTCGGCCATCCGCATCACGCATGCCCCGTCCGGCATCGTCGTGCAATGCCAGAACGACCGCTCGCAGCACCGCAACAAGGCCGAGGCGATGGCCATGCTGAAGTCGCGCCTCTACGAGGCAGAGCTGCGCAAGCGCCAGGCGGCGGCGCAGCAGGTGGAGGACGCCAAGACCGACATCGGCTGGGGCCACCAGATCCGTTCCTACGTGCTCGACCAGTCGCGCATCAAAGACCTGCGCACCAACGTGGAATTCGGCAACACCCAGGCCGTGCTCGACGGCGACCTCGACGAATTCATCGAAGCCAGCCTGAAACAGGGCGTGTGATGGCGCGGCACGCCGATGCCCTGCTGCCCGCCGGCTGGCAGCTCGTTGCCGAATATCGCAGCACGGCCGCGCGCGCGCTTTTCGTCTGGATCGCTTCCCTGCTCGCGCTGCTAGTCACGCTGCTCGCCGTCGTCGCCATGCTCAGCGACGCTCTCCTCTGGCTGGCGGTGGCGACGGCATTGATCCTACTAGGCTGGTGGCGCATGCTGCGGCCGCTGCCGGGGCCCGGCGCCCGCTTGCTGCTGTGCCGGGAAGGCATCGCCTATTCCGAATGGCCGTTCCGCGCCCTGCCCTGGCTGACCGTGCGTGAAACGGAACTCGTCTCCTCCGCCGAAGGCGGGCCGCATCGCATCCTGCTGCTTCTGGAAAAGCATTACACGCTGCCGCAGGAAGACAAGGCGCGGCTTGCCCTGGAGCCGGCTGGCGTCCCCGATGTGGTAGACATCGTGCCCGACACCCTCGACATCGGCATCGCCAAGCTGCATAGCGTTATAGCCGAGCTGCTCGCCCGCCATCACCCGGCGAGTTATCCTGGGCGGCGTGCGGCACGCGGCCTGAGCGCGACAGGCCTATGAGCGGCGTCTCGATTGCCCTGATAGGCATCTTGTGACACAATGTTGCATGTTGTGTCACATGGAGGCCGGAATGAAAACCCTCACCATCCGCGAAGCCCGTGAAGGTCTCTCCCACCCGGAGAAGATGTTCGCCGAGGACGAGGAAGTGCTCGTCGTGCGTCGCGGCGAGCCCGTCGCCCGGATACTGCCGGTCAAGAGTAAGCCGCAATTGCGCTCGCTGCGGGCATTTCTTGCCAGCCAGCCGATGCAGACGGTTCCCAGCGAAGTCATCCTGGCCGAAGACAGGGAAGACCGCCGTTGATCGCCTACATCGACACCAGCGCCCTGGCCAAGTGCTACATCCGTGAGATGCGCTCGGTGGAAGTGCTCGACTGGGCCGAGCGGCGCAAGGGGGCGACCATCGCCGCGCTGGCGCTGGTCGAATTCCGCTGCATGCTGGCGCGCCGGCGACGCGCCAGGGAGATCGATAGCGCGCTCGAACGCAGCGCCTTGGCCCAATTCGACAGCCACGTGCGCAACAACGCCTGGCGCATCCATGAGGGTGCGTTCGGCGATTACGCCGAGGCCCGCGACCTGATCGAGACCTTGCCAGACCTGCCCCTGCGCACGCTGGATGCGCTGCATCTTGCCGCCGCCCGCAGCGTCGGCGCCGCCGAGTTCGCCACGTCGGACGCCATGCAGGCCAAAGCCGCAGGCGCCCTCGGCTTCACCGTATTCGATTTTTCCTGAAAGCCGCACCATGACCGAACCTACCCAGCAACCCCAGGACGAAAACCAGATCATCGCCGAGCGGCGCGAGAAGCTGGCGAGGCTGCGCGCCGAAGGCGTCGCCTTCCCCAACGATTTCCTGCGCGAGAACACCGCGGAGAAGGTCGACGAGCTCTACGGCGAGAAGAGCCGCGAGGAGTTGGAAGCCCAGCCGGTGGACGTCTGCGTCGCCGGCCGCATCATGCTCAAGCGCGTCATGGGCAAGGCCTCCTTCGCCACCGTGCAGGACCTCTCCGGGCGCATCCAGCTCTACGTCAGCAACGACGGCACGGGCGAGGCGGTGCACGCCGCCTTCAAGCACTGGGACATCGGCGACATCGTCGGCGCGCGCGGCACCCTGTTCAAGACCAAGACCGGCGAGCTCACCATCAACGTCTCCGAGCTGCGCCTGCTCACCAAGTCGCTGCGCCCGCTGCCGGAGAAGTTCCACGGCCTCACCGACACCGAGCAGAAGGTGCGCCAGCGTTATCTCGACCTCATCACCAACGAGCGCTCGCGCTGGGTTTTCGCGGCGCGCTCGCGCCTGGTGCAGTCGATCCGCGGCTACATGAGCGGCCACGGCTTCCTCGAGGTGGAAACGCCGATGATGCACGCCATCCCCGGCGGCGCCTCGGCCAAGCCCTTCGTCGCAACGCTATCGC
>WBZL01001844.1_pt1 | contig 19511 bp, 19 predicted proteins | sample 5204291 | NCBI WGS metagenome assembly WBZL01 (sample SAMN12344345, study PRJNA552823) | activated sludge metagenome | biome: Activated sludge suspended growth; feature: Nitrification reactor; material: Wastewater; isolation source: activated sludge from nitrification reactor of wastewater...
GGCGACCAACCCGCCGATCGCCCCCAGGCCGACGATGCCGAGCGTGCGCTGCGGCAGCTCGAATCCGGCGAAGCGCTTCTTGCCGTCCTCGACCTGCGCCTCGAGGTCGGGGGCGTTCCGGTCCAGGCCCTCGACGTAGCGCAGCGCCGGCACCACGTTGCGCGCGCCCATCAGGAGCGCGGTCAGCACCAGTTCCTTGACCGCGTTCGCGTTGGCGCCGGGCGCGTTGAACACCGGGATGCCACGCTTCGACAGCGCGCCGACCGGGATGTTGTTGGTTCCCGCACCCGCGCGCCCGATCGCCTTCACGCTCGCCGGAATCGCCATCGCGTGCATGTCGTGCGACCGCACGAGGATCGCATCGGGATCGGCGAGCGCCTTTCCGACCGTGTAGCGCCCGGCCGGGAAGCGGCCGAGCCCCTGCGCCGAGATCGCGTTGATCGTCAGGATTCGGAACATCACCGGGTCAGCCGTGGCTGCGCTCGAATTCCCGCAGGTAGTCGGCGAGCGCGCGCACGCCCTCGACGGGCATCGCGTTGTAGATCGACGCGCGCATGCCGCCGACCGCCCGGTGGCCTTTCAGCTGCACCATGCCGCGTTCCTCCGCGCCCTTCAGGAACGCCGCGTCGAGCTTCTCGTCGGGAAGGCGGAACGGAACGTTCATGCGCGAGCGGTCCTCCTTCCGCACCGGCGACGAGTAGAACCCGCTCGCGTCGAGCACGTCGTAGAGGAGCTTCGCCTTCGCGACGTTCTTCTGTTCGATCGCCGCGAGCCCTCCCTGCGCGATGAGCCACTCGAACACCAGCCCGGCGATGTAGATCGCCCAGGTCGGCGGCGTGTTGAGCATCGAGTCGGCCGCCGCCTGCTCCTTCCAGTGGAACGCCGACGGACAGATCGGCAGCGCGCGGTCGAGGAGGTCGTCGCGCACGATCACCAGCGTGAGCCCGGCCGGACCCAGGTTCTTCTGCGCGCCGCCGTAGATGACGCCGTAGCGCGCGACGTCGACCGGGCGCGACAGGAGATGCGACGACATGTCCGCGACCAGCGGGACGTCGCCGGTGTCCGGCGTCCAGTGGTACTCGACGCCGCCGATCGTCTCGTTGGTGCAGATGTGGACATAGGCCGCCGCCGGGTCGAGCTTCCAGGTCTCGCGCGCGGGCACATAGCTGAACGCGCGATCCTCCGACGACGCGGCCACGCGGACCTCCGCGTAGCGCTTCGCCTCCTTGATCGACTTCTTCGACCACTCGCCGGTGTTCACGAAATCGATGCTCTTCCGTCCCCCGACGAGGTTCATCGGGACGATGGCGTTCTCGCCGATCGCCCCGCCCTGCAGGAACAGCACCTTGTGGTTCGCGGGAATCGCGAGCAGCGTGCGGAGATCCGCCTCGGCCTTCTCGGCGATCGAGATGAACTCCTTGCCGCGGTGGCTCATCTCCATCACCGACATGCCGCTGCCGCGCCAGTCGAGCATCTCGGCGGCGGCCTGTCGGAGCACGGACTCGGGCAGCACGGCGGGGCCGGCGCTGAAATTGTGGACGCGCATGTCGGAGCGGAGGGCGGGCGGAATCCGCCATTGTAGCGAACCGCGTCGTGCCCTCCCCGCTCGCCGGATCGTCCCGCCCGTCCCGGCGCCGCGGCCGCGGGTCGACGCTAGGCGTCGAACAGATAGGCGCGGCTGTCTTCGAGGAAGTCCGGAGCGTCGTCGGAACGGATCGCGGTGCCCACGCCGTCCGCGGTCAGCACCTCGAGCAGGAGCGCGCTCGGCACGCCTCCGTCGATGATGTGCACCGAGCGCACGCCCGAGCGCACGGCCTCGACCGCCGCGATCGCGCGCTCGCGCACTTCGCCGTCGACGAGGCCTTCGGTGACCAGGCTCTCCACTTCCTTCGCGCGGACGATCCACGCGAGCCTGCCGTCGCGGCCGACGACGCCCTGCGCGTTGGTCATCAGGATCAGCTTCTCTGCGGCGAGGGCGCGCGCGAGTTCGCCCGCGAGACGGTCGGACAGGATGTGGTAGGCCGTCCCGTCGTCGGCCACGCCGATCGGCATGACGACCGGAACGAACTCGCGCGAGAGCAGGAGATTCACGAGTTCGACGTCGATCGACGCGACGTCGCCGACGAAGCCCAGGTCGACGGGCGCCCCGCCCGGCGCCGCCGGAACGCGGCGCTTGACCGCGCGGATGAACCGGCCGTCCTGTCCGTTGATCCCCACGGCGCGCCCGCCGTGCTGGTTGATGAGGCCGGTCAGTTCCTGGTTCAGTTCGTCGAGCGCCATTTCGACGACGGTCAGCGTGCGGGCGTCGGTGACGCGCAGGCCCTGCTCCCGGTGCGACGGCAAGCCCATCGTCGAGAGCAGTTCGTCGATGCGCCAGCCGCCGCCGTGCACGACGATCGGCTTCATGCCGACCAGACGCAAGAGCGCCACGTCGCGCGCGAACATGGCCTTCAGGGCGGGGTCGGCCATCGCCCGGCCGCCGAAGCGGATGACGATCGCCTTGCCGTGGTAGGCGCGAAGATAGGGCAGCGCTTCGGCGAGCGTGCGGGCGGTGGTGGCGGCGGTGGGCATCGGCAGGTCGGGTCCCTCGCATGGTACCCAACTGCCGCGAGGCCGGCATTGGCCGTGCCGCCCGCGGCGCTCCGCCGGCTTGCGGCGCGACCGCCGGCGAGGGGGTAGAATCCTGCCCGCCACGGATTCCAGAACGGCTCGCGCCTCGCCGGCCAACCCCTGTCCGCTGACTTCCCCCACATCGTCGTGCTTGCCGCCGGCCTCGGTCTGCGCCTCGGTGCGCTCACGGCCGACCGGCCCAAGGCGCTCGTCGAGGTCGCAGGCACGACGCTGCTCGAGCACGCGCTGCGGTTCGCGCGGAGTCTCGGCGCGGCGCAGACGATCGTCGTGGGCGGCTACCGCGTGCGCGACGTCGCCGATCGGCTCGAGGCGCTCGCGATGCCGCGAGTCCGGCTGGTCGAGAATCCGCGCTTCGAGGAAGGCAACCTGCGGTCGGTGGAGGCCGCGCTGCCCCACCTGCGCGACGCCTTCCTGCTCACCAACTGCGACCACGTCCTGCCCGACGAAGCCGCGCCGCGGGTAGCCGCCTCGATCGGCACGTCCGTCACCGCGTTCTGCGAATTCGAGCGCGCACTCGCAGAGGACGAAATGAAGGTGGCGATCGACGCCGGCCGTGCGATCGTCCGCATCTCCAAGCGGCTGCCGGCCTGGGACGGCGGCTACATCGGACTCACCCACGTACCAGAACGATGCCTGGGCGACTACCGGCGCGCCGTTAGGTCGGCGCGATCGGCACACGGCGCATCCGCGGTCGCCGAGCACGCGCTGCAGGCGCTGGCCGATGGCGGCCACCGCGTGGCTGCGGCGAGCCTCGACGGCATCGCCTGGAACGAGGTGGACACTCCCGAGGATCTCGCGCGCGCCGACGCGCGCTGGTCCGCGGCGCAACGCCCGCAAGCCGCGAACGATGACTGACGCTCGTGCGCGCGGAGTGCTCGCCTTCGCCTGGCTGCCGCACCACGTCGATCATCTCGCGCCCTGGTGCAGCATCCTGAACGCACCGCTGTGCGTCGACGGCCGGACCTCGATGGCCGCCGCGGCGGGCCTGTATCCCGATCTCGAGTGGTTCGCGCTGCCGGATACCGACGGCAGCTCCCGATTCGAGCCGTTCGCCCGCCGCGTGCGCGAACTCGCGCCCCGCGTCCTCCTGTGCTCGGAGTTGTTCGAGCGCTGGTACCTTCGCGAACTCTTCGGCGGCACCGACGCGCCGCGCTTCGTCTACGTGCCGCACGGATTCTCGGAAAAGCGGCAGGACTGGGCCCGCGAGACAGCCTACCAGGACGTGGCGGTCTTCTACGGCGAGCACGGGCAGGACCAGCTCGCGGAGCTTGGCGCGGCGGGCATCCTCGACCGCTGGATCGTCTCGGGGAACCTCCGGGCCGCGTGGCATCGCAGGCACGCGGCGCACTTCCGCGCGCAACTCGGCCCCCTCGGCGAGCTCCCCCCCGCCGGGCGCACGATCCTGTACGCGCCGACCTGGGCGGACGCGATCGGCTCGTCGTCGTTCTTCGACGCTTTCGCGCCGTTTGCGCGCAGCCTGCCCGAGGGCTGGCGGCTCATCGCGAAGCTTCACCCTCGCCTCGAGCGCCACGTCGACGTGATCGACACGCTGGGCAGCCTCGCGGCCGGACGCGACATCCACCTGGTGCGAGGAAGTCCCCTCACCTATCCCTTGCTCGCCCTGGCCGACGCCTACGTCGGCGACATGTCCGCGCTCGCCTACGACTTCCTCGCTACCGGCCGGCCGATGTTCTTCACCCACCAGACCGCAGGCACCGCGGCGGACGCGTCGTCCTCGCGCCTGTTCGCGTGCGGCACCGAGATCCCGCCCGGAGCCTATGCCGACGTCGTGCGCATCGTAGACGAGGCCTGGCCCTCCGACGCCGAACGCTTCGGCGAGGCCCGCGCCGCGCTCGACCGCTACACGCATGCCCCCGAGCGCCCCTTCGACGAACTGGTCCGCGAACTGCACGAGGCGACCTCGGGCCCCGCGCCGGATTGGATGGGCGGTCGCGCGGCTTCCCACGAGCGAGGATGATTCGGCGCCGGCGGATCCGTGCGCGGCGTCGCGGCGCGGCCACCCGGGAGCGGCTGATCGGGTCCGCTGCGCGCGAGCGGGGCAGGCCGCCCGCGGCCGCGTTCCGGGCTTCGCTAGTCGCGCGCCTCTTCGCGCTGCTCGAGTTCGAAGCGCAGCTCGGCCAGGTCCTCGTCGAGCGCGTCGCGCACGGTCACGATGCCGATCGGGCGGCCGAACTCGACCACCGGAAGGTGGCGGAACCGGCCTTCGTGCATCGTGCGCAGCGCCTGGACGAAAGGTTCGTCCGGGTGCGTCGTCTGCGGCTGCGGGGTCATCACGTCGCCGACCCGGGTGACCGCCGGGTCGCGCTCGACGGCGACGACGCGGTAGAGCGCGTCGCGCTCGGTGAAAATGCCGACGAGGCGCGTGCCTTCGAGCACCAGCACCGAACCGACGCCGCGCCGCTTCATCTCCTTCGCCGCCTCGGTCACGGTCGCGGTCTTCGTCGCCGTGACCGGGGTCCGCCCGGCAATGATCGTCCGCAGCGAGCGCATGGGTTCCTCCTGGCGTCGTACCAATCCGGACATTGGGCGCCGGCCCGTTGGCGCCGTCAAGAGGCCCGGCGCAACGAGTCGCCGCCGGAAGCAACGCCGCGCCCCGAAACAGCGTGCGCGTGGTCAAGCCAATTCGCCGTCGTCCGCCGGCCGCAAACTCCGGCCCGCGCCGCCGGACCGGAATCCCGGCCGACTCAGTATCCCGCGGGGTTGGGATAGCGCGCCGCGACCGCCGCGACGTCGGCGAGCGTCGCCGCGTCGAGAACGGTCCCGGCAGCCGCGATGTCCTCGTCGAGCTGCGCGAGCGTCGTGGCTCCGAGGATGATCGAACTCACGTACCAGCGCGACCGCAGCCAGCCGAGCGCGAGTTCGACCGGCGTCAGGCCGCGCCCGTGCGCGAGCTCGACGTAGGCATCGCAGGCTTCCGCGACGAGCGGCTTGCGGTAGCGCCCGCCCACGGTGTCGAACAGCGTGTAGCGCGCGCCCGCCGGCTTCGCGCCGCCTCGGTACTTGCCGGTCAGGAGTCCCCCGGCGAGCGGCCCGTAGGGCAGCACCGACATGCCCTCGCGGAAGATCGCCTCGGCGAGATCGCCCTCGACCGCCCGCGACACGAGGCTCGCGCTGTTCTGCACCGTCACCGGACCCGGCACCGAGAGCTCGCGCGCGATGCGGCGGAACTCGCAGACACCCCACGCCGTCTCGTTCGACAGGCCCCAGTGGCGGATCTTCCCGGCGTCGATCATGCGCGCCATGCCCTCGACCTGCTCGCGCATCGACGGCCCCTCGCGTTCCAGCGAGGGATCGAACCCTGTGGCGCCGAACTGCGGAACGTTGCGCTGCGGCCAGTGGATCTGGTAGAGGTCGATGCAGTCGAGCTTCAGGCGCGCGAGGCTCGTGCCCACCGCCTCGGCAATCGTCCCTGCCGTGAGATCGGTCCGTCCGTTGCGAATCCAGTCGCGACGTCCGGGGCCGGCGATCTTGGTCGCGATCACGAGCCCTTCGCGCCCGCGCTTGCCGATCCAGCTGCCGAGGAACGCCTCGGTCCGCCCCTGCGTCGCCGCGCTGACCGGCACCGGGTACATCTCCGCGGTATCGATGAAATTGACGCCGCGCGCCACCGCGAGGTCGAGCTGCGCGTGCGCGTCGGCCTCGCTGTTCTGCTCGCCCCAGGTCATCGTGCCGAGGCAGGCCTCGGAGACTTCGAGCGACGTACCGGGGAGCGTGAGTCGGCGCATCGGCTTCTCTCGTTCGGGAACCGCGCGCATTCTAAGGCCTGCCGGCGCGGCCTGGCCGCAGGCGACGCGCGACGCCGTCCGGGCTGCCTCGCGCGAGCAGGCGTCAGATGGCCGCGCGCTTGGACCGGCGCAGGATCGCCGTGCCGGACTTGTCGGGGATGCGCACGAGGCTCTCGGGCTTGTCGGCGAAGAACGCGTCGACCGCCTGCGCGATGCCGGGCCAGGCCCCGCTGCCGTAGTCGTGCAGGATCAGGAGGCCGCCGGGCACGAGCTTCGGGTAGAAGAACGCGAGCGCCTCGGCGGTCGGCTTGTAGAGGTCGGCATCGAGGTGCACCAGCGCGAAGGTCTCGCCGGGCGGAACGGACGTCGCGGTGTCGGGAAACCGCCCCTTGCACGCGCGCACGTCCACCGAGGCGCCGACGTAGCGCAGCACCGCCTCGAGCGAGGTGTCGTCGAAGCGGAAGTCGCCCGCCTTGCGTTCGTGCGCGAGGTCGCGCGAATCGAAGCCCTCGAAGGTGTCGAACAGCCACAGGCGGCGGCCCGGCAACAGTTCGTGCAGCAGCTTCGCCGTCGTTCCCCGGTAGACGCCGAGTTCGGCGACGCTGCCCGCGATCCCTTCCTCTTCGATCTGCCGCACGTTCTCGAGGAACATGACCAGACGCGCGAGGTCGGCGCGGTCGTTGCGCGGATTGCGTTCGACCCACAGGCGCCGCCAGCGGTCGAAGTCGAACGAGCGCTTGGCCATCCACTCGGGCAGGTGCTGCACCGCGTAGCTGCCGGAAGCGTCGGCAGCCGACACGCCGCCGCGCTTCACCAGCGAGCGCAGTTGCCGCTGCAGGAAGGCCCGCGAGGACGAGGCCTTCACCGGGCGTCTCGGGGCCGATGCCGGGCCGGCGCGCGACGCCTGCGCGTCAACCGGCCGTCGCGTCCAGGTGCGGCGTGACGAAGTCCACCAGTTGCTGGCGGCTCAGCGCGCCGACCGCACCCTGAACCGCCTTGCCGCCCCGGAACACGACCAGCGTCGGGATGCTGCGGACACCGAGCGCACCGGGGATCTCGCCGTTCTCGTCGACGTTCATCTTCACGATCTTGAGCCGGCCGGCGTATTCGCGGTCGAGTTCGTCGAGGATGGGGGCGACGGCGCGGCAGGGTCCGCACCAAGGGGCCCAGAAGTCCACGAGGACCGGGAGGTCGGATTCCAGCACGTCGGTGCGGAAACTGGCGTCGGTGATGTTCTGCATGGCGGCTCCGTGGCCCCGAATCATGCCATGATCGGGCCGCGCCACGGCGCCGCGCTTCGCGCCGCTCCGGCCGGGGCGCAGCCGGCGGCCGTTGCCGACTGCCTCCCGTGATCCCCGCCCGCCTCTGCCGTTCGTGGCTGTTCGTCCCCGGCGGCGACGAGTCCGCGCTCGCGGCAGCGCCCGCATCGGGCGCCGACGTGTTGATCCAGGAGCTCGAGGACTTCACGCCCCCGGAACGCCGGGCGCACGCGCGCAGGCTGGCGGCCGAGACGTATCGGGCCTGGCGAGCCGGCGGCGCGGTCGTCGCGGTGCGGGTGAATCCGCTGGACGGCGACGGGTTGGCGGACCTGGAGGCGGTCATGCGAGGCGCGCCCGACGTCGTGGCGCTGCCGAAGGTCGGTTCGCCCGCGGACATCGCGCGGCTCGACGGCGAAGTCACCCGGCTGGAGCGCGCCTTCGGCCTGGCGTCCGGATCGACCCGGCTCCTGCCCAACGTCGAGTCCGCGCGCGGACTCGTGCAAGCCGGAGCGATCGCGAAGGCGAGCCCGCGCGTGGATGCATGCCTCCTCGCCGCCGAGGATCTCGCGGCGGACCTCGGCGCGGAGCGCGGCCCCGACGCGCTCGAACTCGCCTACGCCCGCCAGCGGTTCCTGGTCGAGTGCGTCGCCGCGGGGGTGATCGCGGTCGATGCCCCCTGCACCTGGCGCGCCCCTTCGATCGTCGAGCGTGATGCGCGCTGGGCGCGGCGACTGGGCTACCGGGCGAAGAGCCTCGTCGATCCAGCGCACGCGGCGATCGTCAACACCGTGCTCACGCCTTCCGCCGCGGAAGTCGCGCACGCACGGCGGCTCGTGGATGCGTTCGAGGCGGCGCGAAGCCGGGGCGAGCCTCGCGCCGAACTCGACGGGTCGCTGGTCGAAGTGCCGGCGTGGCAGAACGCGCGGCGCCTGATCGAACGCGCACGCGAGCTCGAGTCGCGCCCGCAGGAACGGCACCCGTCCGGGTTGTCGCAACCACGCGACGCCGGATCGCGATGACCCCGGTCGCGGCGCCCGCCTCGCCAGCGCTGCTCCTCGCCGCGCGCGCCGGCTGAGGCGATCAGTTCAGTTCGACCCGGCGCGCCCAGCGCGTCCCGACCCAGGCGGTGACGAAGAATCCGATGACGGCGGCCGCAATCGTGAGTGCGAGGCTCAGGAAGAACCGCTTCCATCCCGGGCGCTCGGGCAAGCCCTCGACCGGGACGACGTTGGCCGACTCGCCGTTGTAGCTCGCGAGCGGCGCATCGGGCGAGTACCACACCTTGACCGACCGGCCGGCCTCGAACGGGACGCCCGGCGCTTCCTCGAGCACCTTCCTGCCGTCGACGAGCTTCCCCGGAAGGTGGAAGGGCGGCGGCTCGTCCGAGCCCGCCACCTTGCCCGACACGTACGGATAGCCGGCGTTGTCGTGCCACTCGTCCATCACGAACTCGACCTGCCGGTACGAATCGCCATACCAGAGGTGCACGAACGACACGAACGCACCCTGAGCCGCGTAGAACATCGCCGCGACGGTCAGCATGAACGGAATCACCTGGGGACTGAAACGGAACATGGCCGCGCCTTTCGCCGCTCGATGTCGCCTCCGCGTTCGTCGGGCGGCGATCCCCCGAAACGCCGCAGGCGATCGGCCCGACGGCCACTGTACGCCGGCGACGGCCGTTTCCCAAGGAGGGTGCGGCGTTGCGCCGATGACGCAGGTCGGACGCGCGAGACCGCTGCGCCGCGTGCGATCCGGCAGGCAGATATGCTAATGTCATGACGTTCGACCCGACCCGGACTTCCCCGATGAAGCAGCGGACGCTGGTTTCCGATCGACGGTACTTCGGCATCGACGCCCTTGCGCTTCGGGCTGCGGCCGCCCGCGTGGTCTCCCGCGTGGCCGGTCTGCCGCCGGAGCGGGCACGGGTGCGCGGCGCGTTCCTGCGCCAGGACTTCGGGCTCGACACGGTCGACGGCCGCGCGCTGCTCGAGGAGTTCTGCGCGGTCGGACTCCTGCAGAAACCGGCGGAACCGGCGAGCGACTTCCTGGTGACGCCGAAGTTGGCCGAGTATGCGAACGCACGGATCGTCGAACCGCTGCCGCGCGCGAAGGCCAAGGCGCTCGTCCTGCGCGCCTGCGAACTGGCCGAGCGGGTGAACCGCGACTGGTCGCGCAATCCGCTCGAGATCGCGGCGGTTGCGCCCCACGGGTCTTACCTGAGCCGCGAGCAGCGCCTCGACGAGCTTCCGATCGCGCTCGTCGTGCGTGCCCGGCCCTCGACCCGGCGCGCGCGTTTCCACCAGCTCTCGAAGACCGACGGCGCCCAGGGCCTGCGCGAGAGCTTCAGCGAACTTTCGTCGTTCGTGCGCGTGCGGCTCGTGACCGCGCTCGACGCGGTGCCCCGCCCGTTCTCGGTTGCCTGGCAGGCCGAAGACGACTGACCCGATGGGCAGCACCCCGGCAGCGGCACGGCTCGCCGCCGTCCCGGCGTTCGTCGCCGCGCTCGCGTTCGGACCGGCGTCGCTCGCCGCACCGCCTTCAGCGGGCGGATGCCCGGTGTTCCCGGCGAACAACGTGTGGAACGCACGCGTCGATGCGCTCCCGGTGCACCCGCAGTCCGACGCCTGGGTCGCAGCGATCGGAGCCGCAAGACCGCTGCACCCGGACTTCGGCACGGTCTGGAACGGCGCTCCCAACGGCATTCCCTGGGTCGTCGCACCGCCCGGGACGAAAGGCGTCGCGGTCCGCTTCGAGTACGACGACGAGAGCGACCCCGGACCCTACCCGATCCCGCCCGGTGCGCCGATCGAAGGCGGCGCAGGCTCGGACGGCGACCGTCACGTGCTGGTCGTCGACGCGGCGACCTGCCGGCTTTACGAACTGTTCGCCGCGCACCCGGAAGCCGATGGCACCTGGCGCGCCGGGTCGGGCGCGATCTTCGACCTTCGCGGCAACGCGCTGCGCCCGGCGACCTGGACCTCTGCCGACGCCGCGGGACTGCCGATCCTGCCCGGACTGGTGCGCTACGAGGAAGCGGTCTCTGGCGAGATCGCGCACGCGCTGCGCTTCACCGCGCCGCAGACTCGGGGCGAGTTCGTGTGGCCCGCGCGCCACGAGGCGTCGAGCCTGACCGATGCCCGGGTTCCGCCGATGGGACAACGGTTCCGGCTCAAGGCGTCGGTCGACGTCACGTCGTTTCCCGCATCGGTGCGCCCGATCCTCGAGGCGCTGAAGCGCTACGGCATGATGCTCGCCGACAACGGCTCGTCCTGGTTCATCTCCGGTGCGCCCGATCCGCGGTGGAGCGACGACGACCTGCACCAGTTGCAACGCCTGACCGGCGCGTCGTTCGAGGCGGTCGACACGTCCTCGCTGATGATCGACCCGGACTCGGCCGCCACGCGATCGAACGCGCCGGGAGACGGGCGCACCGCGGTCGAATTCCGCCGCGGCTCGTCCGACCATTACTTCCTCTCGTCGGATCCGGCGGAGATCACCGCCCTCGACGCAGGCTTGTTCGCCGAATGGCAGCGCACCGGCGAATCGCTCGCCGTCGCTCCCGCCGGAACGCGCTCGTTCGCCGGCGCCACGCCGGTGTGCCGCTACTTCGGCCTTCCGCAGGCCGGACTCGACGCCCACTTCTACTCGGCGTCGCCCGCCGAGTGCGCGCTGGTGTCGGTGCTCTTCGCGAGTGCCTGGGTGCTCGAATCGCCCGAGGTGTTCGCGATGGCGCTCCCGGACCCGGACACCGGCGCCTGTCCGGCGGGCGCGAACGCGGTGTACCGCGTGCTGAACGGCCGGCGCGACGCGAACCACCGCTACGTCGCGTCGCGCGCGCTCCGCGATTCGATGGTCGCCGCCGGCTGGATCGCCGAAGGCTACGGACCGGCGCAGGTCGCGATGTGCTCGCCGGCGCGAAGCGCGCCGTGAACCTCCGTTCGTGCGTCGAGTAAAGTAGCGGATCGACCCGCAAGGCGATCCCGATGGCGATCCTGGTCGCAGGACTCGTGCTGTTCCTCGGCGTGCACCTCGTGCCCGCGTTCCCCGCGCGGCGCGAGGCCCTGCTCGCGCGCTGGGGCAGGCCGCGCTACAGGCTCGCGTTCTCGGCTGTCGCGGGCGTCGGCCTCGTGCTGATCGTCGCCGGTTTCGCCCGCGCGCCGCGCACGCCGCTCTTCGCGCCCTTCCCCGCCGCGATCGCCGCAGCTCCGTTCGTGATGGCCGCGTCGATGATCCTGTTCGCGGCCGCGAACCTCGAAGGCCGCCTGCGCCGCGCGCTGCGCCACCCGATGCTCATCGGCACGATCCTGGGGTCGGGCGTCCACCTCGTCGCCAACGGCGACCTCGCGGGGACCGTGCTGTTCGGCGCCTTCCTCGCCTGGGCAATCGTCGACCTCGTTTCGGCAAGCGCGCGCGGAGCGACGAGGGCCTTCGCGCCCCGCGCGTCGCACGATGCGATCGCGGTCGCCGGCGGACTCGCGGTGTTCGCCGCGGTGGCCGTGCTGCACGGCGTGCTGTTCGGACCGCGCGTCGTGCCTTTCGGATGGTGACGCCGGCACGCGACTTCGCGCAGGGCGGCGCGGCAGCGCCGGCGAAGGCCGTGCGCGGAACGGCGCGCCTGCGGCGCTACGTGTCGCCCGCGGTCGAGATCGCGCGCCACCCGTGGCCGTTCGTGCGCGAGGTGCTGCGCGAGTTCTCGCACAACCACGGCCTGCTCCTGGCCGGCGCGGTCGCCTACTACATGCTGCTGTCGATCGTGCCGCTCCTGATCCTGCTCGTGGTCGGCCTCTCGCACGTGCTCGACCCCGCGATGCTGATCGCGACACTGGTGCGCTACCTCGATCTCGTCCTCCCCGGTCAGTCCGAGCCGATCGTCAAGGACCTCGCGGCGTTCCTGCGCCACCGCTTCGAGGTGTCCGGCGTGGTCGTCCTGGTGCTCCTGTTCTTCAGCTCGCTCGCGTTCGGCATCCTCGAGAAGTCGTTCGCGGTGATCTTCCATCACCGCCGCCGCGAGCGCGAGCGGAGCTGGATCACCTCGATGCTGATCCCCTACGCGTTCATCGTGATCGTGGGCTTCGGACTCGTCGCCATCACGATCGTGTCGGGCGCGCTGCAGGCGCTCGCCGCCGCCGGAGTCCACCTCTTCGGCGAAGTGCGGGCCATCGACCGCGCGTCCGTGTGGATGGTCTACCTGATCGGCGTCGCCGGCGAGATCCTGCTCCTCACCGCGATCTATCTGGTGATGCCCGCCGGCCGGCTGCGCCTGAGGCACGCGCTGATCGGTGGCATCGTCGCGGGACTCCTGTGGGAGCTCACGCGCCACCTGCTCGTCTGGTACTTCGCGACGATCTCGCAGGTCGGCGTCGTCTACGGCTCGTTCGCCACGGCGATCGCGGTCCTGCTCACCTTCGAGATCGCGGCCACCGTGCTGCTCCTGGGCGCGCAGGTGATCGCGGTCTACGAGCGCCGGCTGCGCCGCCACGAGGGCGCGGCGGCCGGACCGCCGATGTAGCCGCGGCTCCGCCCCGGCCTGCCAGGGAAGCTCTGCGAAAGTGGGCGCGGGCGCGACGCGAATGCCGGAGATGATCACGAGGCGCCGACCGCAGGGTGTGGCAGGCACCCCACCCAAGGTCGGCAACGATGTGAGCGCTCCGGCATTCACGTCCCTTCGGGTTGGCCCGATATCGGGCGCCAGCGTCGCCCGGCGTCTTGCCGGTATTCCCGATACCGGCTGCGCCGCCGGTCTCGCCGTCATCCCGATCTCGGGCCAACGCGCACCACGCACTTTCGCAGAGCTTCCCTAGCTCGCGAGCCGCTGCTTCTTGCGCAGCCTGCCGGCGAGCCGCGCCCGCTTGAGCGGGGAGAGGTAGTCGACGAAGACCTTGCCCTCGAGGTGGTCCATTTCGTGCTGGATGCACACGGCGAGGAGGCCCTCGGCGCCGAGCTCGAACGGCCGTCCGTCGGCGCCTTTCGCCCGGACGCGGATCGAGGCGGCCCGGGTCACCTTCTCGTAGTAGCCGGGGACCGACAGGCACCCCTCCTCGCACTCGGCCTCGCCCTCGGCGCGGACGATCTCGGGGTCGATGAACACGCGCAACTCGTCACGGCCTTCCGAAATGTCCATGACAATCACGCGCTTGTGCACGTCGACCTGGGTGGCGGCGAGCCCGATGCCGGGCGCGGCGTACATCGTCTCGGCCATGTCGCGGACGAGGCGGGCGACGTCGGGGGTCACCGTTCCGACCCGCGCGGCCACCTTCCGGAGCCGCGGATCGGGGTACTCGAGGATCGGAAGCACCATGATCGCTGGACAAATGCAAGTGCCGGATGCAGAATCTTTTCCAAGTCCTTATTTTGCGGCGGTTTAGGACAAACGCAAGAGCCCGACCGCAACGAAGAGGTCTTATGCGTCAACAGTTTAGCATGGGGAGGCGACTCGCCCTCGCGGTGGCCGCGAGTGCGGTTCTGGGCGCTTGCCCGGCGCTCGCCGCGGACCCGATCGTGCTGGCTCAGGGGGCGCCGTCGTCGTACACGGTGCAAAAAGGCGACACTCTCTGGGGCATCTCGGGCAAATTCCTCAAGGACCCGTGGCGCTGGCCGGACGTCTGGCGGATGAACCGCGAGCAGATCCGCAACCCGCACCGGATCTACCCGGGCGACGTCGTCGTCCTCGACTACACCTCGGACGGCCAGCCCAGGCTCTCGATCGCGCAGGCGCAGCCGGCGGCTCCGGCCTCCGGCGACGTCCGGATGTCGCCCCGCGTGCGCTCCGAGCCGTTGGACGCCCAGGCGATCCCCAGCATCCCTCCGGGCGACATCGAGCCCTACCTGACCAAGCCGGTCATCACGCAGAGCCCCGGCCTGCTCGAGGCGCCCGAGATCGTCGAAGGGCGCGAGCGCGCCCGCGTCGTGCGCGGCCAGGGCGACCGCGTCTACGTCGTCGGACTCGATCCCAAGCTCGGCGACCGCTGGTACCTCTACCGCCCGGGCAAGGCGCTCGTGGCGCCTTCGGGCGAGGTCCTCGGCTTCGAGAACCGGTGGCTGGGCACCGCGCGCGTCGACCGGTTCTCCGACGTCTCGACGGTGCAGATCACCGAGTCGAAGGAGGAGATCTTCATCGGCGACCGCCTGCTCCCGGTGCCGCGCGAAACACTGGTGAACTTCGTGCCGCGCGCACCCGAGCAGGACATGAACGGCACGATCATCGCGTCATACAGCAATGCGAGCGAGATGGGCCGCGGCGCGATCGTGACGCTCGACCTCGGACGCCAGCAGGGACTCGAAGTCGGCCACGTGCTGGCGATCTACAAGACCGTGCCGCCGATCGACGACCCGCGGCCGGACCAGGGCACGCCTTTCATGCTGCGCTTCCTCGACCAGACCACGACCTTCCTGCCGAAGAAGCAGCTGCAGGTACCCGACGAGCGCGCCGGCCTGATGTTCGTCTTCCGCGTGTTCGACCGCGTGGCCTACGCGATCCTGCTCAACACGACCGATCCGGTGGCGATCGGCGACGTGGTCCGCCGGCCCTGATTCCCGTCCCGCGGCCCGCGCCGCGACACCGTCATGGGCGAGCTCACCCGAGCGCTGGCCTGGGCCGCGCTCGCGGACGCGTCGCTGCCGACGGCGGCAGCGGTCACCCTCCTGAGGACGATGGGCTCGCCCGAGGCGGTGCTTGCGTCGTCGCGCGCTTCGATCTCGTCGGCCGCGGGCGCCGCGGTCGCGCAGCGTCTCGCGGAGCGCGATCCGGCGCGCGCCGAAGCCGCCCGGGCCTGGCTCGACGACGCGGAGCACCGCCTGATCGCGTGGGACGACGAAGCCTATCCGCGATCGCTGCTCGAACTCGCCGATCCTCCGCTCGCGCTCTTTGCGATGGGCCGGCTCGAACTCCTGTCGCGTCCGGCGATCGCCATCGTCGGCAGCCGGCAGGCGACCGCGCAGGGCGTCGAGGACGCAGCGGCGTTCGCGCGCACGCTCGCCGCTGCCGGACTCACCGTGGTGTCGGGACTCGCGCAGGGGATCGACGCGGCAGCCCACCGCGGCGCGCTGCCCACGCCCGCGTCGACGATCGCCGTCATGGGCACCGGCCCCGACCGCGTGTACCCGGCGGGCCACCGCGATCTCGCGCGCGCGATCGCGGCGCAGGGGCTGGTGGTGACGCAGTTCACGCCGGGCACGCCGCCGCTCAAGGCGAACTTTCCCGCGCGCAACCGGCTGATCGCCGGGCTCGCGATGGGCGTGCTCGTCGTCGAGGCCGCGCCGGGCTCCGGTTCGCTCATCACCGCGCGCTTCGCAGTCGAGCAGGGACGCGACGTGTTCGCGATCCCGGGCTCGATCCACTCGCCGTTGTCGAAGGGGCCGCACCGGCTGATCCGCGACGGCGCGAAGCTCGTCGAGACCGCGCAGGACGTGCTCACCGAACTCCGCCTGCCGCCGGTCGCTGCAGCCGGCGCCGTGCCGGCGATCGCGGAACCCGACCCGCTTCGCGCGCGCCTGGTCGACGCGATGGGCCGCGGACCGGTAGACCTCGAACGCCTCGTGGCGCGCACCGGCCTCCCGCCCGAGCGCATCGCCGCCGCGCTCGTGCAACTCGAACTCGACGGTCGTGTCTCACCGCTTCCCGGAGGCCGGTGGCAGCGCATGGGATGATCGCGCCCATGGGGCCATCGCGCCTCCCGCGTGCGCGGGCACCCGCCCGCGTGCGCTCGCCCGCGCGTGCGCGCACGCGCGGGGAAGCCGCCTTGCCGTATCGCGAAATCCTTCTGTAGTATCCCGCCTCCCCATGGCCAAGCGTCTCGTCATCGCCGAAAAGCCCTCCGTCGCCGCCGACATCGCGCGCGCGCTGGGCGGATTCTCGCGTCAGGGCGACCATTTCGAGCGCGACGACGCGATCGTGTCGTCGGCGGTAGGGCACCTGCTCGAGATCGGGATGCCCGAAGCCGAAGAGGTGAAACGCGGCAAGTGGACCTTCGCGCACCTGCCCGCGATTCCCTCGGCCTTCGCGCTGAAGCCGATCGAGAAGTCCGAGGATCGCCTCAAAGGCCTCTTGAAGCTGCTGAAGCGCAAGGACGTGACGTCGATCGTGAACGCCTGCGACGCCGGCCGCGAGGGCGAACTCATCTTCCGCTACCTCGTCGCCTACGCGAAGACCGACAAGCCGATCCGCAGGCTGTGGCTGCAGTCGATGACCCCCGCGGCGATCCGCGAAGGCTTCGAGGCGTTGCGCACCGATGCCTCGATGCTGCCGCTCGCCGACGCCGCGAAGTGCCGCTCCGAGTCCGACTGGCTCGTCGGGATCAACGGCACGCGCGCGATGACCGCGTTCAACTCGAAGTCGGGCGGCTTCCAGCTCACGACGGTCGGCCGCGTGCAGACGCCGACGCTCGCGATCCTGGTCGAGCGCGAGGAGAAGATCCGCGCGTTCGTGCCGCGCGACTACTGGGAACTCCACGGCACCTTCCGCGCGGCGGCCGGCGAGTACCGGGGGCGCTGGTTCGACGAGAAGTTCCGCAAGCCCGAGGACGATCCCGACGCCCGCGCCGAGCGGCTGTGGGACGAGGCGAGGGCGCGCGCGATCGCCGCGAAGTGCGCCGGCAAGCCGGGCACCGTCAGCGAGGAGTCGAAGCCCTCGACGCAGAGCCCGCCGCTGCTCTACGACCTCACCACGCTGCAGCGCGAGGCGAACGGCCGCTTCGGCTTCTCCGCGCGGACGACGCTGTCGCTCGCGCAGGCGCTCTACGAGAAGCACAAGGTGCTGACCTACCCCCGCACCGATTCACGCGCGCTGCCCGAGGACTACCTCGGTACGGTGAAGAAGACGCTCGAGATGCTGGGCGAGTCGAACGCGTACGGAACGCACGCGCGCCGGGTGCTGAAGGAGAAGTGGGTCCGGCCCAACAAGCGCGTGTTCGACAACGCGAAGATCTCGGATCACTTCGCGATCATCCCGACGCTCGCCGCGCCGAAACACCTGAACGAGCTGGAGGCGAAGCTCTACGACTTCGTCGTCAAGCGCTTTCTCGCGGTGTTCCACCCGGCCGCGGAGTTCCTCGTCACCACGCGCATCACGCGCGTCGAGGGCGAGCCGTTCAAGACCGAGGGCAAGGTCCTGGTCGAGCCCGGCTGGCTCGCGGTCTACGGGAAGGAAGCGGCGGACGACAACGCGTCGCTCGTGCCGGTGAAGTCGGGCGAGAAGGTCGCGACCACGAAGGTCGAGGTCGAGAAGCTGACGACGCGTCCGCCCCCGCGCTACAACGAGGGCACGCTGCTCTCGGCGATGGAAGGCGCGGGCAAGACGATCGAGGACGAGGAACTGCGCGAGGCGATGCGCGAGAAGGGGCTGGGCACGCCGGCCACGCGCGCGCAGATCATCGAGGGCCTGATCGGCGAGCGCTACGTCTATCGCGAAGGCAAGGACCTGCACCCGACCGCGAAGGCGTTCTCGCTGATGACGCTCCTGCACGGGCTCGGCGTCCCGGAGCTCTTCAGCCCCGAGCTCACCGCCGAGTGGGAGTTCAAGCTCGCCCAGATGGAGCGCGGCAAGCTCGAGCGCGACGCGTTCATGGAAGAGATCGTCGCGATGACGAAGCGCATCGTCGCGCAGGCGAAGAACTACGAGAGCGACACCATTCCCGGCGACTTCGCCACGCTCTCGGCGCCCTGCCCGAAGTGCGGCGGCGAGGTGCACGAGCGCTACAAGAAGTTTCAGTGCGTGAACTGCGACTTCGGATTCTGGAAGATCCTCGGCGGCCGCCAGCTCGAGCCCGTGGAGGCCGAGGTGCTGATCCGCCATCGCGAAGTCGGCCCGCTCGACGGATTCCGCAGCCGGCTCGGACGGCCGTTCTCCGCGAAGCTCAAGCTGAACGACGCGAACGAGGTCGAGTTCGATTTCGGACCGCGACTCGACGACGAGGGCGCCGAGGCGCCGGACTTCACCGGCCAGGAGGCGCTCGGCCCCTGCCCGAAATGCAAGTCACGCGTGTTCGAGACGCCCGCGGCGTACGTGTGCGAGCGCGCGGTCGGTGCCGACCGCACCTGCGACTTTCGCTCCGGCCGAACGATCCTGCAGCGGATCGTCGAGCGCGTGCAGATGCAGAAGCTGCTCGCCACCGGCAGGACCGATCTGCTGCAGTTCGTCTCGTCTCGCACGCGCCGGCCGTTCTCGGCGTTCCTCGTGCGCCAGCCGGACGGCAAGGTCGGCTTCGAGTTCGAGAAGAAGGAAAAGGGCGCGGGCGGACGAGGCGGGCGGCCGCAGGCCGCCGCGCTCAAGGAACTCGGCAAGCATCCGCGCGACGGCAAGCCGGTCGAACTCCACGCCGGGCGCTACGGCCCGTACGTGAAGCACGGCGACACCAACGCGACGGTCCCTGACCGCGAGCGCGCGGAGGCGATCACGCTCGACGAAGCCATCGCGCTGATCGATGCGAAGGCCGAGCGGACGCCGACGCGGACGAAGGCTGCGCCGCGCGGCGGAGACCGCGCACCAGATCCCGCGGCCGCACCGCGTGCGCGCTCCTCCCGTTCGAAGGCAACGTCGGAGACGCCAGCGGTCAAGCGGGCTTCCGGTGGCGCATCGACGCCGCGCGCGAGAACGAAGACACCTGCAACCCCCTCCGCGCGCAAGTCCCCCGCGACGACGGCACGCAAGCGTGCGGGCGCTGCGGCGAAGAAGCCGGGGGCGAAGCGGCGCTGATCGGGGTCAGAGTCGCATTGGCAGAGTGCCGACGGTCGGTACTCTGCCAATGCGACTCTGACCCCGAATTCACTGCGGCGCGCAGAACTTGATTCCTTCAGGCGCCCAGCCGAGCACCGTGGTGAACTGCTGATAGATCGCGGGATCCGTGGTGAAACGGTGGTTGGGCGCGCCCGACTGCCC
>WBZL01002141.1_pt1 | contig 19507 bp, 19 predicted proteins | sample 5204291 | NCBI WGS metagenome assembly WBZL01 (sample SAMN12344345, study PRJNA552823) | activated sludge metagenome | biome: Activated sludge suspended growth; feature: Nitrification reactor; material: Wastewater; isolation source: activated sludge from nitrification reactor of wastewater...
CATTGCCGTTGATACGCATATTTTTCGAGTGGCTAACCGCACCGGACTGGCGCGGGGTAAAAACGTGCTGGAGGTTGAATTAAAGCTGCTCAAGGTGGTTCCCGGGGAATTCAAGCATGACGCGCATCACTGGCTGATTTTGCATGGACGGTATGTGTGCAAGGCCAGAAAACCTGAATGTACTAAATGTATTATTCAGCATCTGTGCGAATTTAAGGAAAAAACCATTTAAAATTAAATAACATAAAGTTATGTTCAAACCAACGAGAGATCAGGCGCGCCATCTGTTTTTTGACAGCTGGGCGAAATACCGACGTCAGGAAGTGCTGACAGGCATTGAGCAGCTCGCGCTGGAGGTGATTCTGCAGCACCCGGAATACCACATAATCCTGGAAGATGCCGAATCCCATCGTGACAGGGATTACTTGCCGGAGATGGGGGATACGAATCCTTTTTTGCATATGAGTATGCATCTTGCCATTAAAGAGCAGCTTTCAATTAACCAGCCTGTTGGCATTTGTGACCGTTTTATCCGGTTGCGGCAACAGACCGGCGATGAACATGAAGCCACACACCGTATCATGGAATGTCTGGCCGAAATGCTGTGGCAGTCGCAGCGCAGTCAAACCGCACCTGATGCGGCCATCTACTTTGATTGCCTGGACAGGCAAGGTGCGCAGAAAGGAACACATCATGGCGCATAAATAAAGCAGCATAGCTTTTGTGTGGAAATTTGCTGCTTGTCTGCGCAATACAGCAAAAAACCGATCAACCTTACTTAAGTAATCCAATTAATACAAGCTTCAACGTTGGACATGCATAAAAAATATTATCCTGATTCGATCATGGCGTATACGCTGATTGCGCTGATTTTATGGACTATTCTCCCGCAGTCGGTAGTAGCGTCATCCGGCGACGACGTGGTTTTTCATGACATGGCTATCGTGTTGTTTCCCGATCGCAATGAAATCCAGGTTAAGGATCAAATCCGCTTGCCGCGGCTTGGGCAGCTGAAATTCAGTTTGCATGCGCATTTGACGATTGACCGCGTTGAAGGCGGGCAAGTTGCGTCATCGCCGTCGGGTGCGATGGCGCGTGCGCCCGCGCCACTAAAGCATTACGTATTAACTGTTGCGCCTTCAGCTGAGTCCGTAACGTTGCATTACAGCGGCAAAATCAATCATGCCGTGATGGAGCCGGGGCAGGAGTATGCGCGCAGTTTCAGCTATACGCCGGGCGTGATTTCAGAAGAAGGTATTTTTCTGGCGAATTCAACGGCTTGGTATCCGCAATTTGAGAGCCCAATGGTATCTTTTCGATTGAATGTCAGCTTGCCCGCAGGCTGGGATGCGGTCAGTCAGGGGCGTTTGCTTGATGAACAGCAGGACGGACAGCAGCGTATTGTAGTTTGGGAGGAGCAGCACCCGCAGGATGATATCTATCTTGTTGCCGGACGCTATCATCGCTATGTCCAGTCAGTCGCCGCTGTTGAAGCGCTGGTCTATTTGCGCGAAGCGGACGCGGCGCTGGCAAAAAAATATCTGGATGTTACCGCGCAGTATATCGGTATGTATAACAAGCTGCTTGGACCCTATCCGTATGTCAAGTTTGCCTTGGTCGAGAATTTCTGGGAAACCGGATATGGCATGCCATCGTTTACTTTGTTGGGCCCCAAAGTTATTCGTTTTCCGTTTATTCTGCATTCATCCTATCCGCATGAAATTCTGCATAATTATTGGGGCAACGGCGTGTTTGTCGATTATGCTGAAGGTAATTGGGCGGAAGGATTGACGGCCTATCTTGCCGATCATCTGGTCAATGAACAGCATGGCAAGGGGGAAGAATACCGGCGTGATGTTTTGCAGAAATACGCGGATTTTGTCGGGAAAGAAAGCGACTTTCCGGTTGCCCGCTTTGTTTCGCGGCATAGTTCCAGTTCCGAAGCAGTGGGTTACGGCAAGACCATGATGTTTTTCCATATGCTGCGGCAGGAGGTTGGCGATGCGGATTTTATTCGTGCATTGCAGCGGTTTTACAGTCAGTTTAAATTCAGGCAGGCGGCTTTTAAAGACCTGGAAAAAATATTCAGTGAAGTCGCGGAGCGGGATTTCTCCGCGTTTTTCGCACAATGGATTGACCGCAGCGGTGCGCCGGATTTGGTGATTGAGTCCGCTGTCGCAACTCGGACAGCCCGGGGTTATAAGCTTGAAGCTATATTGAAACAAGTCCAGCAAGGTGATTTATATCAATTGCTGGTGCCTGTTGTTGTTCATCTGGAAGGTGAAGAACAGGTCTATCATTCCCGAGTCGCCTTGCAGCAACGTACCCAGGAAATCGAACTGGATTTTGCGGCCCGTCCTTTACGCATCGAAGTCGATCCGCAATTTGATGTTTTCCGGCGTCTGGATAGCCGTGAAATACCCGCGGCACTGTCGCAGGGATTCGGTGTGCAAGACCCGTTGCTGATTCTGCCGGCGAGTGCTGATCCCTTGGTTCTTCAGGCCTATAAGGATTTGGCGGATAACTGGCGGAGAACACAGCCGGGACAGCTTGAAGTGAGACTGGATAATGAGCTGCATGTGTTGCCACCGGATCGCACTGCCTGGATCATGGGGTGGCGGAACCGGTTTGCGGATCATGTAATTGAAGCGCTGCCCGGCCGGTCGGTGGATTTTGCTGACGAAACACTTGTGCTGAATGGCCAGCGTTTTACATCGGGTGAGCATTCAATCGTATTGACCGCCAGACAATTGGAGAATCCGAACAAGACGCTGCTCTGGGTGGCCGGAAATACACCGCAGGCAATAGCCGAGTTGACGCGGAAACTGCCGCACTACCGTAAATACAGCTATCTTGCTTTTCAAGACGACGAACTGACCAATGTACTCAAAGGCCAGTGGCCGATAGTCAGCTCGCCGTTATCGCTGGCGGTAGAACAGGCCGATGGCGGGGCCGTTGATCATTTGCAAACCGGCAAATTGGCCCCGCGTCAGGCGCTGGCGCAGTTGCCGCCGGTTTTTTCGGAAGAGCGAATGATGATTGATATCGCCTTTCTGGCCGGTGGAGCGTTGAAGGGGCGTGAATTGGGGACAGCCGAGCTGGATAAAGCCGCCGACTATATTGCGCAGCAGTTCCGTCTTGCCGGTCTGCAACCTGGCGGAGATGGTCATAACTTCATGCAATCCTGGCGGCAGGATGTCGGTGCGCCGAAAGGGGAAATTACCTTACGCAATGTGGTCGGGGTTTTGCCCGGAAAGAATCCTGAACTGGCGGCGGAGAGTCTTGTTATTGGTGCGCATTACGATCACCTCGGCATGGGCTGGCCGGATGTCAGGGCTGGAAATGAAGGGAAAATTCATTACGGTGCGGATGATAACGCCAGTGGCGTCGCTGTCATGCTGGAGCTTGCCCGGCAAGTGACGGAAAAATGGCAACCTGAGCGCAGCATTGTTTTTGTCGCGCTCACTGGTGAAGAATCGGGTCTGCTGGGTTCCCGATATTATTTGAATAACACAAAGCGATATCCCGCTGAAAAAATCACAGCGATGTTGAATCTTGATACTGTGGGGCGACTTGGCGAGCATCCGGTGACTTTGTTGGGAACCGGCAGTGCGCGTGAATGGGCGCATATTTTTCGTGGCACAGGATTTGTCACCGGGATTCCGGTGAATACCGTGGCCAATGATTTCGGTTCCAGCGATCAGACTGCTTTTATTGAAGCGGGTATTCCGGCGGTGCAGTTTTTTGCCAGCGCGCATGAGGATTATCATGCACCCGGTGACACGATTGATAAAATCGATGCCGCCGGACTTGTCAGAGTGGCTGCCGTGCTCAAGGAAACCGCTGAATATTTGTCGAATCGCATTGAACCATTGACCGTTACACTGCAACCAAGTGAAACGGCGGGTGAAGCGAATGCATCGCCTGTCAGCCATGCTTCGCACACCCGGCGCAGCGCAAGCCTGGGTACAGTGCCTGATTTTTCCTATCAGGGCGAAGGTGTGCGTGTCGATGGTGTGATGCCGGATTCTGCTGCGGAGCGGGCGCAATTAAGGACGGGTGATGTTCTGCTTCGGCTCGACGGTCAGCCGGTTGTCGACTTGAAATCGTACGCTAACATTTTGAAATCGCTTCAGGCTGGACAGAAAGTGGAACTGGAATACCGGAGGGAAAGTAAGATAAGTACCGTTGATGTGGTGCTTGGCGCGCGCTAACAGGCTGTTGAAAAATGTGATCGAGGCAGTCTTGCCTGACAAAAACAGGCGACGCAAGCAGAGCGCGGCGAGCAGTCGTGAAGCTGACTCGTAAGGCGAGGCGCTTGCACCAGGTAAAAAGCGGAGTTTATGTGTGATAAATGCGCATTTTGAGCCTGTTTTTAACGCCGTAGCGGCAACGCAGATCATTTTTACACATCCCTGCTAATGATTAGGTTTGTGCCCATTCAAACGCATCCGGATATAACGGGCGATCAACCGCTGTTTTTGCGGTTAACACTGTGAACTTTAATGAAATAATACTGCTCTGAGGAAATGGGAAAGCAGATGGATAATAAGCATTGTTCTTGTAATATTCGGGGTGTGCCTGTTGAGAAGTCTGTTGCATTTTAGTCAGGCCTGTGTGTAAATTATTTTTACACTTTGTCAAACGTAAAAAAGTAAAATAGTAAAATAGTATTCATTAGCAAGAAGTCATTAACAACATCTTTTTGCATGCTGGTTTCGTAGTTTTTTAATATCATTTTGGATTTTTCATGAACCTAAGAACCTTAGCCTCATTGTTGATACTCGGTCTAGCGGCATGTGCGCAGCTTCCCACGCATGAAGGTGGAGAGAAAAATGGAAAATCCCCGGAAACTGAGGAAAAAGCGCAGTCTGAAGTTGTCGAAGAGGTCGAAGTTACGGACGTGGATTCAGATTCGGATTTCGACTATGCCATCGATGAGTCCAAGCTTCCCAGACAGGAATTGACTGCGGCGATCCTTTTTGATTTTATGCTCGGTGAAACCGCGTTGCAGCGCGGTAATCTGGACGTGGCGGTCAGCCGCTATCTGAAACTCGCGCAGACGACACGTGACCCGCGCATTGCCAGACGCGCCAGTGAGATAGCTCTGCACGCGCGCCATCCTTTTGCCGCCGAGCGGGCGGCTGCCATGTGGGTAGAGTATGATCCTGATTCCCTGGATGCGCGGCAGACACTGGCAGCGATGCTGGTCAATCTAGGCAGACTGGATGCGGCATTTCCGCATCTGGAGAAATTGATAGCTGAGGAGTCCGAGAATACTGCTGGCGCCTTTATGCAGCTTAATCAGATGCTGTCACGCAATCCGAATAAAGGTGAGATATTCCGGTTGATACAAAAACTGGCGACGGCTTATCCTAAACTGCCTGAGGCGCACTTTGCCGTTTCTCAGGCGGCATGGTTCAGTGGTGAATACGAGACTGCCGAAGCGGAGATGAGCAGTGCGCTTGCATTGCGTCCGGAATGGGAACTGGCGGCAGCTCAGCTGGGTAGAATTCTGCAGCGTAGATCGGGTGCGCAGGCAATCGATTTCTATCGCGCTTATCTTGATAAATATCCTGACAGTACTGAGGTCAGGATAGCGTATGGCAAGCTGCTTATCGATCAAGGCGAAAAAGATTACGCGGGCGAACAATTGCGATTGTTGTTTGAAAAAAACCAGGAAGACGCGGAAGTGATGGTTGCCATCGGTTTGATGGCAACCGAGCTTTATGATTTTGATTTGACGGAGAAGAGTTTAAAGAGAGCGCTTGAGCTGGAATATCCTGACGCCAGCGCTATACATTTTCATCTCGCCAGAGTGTATGAAGAAACGCAACAGACAGATCTGGCCATGGCCTCCTATCGTCAGGTCAGAAGAGGCGGGCGCTTCTTGCCGGCACAGATCCGTTACGCCGACCTGCTGGCTCAAAGGGGGCAGCTGGAGGATGCACGTCAGTTGATACAGCAGTTGCCCGCAGCAAATGATCAGCAAAAAGCACATCTGGTGCTGGCGGAGGCCCAGATTTTGAGGCGCGCGGGTTCGTATCAGGAAGTATTTGAAGTGCTTGATCAAGGATTGGAAAGCCTTCCGGATTATCCCGAATTGCTTTATGACCGTGCTTTGGTGGCTGACAAGATTGGCCGGTTTGAAGTCCTTGAGAAAGATTTGCGCCGCTTAATTGAACTCCGCCCGGATAATGCACACGCGTACAACGCCTTGGGTTACAGTTTCGCCGAACGGGGGCTACGGTTGCCGGAAGCCTTGAAACTGATTAAAAAAGCCGTGGAATTGTCGCCCGATGATCCCTATATTATGGACAGCCTGGGGTGGGTTTATTACCGTATGGGAAATCTCACGGAGGGATTGAATTATCTGAATCGCGCCTTTGCTATCAGTCAGGATTCCGAAATAGCAGCCCATTTAGGCGAAGTGTTATGGACTCAGGGTGCGCGGGAAGATGCCGAAAATATCTGGCGCTCCGCGCTGGAAAGAGATCCTGATAATGAAATTCTGCTCGAAACCATCAAGCGTTTGAAAGAATAGCGCATACAGGATCAAAAACCGTAAGTGTGAAAGGTCGCCGTGCTACTTTAAGAAAGGCAACTTGGCCACACGTTGTTCGATTTTTTTCATCATCTGATCATAAGCCGGTGTATCCATATTGCCATACTGTTGTCTGAATATTGATTTAGGCAGATGTTCCGGCAAATCAGTCCAGTCCGGCATCAGATCCTTATCGGTTATACCGCGGGCGGCCCATTGCTGAAGTTTTAACGCTGTGGTCTGACTCTCTGTGGCAAGTTCACCGAACATCGTTCCTGCGCGATCCGCAGCGATATCGTTAAATGAAAAACCACTGCCGTTGCGCGCATCATCAATCTCTTTGTAAAGACCAATGGCGTTGGACAGGAATGTGTCTGCATAGGCGGTGATTGCGGCCGACACGATAAAATGCTGGGCAAAATCCTGTCGGCCGTCCAATGTGATAACCTGATGCTTCGGGCGCGGCCAATCGATTGCTTCGGGTATCAGATATGCAAGTGGCAGTTTTAATATATGGAATGTGGCTGCGAGAATGGCGGCGCGATTTTCGATTGGCGCCTGGTTTTTTCCGGAATGTTCCGCCGCCATCTGCATCAACGGTTGTAAAATTTGAGCGAGTGTCAAACTGGGTTGCGCGGATTTTGCCGCAGGCGTTTGGTAACTGTTTTGTACCAGAAAGAGGTGGTAGCGGTAAATCTTATCCTGTTCGAATTTGCTGAGTACCGGAAAATTGTAGCTATTCGACTCGAAGAGCCTGTCGGGCAAATTGTAGACTACCTTCAGCGATTCTGCGGAAAACTGCACACTTTGAATGATATTTAACCCATTGCCGTAATGGGGATGTTTTCTGAGTCCTTGGATAAGTCGAGTACTCAGGAATTGACCGATAGTATCCGGAATTGCCAGCCTGCCAATGCGTAGGGATTGCAATTGCGGTAGTGCGGTGGTTTCGGTTAGCGTTGCTTGAAAATTAATATACCCTTTCATCGATTGCAGAGGTAAAGGCAGGCTGGCGTGAATTTCGGCCTGTTGATGCGATAATGTTACGCGCGCTTTTCCATTGGTGAACAGTTTCGCAAGATAATTGACCGCTATGTCAATATCTTCCGGAAGAACCTTGATTGTTGCTGGAGCATGCTCGGCATGACGTTGCCGATGCTGATCGAGCAGGGATCGGGCGCGCTCTATGTGTTCTGGCGCAACAACCGTCAGTCTGTCAACACGGGGTTTTATCTCAATGGACATAAAAAACAGGATGCCCAGCGCGACAGAAATCAGAAGTGCTAAGGTGATAATTGACAGGAGCAGTGTGCGAATCAGTTTCATAATACGTTGTATACGGCAGTTTTCATTTATGGACACCTTAAAAATCCAGATTTTGTCACAACACTTTGTTACCCACAAAAATGTTTCTTTACATATCAATCATATGCAACGTCTACATTTTTTGCTCGCGCTGCGTTTTGCTTATTTTCTGCTTTAAACTTTGAATTTTTAGAGACGCCTTATGCAGTTGCTGCGCTATTAGACAGATATTCCAGTTATAATTAAACTTTTATCGCTCAGGGTGTATGAGTTTGTATGCTATAACAGTTTGGATTGGCAAATTGAACTTACTGTACCGAAAAACCGGTTCAGCCAATGTGACAAAGGCGGCATTCACATTCGAAATCAATATGACCATGGTTAAAAACTTATAATGCATTGGGTGTCATGAGCAATCATGAAAAAGTGTCATAATATTTCAAGCGGGCGGCTGATAATGTGCTGCCAGTCAGTGCTGAATACTATCAATATGCATCTGACTGTGCCAACTGTGTAATAACTACAACCATTGATCAACGGATGTCGACAAACCCCCAGAAGATGACAACATCATCGTCAGTTCTTGAATTCAAGAGCAGTACTTTTTTTTCGCCAATTTTGATTCTGTACAGCAATGATCTTGCCGCAATCGAGCAGTCTTTGCAGGATAAAATAAACCGGGCGCCGGATTTCTTTAAAAATTCTCCATTGATCATCGATCTGCGCGAATTGAATAAATCGGGGCTGGATATCAGTGTTATTGAAGTTGCCGGGATGTTGCGCAAGATTGGTATGTTCCCAATCGGCGTACGGGGCGGGAACGAGCAGCAGGACAAGCAAGCGCATAAGTTATCGATTCCCGTCGATGCTGGCCGGGAAAATGACAGCACCGCCGCAACTTCCGCTGCTTCGTCACGGAAAGAGACCGAAACGCAGGTGCTGGAGCGGGATTCCGTGGAGAATAACGAATTCAGGAATCCAGCGTCATCGGTGGGGCGCATGGAATCAGTCAGCGCGCCGCCTGAACCGGTCAAATCCATGCTGATTACGCAACCGGTGCGTTCCGGGCAGCGCATATACGCGCGCGGTGATCTGATTGTCATGTCACAGGTCAGTGCGGGTGCGGAGATCATGGCTGAAGGAAACATTCATGTCTATAACACGTTACGTGGCCGCGCGCTGGCAGGTGTGCAGGGAAATACCGCCGCACGTATTTTCTGTCTGGATCTGCAGGCCGAACTGATTTCAATTTCGGGGGATTATAAAACGAGTGAACATTTGACCGAACAGATAAAAAAGCGGCCTGTTCAGGTTTATTTACAGGATCATGCATTGATCATTAAGGAAATTGCCTAGAAACTTTAACTAAGGAGGCTCAATTGGCAAGGATTATTGTCGTGACATCGGGAAAAGGCGGTGTCGGTAAAACAACAACAAGTGCTGCGATTGCCATGGGGCTTGCAAAAAGAGGTCACAAAACGGCTGTGATTGACTTTGATGTAGGCCTGCGTAATCTTGACCTGATTATGGGGTGCGAGCGACGAGTAGTGTACGATTTTGTTAATGTAATCAATGGCGAAGCCAGTCTCAATCAGGCGCTGATTCGGGATAAAAACTGCAATCAACTCTACATTCTCCCCGCTTCTCAGACCCGCGACAAGGATGCGCTCACGCTTGAAGGCGTCGGCAGAGTCCTGGAAGAGTTGTCTAGGGATTTCCAGTTTATCGTCTGTGATTCTCCCGCTGGTATTGAGAAAGGTGCGTACCTTGCGCTGTATTATGCCGATGATGCTTTTGTGGTTACTAATCCCGAAGTTTCATCGGTAAGGGATTCCGATCGCATGCTGGGTATTCTGGCGAGTAAATCCCGCCGGGCTGAGCGAAACGAAGAACCCGTCAAGGAATATTTGTTGCTGACGCGCTATGATCCAGGTCGGGTGAAATCCGGTGAAATGTTAGGGCTGGACGATGTGCAGGACATTCTCTCACTGCAACTGCTCGGTATAATTCCAGAGTCCAAGTCGGTTTTATCTGCGTCCAATGCGGGTATTCCGGTTATTCTGGATGAAAAAAGCGAGGCAGGTCGGGCGTATGAGGATGTTGTCGCGCGTTATCTCGGAGAAGACCGGCCGCTTCGATTCATTGATGATAAACGAGGCTTCTTCAGGAAAATTTTTGGAGGTAGATCATGAGTTTACTGGACTATTTCAGAAAATCCAAACCCAAAACTGCAACTATTGCCAAAGAAAGATTGCAGATTCTGGTGGCTCATGAGCGCACACTGCGTAATCGGCGGCCATCTTACCTTCCGCAGCTGCAAAAAGAACTCCTTGATGTCATACGCAAATACGTAAATGTTGATCAGGATGCAATTTCCGTTAATTTTGAGCAGGACGAGAATCAGGAAACGTTGGAGCTGAATATCGTCCTGCCGGACTATCAGCAGGAAAACAAAAGCGTCAACATGTAAAAGCCGCGCGCGGGTTAATCGTAATTTTACCGTCTATTAGTCTATTATTTAAGCAGCTCAATGACTGTTCTCTTGTGCGGATGTTGCCGTAAAGGCGTCGGATGGTTGTCAATCTGGTGTTTTATAGTCTTGAAAACCGGTCGACTGACCATTGTTCCATTTTTTCTCCTCCTTGCGGGTTGCGCGGTATTTGCGCCGCCAATGGTTCCTGCGACAGTCAGAACGCTGGTTATCGAACCGGCAAAAAATTTGCAGGATGTTCCCGTTGCCGATTTTAACGTCATGGGCAGAGTGTCTGTACGCAGTGCCGAGCAGAGCTTCTCGGGTAACGTGCATTGGCAGCATACGCAGTTTGAAGATACTATTCTGTTGCTTTCTCCTCTCGGTCAGGCGGTTGCCGAAATCAGAAAAAACGATGATGTGGTGAGCCTGATAACCGCCAAGGAGGAGGCATTTTACGCGCGCGATGTCGAGGAATTGACCAACGAAGTACTGGGCTGGCGCTTACCGTTGAGCGGATTGCAATACTGGATACAGGGCACATATTCTCCAGTCAGCGCTGCTGTTGTAGAGTTTGATGAAGAAGATCGTATCGTGGCTATCCGGCAGGATGGATGGCAGATCATTTATGTGCGTTACTTTGCGGACCAGGGAGAGGTGGCTGTGCGTCCGCGCGTCATTGAGTTGCAGTTTGATGCGTTAAAGATCCGCATGGCTGTTGATAACTGGATTTAACGCGGGACGATAAAAAGATTGATGAATATTTGACCATTAAGCCAATGCAGACTTTTCCAGCTCCCGCAAAACTGAATCTTTTTTTGCATGTCGTCGGGCGACGGCCGGATGGGTATCATTTGTTACAGACGGTTTTTCGTTTACTGGATTTTTATGATCAAATTGATCTTAAGGTGCGTGACGATGGCGTGATCAGATTGATCGCGCCCTTGGAAAACGTTCCGGTCGAGCAGGATTTGTGTGTTCGTGCGGCCAGATTGCTGCAAAGCGAGAGTGGTACTCAACTGGGTGTCGACATTGCTTTGCATAAGCATATTCCAATGGGCGGCGGCCTGGGGGGCGGCAGCTCCGATGCGGCGACGATGCTGATGGCGCTGAATGATTTGTGGCATCTGAACTGGGAGAACTCGCGACTGCGGGCGCTGGGTCTGAAACTGGGCGCCGATGTGCCAATTTTTATTTTCGGAGAAAATGCATTTGCCGAAGGTGTCGGCGAGCAATTAACCGCTTTATCACTGCCGCAAGCCTGGTATCTGGTCATCGTGCCGCCCGTACATGTTTCCACGGTGGAAATTTTTTCAAATAAAGAATTGACACGAAACACGATTCCAATCACAATACCGCCCTTTTCCATTCGGGACGGTCATAACGATCTTGAGCCGGTGGTTTGTAGTCTTTATCCGGAGGTTTCTCGAAGTTTGGAGTGGCTAAAACGTCTGGAAAATACTAAAATAACGGCAATGAGCGGATCAGGGGCTTGTGTGTTTGCCGAATTTGCGACGGAATCCGGGGCAAATGCGGCATTTGCAAAGTTGCCTGCGGATATGCGGGGGTTTGTTGCGCGCGGTCTTGACAGGCATCCGATGCGCGAAAACGTGAAATAGAATTGGGGAGTCGCCAAGTGGTAAGGCACCGGATTTTGATTCCGGCATTCGTAGGTTCGATCCCTACCTCCCCAGCCAGCAATCTTAGCAGTTCCGGCAGCCTGTCTCAGTCCGTCTTTTAACGGGCCTTTTCAATAGAACACCGGAATTGAATGATATTCAGCCTATTGGAATCAGTGAAAAGCGATATTGAAATGGTGTCATTCGTCATATCAGGATCGGCGCGTATTCCTGATTTCAAGTCAATTAATCAATATAAATAACAATGTCTTACGACAGTTTGATGGTTTTTACCGGTACGGCCAATCCGAGGCTGGCGCATGATGTTGTCAGGCATCTGAACATTCATCTTGGGCGCGCTACAGTCGGGCGTTTCAGCGATGGCGAAGTGATGGTGGAAATCCTGGAGAACGTACGCGGAAAAGATGTTTTTGTGTTGCAGTCGACGTGTGCGCCAACAAACGACAGTCTGATGGAAATCCTGGTTATGGTGGACGCGCTTAAACGTGCTTCCGCCGGAAGAATTACGGCGGCTATACCGTATTTTGGTTATGCGCGGCAGGATAGAAGACCGCGTTCGGTGCGCGTGCCTATCTCCGCCAAGGTTGTGGCGAATATGTTGACGACTGTGGGGGTTGACCGCGTATTAACCATGGATTTGCATTCCGACCAGATCCAGGGGTTTTTTGATATTCCTGTTGATAATATCTACGGCACGCCGATACTGCTTGGCGATGTCTGGAAGCATGACTATCAGGATCTGGTTGTGGTGTCACCGGATGTTGGCGGCGTTGTGCGTGCAAGGCATATGGCCAAGCGGCTGGAGTGCGAACTGGCGATTATCGACAAGCGCCGCCCCAGACCCAATGAAGCTAAAGTGATGAACATCATCGGCGAAGTGAAAGAACGTACCTGCGTTATCATTGACGATCTGGTGGATACCGCCAACACACTGTGTAAAGCTGCCGATGCCTTAAAGGAAGAAGGCGCCAAGGCGGTGATTGCCTATTCAACACATCCTGTATTATCAGGCGCTGCGGTTCAGCGCATTAACGATTCCAGCCTGGATAAACTGGTTGTGACCGATACCATACCATTGCGTGCGGATGCTATCGCCTGCGATAAAATTTGCCAGCTGAGCATTGCAGGATTGTTAGCCGAGACCATGGTGCGTATCAGCAATGAAAGTTCGCTCAGCTCGTTGTTCATGGAGTGAATGAAAAACTCTTTTATTAATCGATTTGTTTGGTCGCGAACAAATCCTAACTGTGGAGAATAATCAATGAAAATTGAAGTCAGCGCTGAAAAGCGTACATTGCAGGGAAAGGGTGCGAGCCGCCGCCTGCGCCGTTCGGGTAAAACACCCGGAATCATTTATGGCGGGAATGGCGAGCCGCAATCGGTCGAACTGGATCATAACGATCTATTCCATAAACTTAAGCTGGAAGCATTCCATGCATCGATTCTGACACTGAATGTCAATGGCAGCAAGGAACAGGTTTTGTTGCGTGACATACAGATGCACCCATTCAAGCAGATAGTGTTGCACGTGGATTTTCAGCGCGTTGATCCAAATCACAAGATTCACATGAAAGTGCCATTGCACTTTATCAATGCCGAGATAGCGCCAGGTGTTAAAACTTCAGGCGGGATTGTCAGTCATGTGCTGACCGAAGTCGATGTCACCTGTCTGCCCAAGGATTTGCCGGAATTTATCACGGTGGATCTGAAAGATCTGGTGGCTGGACATACTATCCACCTGAGTGAACTGACACCACCGCCGAACGTTGAAATTACCGCGCTGGTTAAAGGCGATGATCAGGCTGTGGCGGCAATTGCCATACCGCGTTCAGCATTGGCTGCTGGTGAAGCAGCGGGAGAAGGGGCGGCCGGATAATTAACCCTCCGCAATCGATGTTGCCGGAAATCTGCTGGATATTCAGTTTTATCTGAAACTGGGAGTCTGTCGAACATAAGACTAATCTACTGCGCCAATGGGATAACGGTTCATATTTCCTCAATTTTTCGTTACATAGTCTTGCTATGCGCCTCAAAATTGAGAAAATCCGCACGTGCTCTCCTACTCGGCTCGCTACGATTGCTTAAGTCCGGCAGATTCCTGACAGATTTTTGTTATCAAACGCTTGCTGCAAATTTCATTTGAATTCATGAGACTGATCGTCGGTCTGGGTAATCCAGGTAAAGAATATGAAAACACACGTCATAACGCCGGATTTCACTGGATTGACTGTCTGGCCGACAGGCTCAATCTGACACTGCGGCTGGAGACGCGTTTTCATGGATTATGTGCGCGGATCAGCCAGGATGATATCGATTTATGGCTGCTTGAGCCACAGACTTACATGAACCGCAGTGGACTTTCCGTGGCCGAACTTTGCCAGTTCTATAAAATTCAGCCTGATGAAATTATTGTGGTGCATGATGAGCTGGATTTGCTGCCCGGTGTGGCAAAGCTTAAATGGAGCGGTGGTCTGGGCGGACATAACGGTCTTAAAGATATTGCCGCGCGGCTGGGGACAAAAGATTTCTGGCGGCTGCGCATCGGTATCGGCCATCCGGGGCATCGTGACGCGGTTGTGCGTTTTGTGCTTCACCCTCCCGGTAAAGAGGAAGCAGTGCTGATAAACGAAGCCATTGATCGCAGTCTGCAAGTTTGGCCGTTGATGGCGCAGGGCGATTTACAGTCAGCGATGCTGAAACTGCACACCCAGTAAACCGAATGCTTCAACCGATCAACAATAATACAGAAACAATCCGAGCGAGTATCCTATCATGAGCCTTAAATGCGGTATTGTCGGCCTTCCGAATGTCGGCAAGTCAACCTTATTCAATGCTTTGACCAAGGCGGGCATTGCGGCGGAAAATTATCCTTTTTGTACAATTGACCCGAATGTCGGCATCGTTGAGGTGCCGGATCCACGGCTCGATAAGCTGGCCGGAATTGTCAAACCGGAAAAAATGCAACCGGCAATTGTCGAGTTTGTCGATATCGCGGGACTGGTCGCGGGCGCTTCGAAAGGTGAGGGGTTGGGTAATAAATTTCTCGCTAATATCCGCGAAACAGATGGTATCGTGAATATGGTGCGTTGCTTTGCCAATGACAATGTGGTGCATGTGGCAGGCAAGGTTGATCCGGTTTCAGATATTGAGGTCATTCAGACAGAACTCGTGCTGGCCGATATGGCGACCGTGGAGAAAGCATTGCAACGGGAAGCTAAAGTGGCTAAATCCGGAAATAAGGATGCTATCAAGCTATGCAGCTTTCTGGAAACAGTACTGGCGCATCTGGATCAGGGAAAGCCTGCGCGTTCATTGGCCATGGATGAAGATCAGCAGGCGCTGCTCAGACCCTTGTGTCTGTTGACTGCCAAGCCGGCGATTTATGTCGCCAACGTCGATGACAGCGGCTTCGACAATAATCCGCTGCTCGACAAAGTCAGAGCATACGCCGCCGCAGAAAACGCGCCAGTTGTCGCCATCTGCGCTGCGCTGGAATCTGAAATCGCTGAATTGTCCGACGAGGATAAAAAAGTTTTTCTGGAAGATATCGGTTTGGCGGAACCCGGACTCAATCGGCTCGTACGTGCGGCATATGATTTATTGGGATTGCAGACTTATTTTACCGCAGGCGTGAAAGAGGTTAGAGCGTGGACCATCCATAAAGGTGATACTGCGCCGCAGGCGGCAGGTGTCATTCATACCGATTTTGAGAAAGGCTTTATTCGCGCCGAGGTGATCAGTTATGACGACTTTATCGCCTGCAACGGCGAACAGGGCGCAAAGGAAGCCGGCAAAATGAGACTCGAAGGAAAGGAGTATATCGTCAGGGATGGCGATGTGATGCATTTCCGTTTTAATGTGTAAGTCGCCCAGGACTATTATTCCTGCCCACTCAGGCCGGATCACGGCGCTTTTCCGGTTGCCGTTGATATAGTTTTGATCCGGCTTGCAATGGTTAGCGCCGGACTTTTCTTGGCAGCAGTCTGTGTACGATTTTTTGCTCGCAGAAATTGTAGATCAGGATTATCCATTTTTTCCAGATGTGTTTCTTCTGCTCGGTTACCAAAGCAATCAGGAAGGAAGCGATCAATGTGAGGGAAACGATGAGCATAAATGTTCCAAAACTCAAACTTTCTGCGTAAAAAACGGCGTAAAAGAACCAGAGCAGTGGCTGGTGCAACAGGTAAAGTGAAAATGTTGAACCAGCAAGGATTCTGATGGGTTTTTCTACCCTGTTGAAAATATTTGCGCAATTGTGGGAAATTTTCCTTACCGCGACAAAGTGTGCGGCAATCACAAGGCCGAGATAATAATCAGTGATAAAGTAGCGGCTGAATGCAAATTCTTTGTGCAGATCCGGGCCGGCGATAGCCAGCAGATAATCAGACCCTCGCCCGCCGATGTTGTAGGCCATGTAAAGATAAAGCCCGAAGATGGACAGTAAAAACAGTGAAAAGGCGGTTGCAATCGAAATATTCCGCCAATATTCGGATTGATAAACATAAACGCCCAGCCACCATACAGGCATCAATAAGAAAATCTTTGGTCCGACAAATAAACATACGCCGCCAAAGATCAGCCAGCGTTTGAATCCGTTTACAAAAGTCAGAATGGCAAAGGCAACATAGTACCAGACCTCATAATTCAAGCTCCAATATGGCACATTTGAAAAGAGTTGTGTTGAGAGTGTCCACAATTCATTGGTAAACAATAGACTGGAGATGACGCGTATTCCGGCGAGATCCCAGGCTCTGTAGGCTTCCGGGTATGCGCTGCTGTTGAGCGTATATCCGGAGAAATCCACCAGCGCGGTGATGATGATTGCCGGAATCGCGACAGAGTAGATACGCGCCGCTCTGGAAATAGCATAATCCTTGAGTCCTTTTTCTTTTGTATCGGTTACATAAGCGATGACAAAACCGGATAACACAAAAAATATGATAACCGCTTCGTGACCATATTGTGAAATGGTCAGGTTATGTTCATAAAGTGGTCTGGAGTGCCACAGTAAAACAACAAAAGCGGCTGAGAATCGAATGAGATCGAGGTAGATGGAAAATGATTTTGTCATGAGCAAAGGTGGCGACCAGTAATTGAAGATGGATCAAATTGATCAGACAGGCCGTCTCCCGTGTGCAGCAGATAAAGCCCCCCGATTTTATTACGGAAAGATAATACTACGCTGAAGTAGTGACGATCAATTGATGATCAATAGGATTGGTTGTCTGTATGGCGGGTGCATGTTTTTCAATTTCATAAAAATGATGCAAGACCAAGCATTCAAGCCCACGAAAGAGTGGTGTTCTCCCTTTTTGGCTTCAAAAGCGAGAGCGTCAGCCGTCTATGCAAGTTGACCTGCTGTTGTTTTTGGCATGCTCTACGCCCAAATGACCATCTTGAAGCGCTCTTTGACGATGCCAAAGTAATTGCATTTCCAGTCGCTTTGCGCGAAGAAGTCGAGATGATGCCACTGATCTTTCTGTTTCAGAATGCTGGCGGCGGCATCGTCCCAGTCAATGGCGGCAAACTTGGCTTCCATTTGCTGCTTGCGGGCCTCGACTTCGCCGTATTCGAAGCCGTCATATTCCCAGTGCAGCACCTCGAACACGTGACCGTCGCGGTCGGCATAGTCCATGCTGAAATCGAGCCCCCATTTCGGACGGATGCGGATGATCTTGTAAATCAGCGGATTGGCTTTTGCCCAGCACTCCAGTTGCTGCAACGCTTCTCCGGTATAGCCCTTGCGCTCAAACAATAAACTATGATTCAGCACGGCGCCCTCAACCCGGTCCGGCTGTGTGAACCAGGGGGCCTTGAGTGCATACCGGTGTTCCCGGTGTGCGTGTGCCTGTGTCTGGTTGGCGTTTGCATAGTGCTGTTCGAGGTCGGTCAGGTCGTAACCATTCTGATCGAACAGCGCCAGATCGCGCGCCAGCGGTATGTGCGTTGTCGTGAATGGCCGGTCCCAGTGACCGATAGGATTGAATTGATGGTGGGTTAAATCGAGGTAATTCATGCGCAATCAAGGCTATCGGGTTAACAGATATTCACGTAGAAAAACTATAGATTGTGACAGGCTAAGCCAAAAAAAGCCACGAATGCGTACCAGGAGCGCGCAATTAATCGCCGTGACGCGTTTTTCCATACAATGTGCGCAACTCATCCTTGGCTTTTTCCAGTACTTCACGCTGCGTTGCGGACAAATGCCTGCCAGCCCGGTTGATATAGAAATTCAACATGGACATGGCGGAAGCGAACGGTTCTGCTTTGCGCCGCGTGCTGCTGTCGGCGGAATGTTTCAGCGACAATGCGATTCTGCGTGGATCGTTCCACGTAAAAACACCTGACTCGAGATCCAGGGCATTGCTGGTTTCGGTGATATGCTGTGACCAGCGATGAAAATTTTCCGGAGACATGGCATTACTCCTGGATGACTAACCATTTGTCGTGTGTGGCATGAACTGTATTCAACATTGCGATAATCTGTAAAAAAACCGTAATCGCCTATTCATGCGGTCACGCCATTCCTGTTTGAGTGCATTGCTTTAACAGCCTGTTGAAGTATAAGGCATTGTTTGTTTTTTTGTTCACCACTTTCGGTATGTCATTGATGCAGATCGATAATTAAGTGGCATTTTAGTGAAGCGTTCTCATTAGCGTGCGAACATTATTTTCCTGCACAAACGGAAGCAGGATCAATATTGATAACAATTTCCATTTATAATCAATGATATAATGTTGTTTATGCGCTTGATTGGTCTTATAATGAGCGGTTCATAAACTGACAGCATAGCGCCGAAACCGAAAAGAGCAAACTGTCAGTTGTTACTGGCGCTTGAAATCAGGAAAACCAGGGAGCGCGCCATAGTGTTCTTCGGTTATTTCAGGCGGAAGTTGTTTTATAAAAGGGAGAGACCCGAAAACAATCTTCAATCCGATTCTTCGTCACGATAGGAAAATGTCTTATGAAAGGTAACACGAAAATTATCGCCACGCTGAACACGCTGCTTGCTGAAGAATTGACAGCTATCGATCAATACTTTGCGCATTCGCGCATGTATGAAGACTGGGGGCTGACCAAACTGTATGCGCGCATTGACCATGAAATGAACGATGAAAAACAGCATGCCGATCTTCTGATCAAGCGTATTTTGTATCTGGAAGGCACGCCTGTGCTGGGAAACCGCAGTCCACTCAGGATCGGCCGGGATGTGCCGGAAATGCTGCAAAATGATCTGGACCTTGAGCGTTCGGTCATTGTCGCATTGCGAAACGCCATAGCCGATTGTGAGCTGGAACGGGATTATCAAACAAGGGAAATCCTTGAACAACTGTTGGCCGAAACGGAAGAAGACCACGCTTACTGGCTGGAGAAGCAATTGTATCTGATTGATAAAATCGGATTGCAGAATTACTTGCAGTCCCAGATGTAATGTCTTCAGCTACGGCAGAGAATCTGGCGGGGCGCTTCTGTGTGCTGACAGCCGGTCAACTTTCAGTTCTAAAAGATTCCATCAGGAACGCTGGCTGAGCACGTTGCGGGAAAAA
>WBZL01002142.1_pt1 | contig 19503 bp, 20 predicted proteins | sample 5204291 | NCBI WGS metagenome assembly WBZL01 (sample SAMN12344345, study PRJNA552823) | activated sludge metagenome | biome: Activated sludge suspended growth; feature: Nitrification reactor; material: Wastewater; isolation source: activated sludge from nitrification reactor of wastewater...
TGCCTCGATCGACCACGATCGGCGTGAAACGCCGGCTACGATCGTCTGAAACGGCGGCTACGTTCCCGCTGAAACGCCGGCTACGTTCGCCTGAAATGGCCGGCTACGATGGCCTGAAATACGCAGCAGGCCAGCGTGATGACGCCTGCCGATGCCGGCGCCGACTGGTGCGACGTGTGGGCCGACCGCGGCGCGGTGCTGATCGAAGGGGGTGCAGCATGAGCGCCGCTGCGGACCTGGCCCGCGCGCGCAATGCTGGCGCTGCGCTGGTTGAACTGCCGCAGCCGTTGCCCGCCGAGCTGCTGCCGGTGGAGCCGTTCCCGATGGCCGCACTGCCCGACGCCTTCCGGCCGTGGGTATGCGACGTGGCCGAGCGCATGCACTGCCCGCCGGACTTTGTGGCGGTGCCGCTGCTGGTGGCCGGGGCTTCGCTAGTGGCGCGCCACGTCGGCATCCGGCCGCAGCGGCGTACCGACTGGACAGAGCGCGGCAACCTGTGGGCGTTGATCGTGGGCCGCCCCGGCATCATGAAATCGCCCGCCATGTCTCAAGCCCTGGCGCCGATGGAGCGGCTAGAGGCACGCGCCGCGGAAGCGTTCAACGCGCTGGCGGCACAGCATCAGGCCGAGGCGCTGGCCGCGAAGCTGCGCACCGAGGCCAGCGTGAAGGCGGCACGGGCGAAGCTGAAGAAGGACGGCGGCGCAGACGTGGCCGCGATGCTGGCGACTGACGACGAGGGCGAAGCACCGACGCGGCGGCGCTATGTGGTCAACGATCTGACCTATGAGAAGCTGGGCGAAATCCTGGCCGTGAACCCCGATGGCGTGCTGTCCGTGCGCGACGAAATGCGGGGCCTGTTCCTGAGCCTGGCGCGCGAAGAGTCTGCACCCGCGCGAGCTTTCTACCTGCAGGCGTGGAGCGGAGGGAGCTACACCTTCGACCGCATCGGGCGCGGCACCGTGACAGTTGCGGATGCCCGGCTGTCGATCATCGGCGGCATACAACCTGGCCCGCTGGCCGAGCTGGTGCTGCAGGCCCGGCGCGGCGCGGCCGATGACGGGATGATCGAGCGCTTCTTGATCGCCTGGCCCGATGCCCCGGGCGAGTGGCGCGAGGTTGACCGCTGGCCCGACACCGATGCCAAGCGGCAGGCATGGCAGGCATTCGAGCGCCTGGATAGCCTGACGGCCGATGCGCTGGGCGCCGAGCTTGAAGCCGACATTCACGGCGACCCGCGGGGCCTGCCGTTCCTGCGGTTTGATGAGGATGCGCGCGAAGCCTTCGGCGAGTGGCGCAGCGAGTTCGAGCGCACGATTCGCGCGGCAGAGGGTGAAGGCTTGGAGGGGGCGCTGTCGAAGTTCCGGCACCATGTCCCGGCGCTGGCGCTGGCGCTGCATGTGATCGACGGCGGCGCGGGTGCCGTGGCCCTGGACGCGACCGAGCGAGCGCTGGCGCTGGCGGAGTACTTCGAGACTCACGCCCGGCGCCTGCACAGCAGCGGCCGGCGCATGGCCATCCGGGCTGCACGCACGATCATCGACAAGGCCCGCGCTGCGGCGCTTCCGGCAGCGTTCACGGCGCGCGACGTGTACCGCGCAGGCTGGGCCGGCCTGAGCGACCGGGGGGCGGTGGCCGACGCACTCGACCTGCTGGCGGCGCACGGCTGGCTGACGGAATCCAGCGTTGATACGGGCGGCCGGCCGACTGCCGTCTACAGCCTGACCGAAGGGGCGCGCTGTGGGTAAGTGGGCCGCGCGACTAGCCGAGAAAACGGCTGCGCCCCCCAATGGGGGCACTGACAAAACCGACAAAAGGGGGCTTGTGTCAGTTTTGGCAGTAACCCCGGAGGGGGGTGCGCGCGATTCACGCCCTGAGCCGATGCCCGCGGCGACGCCGGGTGCGCCCGACCTATCGGAGGTGGCTTGGACCGATGGCGACATTGCGGCATTCCTCGCCCGCCGCGCCCGGTTGATGCGCTGGGGCTGGCCAGAGGCCGAGGCCGAGCGGCTGGCCGAGCGCCTGGTGATCCGCGACCGCGAAGCCGACGCGCGGGTGAGCTGCGCCGACTGCAGGCACTACCGCCCCGGCCGGTGTGCGAACCATGCCGGCGCCGGGTTGAGTGCGCCAGAGGTAGGCCGCGAGCTGGCCGCGCTGCTGCAGCGCTGCCCCGGCTTCAAGCCGTAGGGGGGGCGGGGGAAATGTCTGCGGGTCTGCCCAGCGGAAACCACACGGTTCCCCACGCGGACAACGCACACCGAATCTTGATTTTGGAGAAGTGACCCGATGGCAGCACTACATGGCGGCAGGCGCGACGGTGCGGGGCGGAAACCCGGCGCAGCCAAGCGGGAACCCGGCACGCCGACGCACTACACAGATGCGCTCGCCTACTTGGAGGCGGTTGTTCGTGGCGACGAACCTGCGGATGGGCTGCGGATTGCAGCGGCGAAGGTCGTGCTCCCCTACCAGCAGCCGAAGAAGCGCGCGCCCATTGCAAGCCCGCCGCCGCAGAAGCTACGCGCGGCTGCCGAGCGATCAACCGACAGGGCCGAGCGCGAGGACTGGGACGCCCGTGCCACGGCTGTACGACGCAAGTTCAAGGAGAAGCACGAATGACCGTCACCATAACGCCCATGCCCGCCTCAGCGCGTGACAAGAGATTCCGGCCGCTGCATCCGCCGATATTCCCGGACGGCGCCCCGACGCCCGACGAGATCGAGCTCGCGCTAGCGCTGTTCGCCGAGCTGGATAGCGAGTCGCAAAGCTGGTACGGCGGCGCGGCATTCATCGCGGGGCTGCGGGCCAAGCTGCCGAAGTGAGACCCGGCGACGCCGAGACCGCCGCGCGCGTTTCGGCGCCGAAGCCCCATGCGGCGCATCGTGCGGGTAACTTTGCGGGTAACTCGTGACAATTTCGCCACGGCTTCATAGGTGAGTGTGATTGACGCCGGCCCACCATAATGTGAAATCCCAACCCTTATCCGGTTGGGATTTTCTTGCCCGTTCCCCCTGTGTTGGCGCGGTTTCCGGCCTTGGCCTCTCCTGAGGGCAACTTGCGACCGGTTGCATTGCGCCGCAAGCAGGTGCTCGCGAGTCGGCGCTTGATGGCGAACTCGCATCAGGCCGCGCGCAGCAGCCGGGCCGCGTCGAGCGCGAAATAGCTGAGCACGCCGTCGGCACCGGCGCGCTTGAAGGCCAGCAGCGCTTCCATCATCACCGCGTCGCGCTCCAGCCAGCCGTTGGCCGCGGCGGCCTCGAGCATCGCGTACTCGCCGCTGACCTGGTAGGCGAAGGTCGGCACGCGAAACTCCTCTTTCACCCGGCGCACGATGTCCAGGTACGGCATTCCGGGCTTGACCATCACCATGTCGGCGCCCTCGGCCAGGTCGAGCGCCACCTCGCGCAGCGCCTCGTCGCTGTTGCCGGGGTCCATCTGGTAGACCTTCTTGTCGCTCTTGCCCAGGTTCTTGGCCGAGCCCACCGCGTCGCGGAACGGGCCGTAGAAGGCGCTGGCGTATTTGGCGCTGTACGCCATGATGCGCGTGTGGATCGCGCCGCGCGCTTCCAGCGCCGAGCGGATCGCGCCGATGCGCCCGTCCATCATGTCGCTCGGTGCGACGATGTCCACGCCGGCCTCGGCCTGCGCCAGCGCCTGCGCGGTCAGCACCGCCACCGTGGTGTCGTTGACGATGTAGCCGCTGTCGTCGAGCAGCCCGTCCTGGCCGTGGCTGGTGTAGGGGTCGAGCGCGACGTCGGTCAGCAGGCCCAGCTCGGGGAAACGCCGCTTCAACTCGCGCAGCGCGCGCGGCACCAGGCCGTCGGGGTTGGTGGCCTCACGCCCGTCGGGGGTTTTCAGCGCCGGGTCGATCACCGGGAACAGCGCCATCACCGGCACGCCCAGCGCGACACACTGCTCGGCCGTGGCGTAGAGCCGGTCGATGCTGTGGCGCTGCACGCCCGGCATGCTGGGCACGTCTTGCGACTGCGCGCGCCCGTCGAGCACGAACACCGGCAGGATCAGGTCCTGCGGCGCCAGCCGATGTTCGCGCACCAGGGTGCGCGTGAAGGCGTCGCGGCGCAGGCGGCGCGGCCGACTGGTCGGGAACGGCGGTGGCGTGAACACGGGCGAGCCCTCGGGGTGTGGCTGCGGCGCCCGGCGGACACCAGCCTTGGGGAAACTGCTCTGGCGCAGCAGGCGCGGCCATCGCTACAGTGGACGACGAATGATAGCCGCGAGGTTGTCGTTCCCTGCTTTTCCTCCCTGAGCAGGTGCCTTAGCGTGTTGACAGCGATAAGGCTTGCCGGCCGCGGCCTTCAGCGCCGCGGCCTTTTTCGTCCCGGCCCTGCAGTTTCGCCAACCCATAATCGGCCGATGGGCAGTGCGTATCCGTGGGTCAAGGCCTTTCACATCGTCTTCATCGCCGCCTGGTTTGCCGCGTTGTTCTACCTGCCGCGGCTGTTCGTCAACCTGGCGCAGGTGGCGCCTGACAGCGCGGCCGAGCGCGCGCGGTTGCTGGGGATGGCGCGCCGGCTGTATCGCTTCGGGCTGGTGCTGATGCTGCCGGCGCTGGCGCTGGGCCTGGTGCTGTGGCTGGGCTATGGCATCGGCCGCGGCCCCGGCAGCGGCTGGATGCACGCCAAACTCGTGCTGGTGCTGCTGGTGCTGGGCTACCAGCACGCCTGCGCCCGCCTGCTGCGGCGCTTCGAGCAGCACACGAGCCCGCGCGGCGAGCGCTGGTTGCGCGTGTTCAACGAATCGTCGGTGCTGCTGTTCACCGCCATCGTCGTGCTTGTCGTCGTCAAGCCGGCCTTGTAGCGGTGGGTGCGCAACGCAGCGCCGCGGCGCCGCTGGCGCTGGCCTACGCGGCGCTGCTGCTGTACGCGAGCCTGTATCCGTTCAGCGGCTGGCGCTGGCCGTCGGGCGCGTCGCTGGGCACGCTGGCGGCGCTGCATTGGCCGCCGTGGCGCGATCCGTTCGACGTGTGGTCCAACGTGCTGGGCTACCTGCCGTTGGGTGCGCTGCTGTACCTGTGGGGGGTGCGCGCCGGCCAGGCGCCGTGGCGTGCCGCCGCGGTAGCGCTGCTGGGGGCATCGGCACTGTCGTACCTGACCGAGGTGACGCAGCAGTTCCTGCCCGGGCGGGTGCCGTCGCGCGTTGACTGGGTGCTCAACAGCGCCGGCGCGGCCGCCGGCGTGGTGGTGGTGGCGTTGCTGCATGCGCTCGGGCTGCTGCAGCGCTGGCAGGCCACGCGCGAGCGCTGGTTCGTGCGCGACAGCGCCGGTGCCTTGGGCCTGCTGGCGCTGTGGCCGGTGGGCCTGCTGTTTCCGACGCCGGCGCCGCTGGGCGTCGGGCATGCGGCGGTCTTGCTGCGCGATGCGCTGGCGGCGCTGTTCGCGCCGGCGCCGTGGGCGCAGCGCTTTGTCGAACTGCTGCAGGCGCCGGCGGCCCCGGTGCAGCCGCTGCTGCCGCTGGCGGACGGTCTGGTGCAGATGCTGGGCTTGCTGGCGCCGTGCCTGGTGGCGTACAGCGTGGCGCAACGCGGCTGGCGTCGCGGCGCGCTGGTGCTGGGCGTGTCGCTCGTCGGTGTGCTCGCGACGACGCTGTCGACCGCGCTGAGCTTCGCCCCGGCCCACGCGCTGGCCTGGGTCACGCCGCAAACGCTGCCCGCGCTGCTGCTGGGCATCGCTGCGGCGAGTGCTTGCGCGTGGTTGCCGACCCGCGCCGCGGCCGCGCTGGGCTTGGTGGTGCTGGGTGCGCTGGTGGCGCTGGTGAACCAAGCGCCGGTGGACCCGTACTTCGCGCACAGCCTGCAAAGCTGGGAGCAGGGCCGCTTCATCCGCTTCCATGGCCTGGCGTTGTGGATCGGGCGGCTGTGGCCGTACGCGGCGATCGTGTGGCTGCTGGGCCGGCTCGGCCGCGACGGCGCCGCGCCGCAAAAGGGCCCGACGCCGAGATAGCGCGCCACGCTGCCTACAATTTGCGTCTGGGCGGCCCGCGTGCCGCGAAGGAACCCATTGAGCTACTACCGCCACCACATCTTCTTTTGCCTGAACGCGCGCGACAACGGCGAAGCCTGCTGTGCGCAGCACGATGCGCAGGCGGCGTTCGACCACTGCAAGGCGCGCGTCAAGGCGGCAGGGCTGGCCGGCCCCGGCGGCGTGCGTGTCAACAAGGCCGGCTGCATGGACCGCTGTGCCGGCGCGCCGGTGGCGGTGGTCTATCCGCAAGGCGTTTGGTACACCTATGTCGACGCGCAGGACATCGACGAGATCATCGATTCGCACCTGGTCGACGGGCGCGTCGTCGAGCGCTTGCTGCTGCCGCCGGACGTGGGCCGTTGATCGCGCGTGACCCGCCGGGGCCGCGTGCAAGGCTGCGCGCGTACGGCTTCGCCAGCGCGGACGGTGCACGCCGAAGCCGGTGGCTTCTTTCGTCTTTCCTGGGCAGTTGGCGCTGCTCGAATCCCTGGTGGTTGGTGTCTGGCCCGTCCAGTGTGCCGCCGCCGTTTCACGTTGTTCTAGACCCCCGATGAATCGATTCCTCGCGTTTTGCCTGGCTGCGGCCACTGCCTTGTCCACCTTCGCGCAAACGCCGCAACCTCCCGAGATCGCGGCGCGCCAGTACATCCTGGTCGACCTGAACAGCCAGCAGGTGCTGGCCGAACGCGAGGCCGACGTGCAGGCCGATCCGGCCTCGCTGACCAAGCTGATGACCGCCTACCTGGCTTTTGCCGCGATTCGCGACAAGAAGCTCAGCCTCGAGCAGACACTGCCGGTGTCCAAGCGTGCCTGGGCCGAACGCAAGGGCGGCGGCTCGCTGATGTTCATCGACACCACGATGACGCCCACGGTGGCCGACCTGCTCAAGGGCGTGATCGTGCAAAGCGGCAACGATGCGTCGGTGGCGCTGGCCGAGGGCGTCAGCGGCTCGCTCGACGCTTTCGTCGCGGCGATGAACAAGCAGGCGCAGGCCTGGGGCCTGAAGAACACGCAGTTTCGCAACGTCACCGGGCTGACCGAGCCGGGGCACTACTCGTCGGCGCGCGACGTGGCCACGGTGGCGGCGAAGATCATCACCGACTTTCCCGAGTTCTACGCGCTGTATTCGACGCGCCAGTTCACCTACAACCGCATCAAGCAGGACAACCGCAACCTGCTGCTGGGCCGCGACCCGACGGTCGACGGCATGAAGACCGGCTACACCGACAGTGCCGGCTATTGCCTGGTGGCCAGCGCGGTGCGCGACATGCCCAACGGCAAGCGCCGGCTGCTCAGCGTGGTGCTGGGCACCGCGTCGCGCGAAGCGCGCGCCGCCGAGAGCCAGAAGCTGCTGAATTGGGGTTTCCAGGCCTGGGACGCGGTGCGGCTGTTCGAAGCCGGCAAGCCGGTCGTCACCGTGAAGGTGTGGAAGGGCAAGGCCGCCGAGGTGCCGCTGGGCGCGCACGGCGCGCTGTACGTCAGCGTGCCCAAGGGCGAGGGCGACAAGCTCAAGACCGAGATCGAGCGCACCGACCCGTTGTCCGCGCCGCTGACGCTGGGCCAGCAGGTCGGACAGATCAAGGTCACCACCGCCGGCGGCGCGACGGTGGCCACGGTACCCCTGGTGACGCTGCAGCCGGTGGAACTGGCCGGCATCGTCAGCCGCACCTGGGACGCGCTGCGGCTTTGGATCCGGTAGCGGCTGCGCGACGACAGCCGCGCCAGAGCACCTTCAGCTGCATCGGCGGTGGCTGCGGCGGCGGCTTGGTCCCGCACGCTCACCAGGCGCCGCGGTGGTCCGAGACGCGGCCGATCAGCGGCAGCGCGGCCGCCAGGCACAGCGCCGCGGCGGCGTAGACCCCTGCCTGGATCTCGCCCGGATGGGCCGCGCCGGCGATGAAGGCGGTGGCGACCGCGACGGTGGTGATGGTGCCGAAGTTCATGCCCATCGAGCGCAGCGCGGCCAGGGTCGGCGCCTGATCGGGCGCGAGCTGCAGCCCCGCGTTGCGGCTGGCCGGGTTGAGCATGCCGCGCCCGGCACCCACGAGCGCGGCGGCGCCGCCCAGCCAGGCGTAAGGCGAGATCGCGCCGGGCGGGCCGAGCGCCAGCAACCCGACCCCGGCCGCGGCGATCACGCCGCCCACGCGCAGCGGCAGGCGGTAGCCGGTGTGGCGCAGCAGCAGCGCTGCGGCAACCGACAGCAGCGTCGTCGCCGCCGCCTGGCCGGCGAGCAAGGTGCCGGCGCGCAGCGCGTCGATGCCATAGCGGTTGGTGGCGTACAGCGGCATCAGCGCCACCGCGCCGGTCGGGATGCCGCCGAAGATGGCGTTGATCAGGTTGACCGCGCCAAACCCGGGCCCGTGGATCAGGCGCGGCGCAATGAACGGCTGCGCCGAGCGCTTGATGTGAGCAAAGAAAGCCGCCAGCGCGGCCACCGCGACGGCCAGCGGCACGATGAACGCCAGCGCGCGCAGGTGCGCACTGTCTTCGCCCAGCACGCTGATCGCGAGCATGCCCGCGAGCAGCCCGACGCCGAGCAGCGCCATGCCGGCGAAGTCGTTGCCTTGACGGGGCTTCATCGCGCGCGAGCGATCGCGCGGGATGTAGCGCAGCGCCAGCCACAGCACCACGAGGCCGATCGGCACGTTGATCAGGAAGATGCCGCGCCAGCTCCAGTAGGTGACGAACAGGCCGCCGAAGACCGGCCCGATCATCGCGCCGATCGGAAAGATGCTGCCGAAGAAGCTGACCGCGCGGTCGCGCTCGTCGCCGAAGTGGTCGACGATGATCCCGGTGGCCGACGGCGTGAAGCCCGCGCCGCCGGCGGCCTGCAGCGCGCGCAGCGCGATCAGCACGTGGATGTCGCTGGCCAGGCCGCACAGCAGCGACGCCGCGGTGAAGGCGAGCACCGAGCCGATGAACACGCGGCGCTGGCCGTACTGCTCGCTGAGCTTGCCGCTGACCGGCAGCATCAGCAAGAAGCCGAACGAGTAGGCGGTGATGGTCCAGCCGGCCCAGTTGACCGAGGTGTCCAGGTCATGCTGCAAGGTGTGCAGCGCGGTGGCGACGATGGTGGAATCGATCGACATCATCATCAGCGCCAGCGCGACGATGGCGAAGATGCGCCAGCGGCGCAGCGGCCGGGCATCGGGTTCGGCATCTGGGGCGCGAGCCATGGGGCGTGCGTCGTGTCGAGGACTCATGGGCTGCTGCTGCCGCGCTTGCCGCGCCGGACCTTGATGTGGTGATCGCCGAAGTTCGCCGGCCGCACCCGGTTCGCGCTGCTGCCGGCGCGCGACTCGATGATGCCAGCCGTGGCGGCACGGCGCTGCGGCTGCGGGGCCGCTGCGCCGCTGGGCCGTGGCGCCGGGTTGCAGCGGCGGGCGCTGCGCGGCGCACCTGCCTTACAGTGTCGGCGCCGGCCGAAGATCGGCCCCTTGCCTGATCCGCGATGACAACCACCTTTGCTGCGCTGCCTGACACCCCGTGCTACCTGAACGGCGAGTACGGCCGCCTGTGCGATGCCCGGGTATCGGTGCTCGACCGCGGCTTCCTCTTCGGCGACGGCATCTACGAGGTGGTGCCGGTGTACGGGCAGCGGCTGTTCCGCTTCGACGAGCACATGCAGCGGCTGCAGCGCAGCCTGGCCAAGGTGCGCATCGCCAACCCGCACGACCGTGACGGCTGGCTGCAGCGTTGCCGCCGGCTGGTCCATGGCCTGGCCGAGCACAGCGGCGCGCAGGACCAGGTGGTCTACATCCAGATTACGCGCGGCGTGGCGCCGCGCGACCACGTGATGCCGGTCGACATCGCGCCCACCGTGTTCATGATGGTCAGCGCGATGAAGCCGCCCAGCGCCGAGCAGCGCCACCAGGGCGTGGCCTGCGTCAGCGCGCGCGACTTTCGCTGGGAGCGCGGCGACATCAAGAGCATCTCGCTGCTGGGCAACGTGCTGGCGCGCCAGATCTCGGCCGACCACGGCGCGGTCGAGACCATCATGTTCCGTGACGGCTACCTCACCGAAGCTGCCTCCAGCAACGTCTGGGTGGTGCACGAGGGGGCGGTGCTGGGCCCGCCCAAGAGCGAGCTGGTGCTCGAAGGCATCCGCGTCGAGCTGCTGCGCGAGCTGTGCGAGGAGGCCGGTATTGCCTACAACCTGCGCCCGATCGCCGAGGCCGACCTGCGCAGCGCCGACGAGGTGCTGCTCAGTTCGGCGACCAAGGAGGTGCTGGCCGTGACCCAGCTCGACGGCGAGGCGGTCGGCCACGGCGCGCTGCGCGGCAAGGTCGGGCCGGTGTATGCGCGGCTGTACGAGGCCTACCAGCGCGCCAAGGCGCTGCAGGCGATCTGAACGTGTCGGACCACAACGCGCCCGGGGCCAACGGCGGCGAGCGCGCCTCGCTGATCGAGTACCCGAGCCTGTTCCCGATCAAGGTGATGGGCGCGAGCCACCCGGACTTCGAGCGCACGGTGGTCGAGATCGCGTTGCGCTTCGATCCGGCCTACGACCGCGGCACGCTGCAGCGCCGCGCCAGCGGCGGCGGCAACTATGTCGGGCTGACGCTGATCATCAACGCGACCTCGCGCCAGCAGCTCGACGATCTGTACCGCTGCCTGAGCAGCCACCCGCTGGTCAAGGTGGTGCTGTAGTGCGCGTGCAGCGGCTGGGGCGCAGCGGCTACGCCGCCACCTTGCAGGCGATGCGCGATTTCACCGCGGCGCGCGGCCCCGAAGACGAGGACCAGCTGTGGCTGGTCGAGCACGACCCGGTGTTCACCCAGGGCGTTGCCGGGCGCGCGTTGCACGTGCACGACGCCGGTGCGATCCCGGTGGTGCAGAGCAACCGCGGTGGCCAGGTGACCTACCACGGCCCCGGCCAGGTGGTGGCCTACCCGCTGGTGGACCTGCGCCGGCTCGGCATCTACGTCAAGGAGTACGTCTACCGGCTCGAGCACGCGCTGCTGAAGGTGCTGGAAGACTACGGCGTCACCGGCCATCGGGTCGCCGGCGCGCCGGGCGTGTACGTGCGCCTGGACGATCCCTTCGGCCATGCCGCGCTGGCCGGGCCGAGCGCACCCGGCGATCCGTTTCGCGGCCTGGGCAAGATCGCCGCCTTGGGCATCAAGGTCAGCAACCACTGCACGTACCACGGCGTGGCGTTGAACGTGGCGATGGACCTGAGCCCCTTCGGGCGCATCGACCCGTGTGGCTATGCCGGCTTGCGCGCGGTCGATCTGGCTACACTGGGCGTGCACACCGACTGGGCGGATGCGGCGTCGAAGCTGGCGCGGCGGCTGACGGCCCAACTCACCCCTTGAGCAACGCCATGTCCGCACCCTCCGCGCCGAGCGAGCCGCCGGCCAGCGCCGCCTACGATGCCGCGGCCAAGCAAAAGTCGCAGGCCAAGACCTCGCGCATCCCGATCAAGATCGTGCCGGCGCAAACGCTGAAGAAGCCCGAGTGGATTCGCGTCAAGGCCGGCAGCCCGAGCACGCGCTTCTACGAGATCAAGCAGATCCTGCGCGAGCACAAGCTGCACACGGTGTGCGAGGAGGCCAGCTGCCCGAACATCGGCGAATGCTTCGGCCACGGCACCGCCACCTTCATGATCATGGGCGACAAGTGCACGCGGCGCTGCCCGTTCTGCGACGTCGGCCACGGCCGGCCCGACCCGCTGGATGCCGACGAGCCGCTGAACCTGGCCAAGACCATCGCCGCGCTGAAGCTGAAGTACGTGGTCATCACCAGCGTCGACCGCGACGACCTGCGCGACGGCGGTGCCGGCCATTTCGCCGATTGCATCCGGCGCGTGCGCGAGCTGTCGCCGCAAACGCGCATCGAGGTGCTGACGCCGGACTTCCGCGGCCGGCTCGACCGCGCGCTGGACATCCTGAAGGCCGCGCCGCCGGACGTGATGAACCACAACCTGGAAACGGTGCCGCGCCTTTACAAGCAGGCGCGCCCGGGTTCGGACTACGCCTTCAGCCTGGGCCTGCTGCAGCGTTTCAAGCAGGACGTGCCGGGTGTGCCAACCAAGAGCGGGCTGATGGTCGGCCTGGGCGAGACCGACGACGAGATCCTGCAGGTGATGCGCGACATGCGCGCGCACGGCATCGACATGCTCACCATCGGCCAGTACCTGGCGCCCAGCGGCCACCACCTGCCGGTGCTGCGCTACGTGCACCCGGATACCTTCCGCATGTTCGAGGCCGAAGCCGCCAAGATGGGCTTCAGCCACGCCGCCGTCGGCGCGCTGGTGCGCTCCAGCTACCACGCCGACCAGCAGGCCTACGCCGCCGGTCTGAGCGCGGACTGACGCCGCTTCGCGCGCATCCGGCTGCGGCCGGCGTGGCGCGCGGTTCAGCCGGTGCGAGCGAGCTCGCACACCAGCGCGCTGGCCAGGCCGCGGCCCAGCACGTCGCGGCCGATGTGGGCGGTGCGTTGCCCGCCAACGTCCGATACCTCGATGCTGTGCCCCTGTTCGGTGATCTCGATGCAGGCCAGCGTGGGTGCGTCGCGCTGCCATGACGCGCGCAGCGTGCGCAGCGCCTGACCGGCCAGCGCCGCTTCGAACACGATCGCATGCGGCAAGCCGGCGCTGCAGAACTCGCGCGCCTCGTCGATCGATGCCACGTAGTCGATCATCAGACCCAGCGGGCGCAAGGTCTCGCGCACCACATTGCGCGTCTCGCGCCGGGCGGCGATGACCAGCACATGGCGACCGACCATCGGCTGCGAGTTCGCCGCATCGGCGGCCGTGTCGCACTGCCGCAGGTCCAGCAATGCCAGGCCCTCGCCGACGGTGCGCGGGAACTCGATCGTCAAGTGCGTCGCACCGCCGCTGTCCCTGCGCTGCAGCTCGAGCCCGAGAGCTCGAGCAAGCCGGCACAGCAGCTGCCAGCTCACGGTCTCGAGGCGTAGCGCATCGGCTGGCGTCGTCGGCAGTTCGTCGGGCGGAATGCAGGCGTAGCGGCAGGCCAGCCTCGCGCGCTCGGGCCAGTCGGTCACGTCCAGGTCGAACTCGATGTGCGAGCGCGCGTGCTCGAAACACCAGTCCAGCAGCGCTTGCATCAGCGCGGCGCACAACGACGCATCGGCGATCACCTGTGCCGGCGCGAGCCGTTGGCGCACATCGATGCCGCGCGAGGCGGTCTCGCGGCCGCGCTGCGCCAGCGCGTCGTGCAGCAGCTGCGTCAGATTCAACTGCTGCGGCCGCTGGCGAACCCGGCCCGAGGCCACCCGGGCGATCTGCTGCGCGCCCAGCCCGACGCGGCGCGCGCTGTCGAGCTCGTCGCGCAGCGCGCGCAGGCCCGCACGATCGATGCGGCCGCTGGCGGCGAAGGCGTTGACGCGCTCCAGCGCCGAGGTCATCGGTGCGACGACCTCGCGGCCGAGTTGCGCCAGCAGGTCCCTGAAGGTCTCGCGGCCGCTGCGGTCGATCACCGGCGCGGAGGCTGCCGCCGCCCACGGGCTGGCGTCGAGTTGTTCGGATGCGTTCATCGCAGCGGCTCCAGGTGGTTCCTGAATGGCAAGGTGGCCAGGCGGGTTTGCGCGCCGGCCTGTGTTTCGTGTTCCAAGTGTGAGCAAGCGCCGGGTGAACCACCAACCCGTGATCGCGGGGACGGTGCGCTGTTGCCTCGAGGCAGTGGCAATCCTTCACGCTTCGAGGCGGCCGCGGCGGGCGCGTGCGCGACTCGATAATCTGCCGCGTGATGACCCGCTGTGCCAGCTTCCTGTCGCGACGGGCCTTGCCGTGGCTGGTCCTGACGTGGCCGGGCCTGATGGGGCTGGCCGGGTGTGCACCGGCGCTCGACTGGCGCGAGCTGCGGCTGGCCGACACCGGCCTGAGCGTGCAGTTTCCTTGCAAGCCCGACAGCCAGACGCGGCGCGTGCCGCTCGGGCCGTCCACGCTGAGCCTGGAGTTGCACGCGTGCACCACCGACGCGGCGACCTGGGCGGTGGCCTTCGCCGATGTCGGCGATCCGGCGCGGGTTGGCCCGGCATTGATCGAGTTGCGCGATGCGCTGGTGGCGAACCTCGCGGCGTCGGACACGCAGCGGTTCGAGCTGCGGCTGGACGGCGCAACGCCCCATCCGGCCAGCCAGCGCGTGCAACTGTCGGGGCGGCTGCCCAACGACCAGCCGGTCAGCGCGCAACAGGCGGTGTTCTCCAAGGGAACGCGGGTGTTTCGGGCCAGTGTCGTCAGCCACCGTGGCGATGCCGAGGCGATGGACCACTTCTTCGCGAACCTGCGCTTCACGCCATGACGCCGCGGCCGCCTGAGCACGGCGGCCACCCCGCCGCGCCGGCGGCGGTGGCGCTGGTGCTTGCGTTCGCGTTTGCGTACTTCTTGTCGGCACTGTTGCGCGCGATCACGGCAACGTTGGCGCCGGCGTTCAGCGCCGAGCTCGGCCTGAGCCGCGCTGACCTGGGGTTGCTGGCCGGGATGTACTTTCTGGGCTTTGCCGCGATGCAGTTGCCGCTGGGACGCGCGCTCGACCGCTTCGGCGCGCGGCGTGTGCAACTGGTGCTGTTGGCGCTGGCGGTTGTCGGCTGCATGGGCTTCTCGCTGGGGCGCGGGCTGGTGTCGCTCAGCCTGGCGCGGCTATTGACGGGCATGGGCGTGGCGGCGTGCTTGATGGCGCCGCTGACTTGCTATCGCCAGGTGTTTGCGGCGGCGACGCAGTTGCGGCTGAACGCGTGGATGCTGATGACGGGGTCGCTGGGCATGGTGGCCTCGACCCTGCCGGTGCAGGCGCTGCTGCCGATCTGGGGCTGGCGCGGGCTGTTTGTCGGTCTGGCCGGGCTGCTCGCGTTTGCCATGCTGTTGATCGCGGTCTTCGTGCCGCGCGGCGTGCCCAACCCGCCATTGCCGGCGCTCGGGCGCTACCGCGACATCATGCGCGACCCGACCTTCGTGGCGCTGGCGCCGCTGGGCTTCTTCAGCTACGGCGGATTGATCGCGATGCAGTCGCTGTGGATCGGGCCGTGGCTGACGCAGGTCACCGGCGCCACCGCGCAGCAGGCCGCCGCAGGGCTGTTCGGCGTCAATCTGGCGATGCTGGCGGCGTTCATGGGCTGGGGTCTGGCTCTGCCGCGGCTGGTGCGCGCCGGGCTGCACGCGTCGCGGGTGATCGCGTGGGCTTTGCCGGCCCACCTGCTGATGCTGCTGGCGATCGTGGCAAATGCGACTCAGGCGCGCGCAGCATATTGGGCGGCGTGGTGCGTGCTGTCGAGTTGCGTCACGCTGAGCCAGCCGGTGATCGCCCAGGCCTTCGCTGCGGCGGTGGCCGGACGCGCGCTGTCGGCGTTCAACCTCGTGGTCTTCGCCGGGGTGTTCGGCGTGCAGTGGGGCATCGGCGCGGCCATCGACGGGCTGCTGGCGCTGGGGCTGGCGCGCGTGGATGCCTATCGCATCGCACTGGCCGCCTTTGCGGGGTGTTGCGCGTTGGCGCAGGGTTGGTACCTGGTGCGGCAGCGTCGAACGACGATAATCGCGCGGGAAGCAACCTCCCGATGACCATCGTCCTGATCATTGCGCACGCGCCGCTGGCCTCGTCACTGAAAGCGGTGGCCGAGCACGCCTACCCGGATGCGACGGTCAGCTTGTACGCGCTGGACGTCGCGAGCGACGCCACCGGCGAGAGCGTGGCGGCCCAGGCCCGGGCCTGCATCGAGCGCTGCGGCGATGTCGACGTGCTCGTCTTTGCCGATGCCTATGGCGCCACGCCTTGCCGCGGCGCGATGTTGTTGCTGGACAGTCCGCGGGTGCGCGTGGTCGCGGGCGCGAACGTGCCGATGCTGTGGCGCACGCTGTGCTACGGCACCAACGACCCGTTGGACACGCTGGTGACGCGTGCGGTCGCCGGTGCAATTCAGGGGGTGCTGCCGGTCACGTCGCCAGCGTCGCCCGGGCCGGCTGGCCCGGGCGAGCCGGGTTGCTGCCCATGATCAAGCACACCGCCACCATCAGCAACAAGCTCGGACTGCATGCGCGAGCGTCGGCCAAGCTCACCAAACTGGCGGGGGGCTTTCGCTGCGAGGTCCACCTGTCGCGCAACGGACGCCGTGTCAACGCCAAGAGCATCATGGGCGTGATGATGCTGGCCGCGGGCATCGGATCGGAAGTCCAGATCGAGACCGACGGCGCCGACGAGCAAGCGGCGATGGACGCGATCGTCGCGCTGATCGACGACAAGTTCGGCGAGGGACAGTAGCGGCGCCGCCCTCGGGGTGCGGCTTGCGGCGCTGTACGGCGGCCGGTGCGCGGCGTGTGCTGCGCTAAAGTGACTGCATGAGCATGCAGTTGTTCGGTCTGCCGGTGTCGCGCGGCGTGGCCATCGGCCGCGCGGTGCTGGTGGCGTCGAGCCGGCTCGACGTGGCCCACTACTTCATCTCTAGCGAGCATGTGCGCGACGAGGTCGATAGGCTGCACCAGGCGCGTGATGCCGTCGCCGCCGAGCTGACCGCGTTGCAACGCGACCTTCCCGCGGATGCGCCGCCCGAGCTGTCGGCGCTGCTGGACGTGCACCTGATGCTGCTGCACGACGAGGCGCTGTCCGGTGCGGCGCGCACCTGGATCGTCGAGCGGCACTACAACGCCGAATGGGCGCTGTCGGCGCAGCTCGAGGTGCTGGCGCGGCAGTTCGACGAGATGGACGACGACTACCTGCGCGAACGCAAGGCCGATCTGGAGCAGGTCGTCGAACGCATGCTGCGCGCGATGTCGCGCGATCCGGCGGCGCTGGCCCAGGTGGGGTATGCACCCGCACTCGGTCCGCGCGACTTCGCGGGCGAGGATCCGCTCGTGCTCGTGGCCAGCGACGTCGCGCCCGCGGACATGATGAGTTTCAAGCGCAGCGTGTTCACCGGCTTTATTACCGATGTGGGTGGGCGCACGTCGCACACGGCCATCGTGGCGCGCAGCATGGACATTCCGGCCGTCGTCGGCGCGCGCGAGGCCAGCCGGCTGATCCGCTCGGACGACTGGATCATCATCGATGGCGATGCCGGCGTGGTGATCGTCGATCCATCACCGATCGTGCTCGAGGAATACCGATTCCGCCAGCGCCAAAGCGAACTGGAGCGTGCGCGGCTGAATCGCCTGCGCGACACGCCCTCGTTGACGCTGGATGGCCAGCCGGTCGAGTTGCTGGCCAACATCGAGCAGCCCGGCGACGCCGTGGCAGCGCTGGAAGCCGGCGCGACGGGCGTGGGCTTGTTCCGCAGCGAATTTCTCTTCATGGGCCGTGCGGGTGACCTGCCCGACGAGGAGGAGCAGTTCGAGGCGTATCGCAGCGCGGTCATCGCGATGAAGGGCTTCCCGGTGACCATCCGCACGGTCGACATCGGTGCGGACAAGTCGTTGGAGCGCCTGTCGGCGCAGGAGTTGCGCCACGAACACGTGCTGAATCCCGCGCTGGGGCTGCGGGCGATCCGCTGGAGCTTGTCTGAGCCCGGCATGTTCAGGCAGCAGTTGCGAGCGATCCTGCGCGCCAGCGCGTTTGGCCGCGTGCGCATCCTCTTTCCGATGGTCGCGCACTTGAGTGAAGTCAGGCTGATCCACGACGCGCTCAAACGGGCGCGGCAGCAGCTGGATGACGCCGGCCATGCCTGCTCGCACGTCGAGGTCGGCGCAATGATCGAAGTGCCCGCGGCAGCGCTCGGCATCACGCACTTCCTGCCGCACTTCGACTTCGTGTCCATCGGCACCAACGATCTGATCCAGTACACGCTGGCCATCGATCGTGCCGACGATGCGGTGGCGCATCTCTACGACCCTTGGCATCCGGCCGTGATTGGCCTGATTGCCGGCGTGATCGCGTCCGCCGCCGCGCATGGCAAGGCCGTCAGCGTGTGTGGCGAGATGGCGGGCGATCCGGCCTTCACGGAGCTTCTTCTTGCCATGGGTCTGCGCAGCTTCTCGATGCACCCGGTGCAAGTCCCGGCGATCAAGCAGCGCATCGTTCGTGCCGACACCCGACGCTTGTCCGGCGCGCTGACAAGAGTGCTTCAGGCAGGTGATCCAATGCAAGAAGCCGCGCGCGCCTTCGCTGCGTGAATATTGATCGACCATCGGGACCGTTGGTTGCGAGGGTGGACGCAGTTGATTGCACAGCACTGAGGCTGGCGGGCGCCATGCGTATCGCGAACTGTCCAAGGCGATGAACGCGGCTTCGCGGTAGCTGGGAGCGTGCGACGCAGATCCCCTTCCGGTTGCAGTACTGACCGGAACGCCCCGCGCCGCGACCATTGGGCCAGCGTGTCGCGACATCGCGAACCGCAACGGCGCTCGTTGCCCACGCAACGTTGCAGTCGCGTCTGTCGAAAGATGAGAGGGCCACCTAGTGCCACAACGCCACCGCCCTCATCTGGATCGCGCCTTCCCGCCATCAGCATGCGGGTGGGGCCGGGCAGACCCTTCGTGCAGGGCGTACACCGCTGGCGCTCGATGTCGGCGTACATAGGACGAAAAGCGCCGGATCACCACGCAAGCCAACTTGGCAAAGATGAGACTTGCACTGGCGCCCAGGTATGCTATAGTCATGGGCTTGGCACGGAAGTTGATGTGCGCGCCGCAGGCGCCAACATCAACTTACGGGTCAGGCAAAGGGGCTTGACAGATGTTTAGGAAAGCATCACAATCCCATCTCTTTGCTGCCAACGGTCATCAAGGCCATGACGGCAAGCGATCTTTAACAACACACAGCCGATAAGCGTGGGCGCTCGAGCAAGGCGACATCAAACCCGTAGTCCGCTACGGGGCTTGGGGTCTCTGGCCCTGAGCGCTCATAGAAGTGAAGTTCACTTCAATTCATTGAGTAGTATCAAGATCGAACTGAAGAGTTTGATCCTGGCTCAGATTGAACGCTGGCGGCATGCCTTACACATGCAAGTCGAACGGTAACGCGGGGCAACCTGGCGACGAGTGGCGAACGGGTGAGTAACGCATCGGAACGTGCCCAGTAGTGGGGGATAGCCCGGCGAAAGCCGGATTAATACCGCATACGACCTCAGGGTGAAAGCGGGGGATCGCAAGACCTCGCGCTATTGGAGCGGCCGATGTCAGATTAGGTAGTTGGTGGGGTAAAAGCCTACCAAGCCTGCGATCTGTAGCTGGTCTGAGAGGGCGACCAGCCACACTGGGACTGAGACACGGCCCAGACTCCTACGGGAGGCAGCAGTGGGGAATTTTGGACAATGGGCGAAAGCCTGATCCAGCCATGCCGCGTGCGGGAAGAAGGCCTTCGGGTTGTAAACCGCTTTTGTCGGGGAAGAAACGTCGCGACCTAATACGTCGCGGTAATGACGGTACCTGAAGAATAAGCACCGGCTAACTACGTGCCAGCAGCCGCGGTAATACGTAGGGTGCAAGCGTTAATCGGAATTACTGGGCGTAAAGCGTGCGCAGGCGGTCATGCAAGACAGATGTGAAATCCCCGAGCTCAACTTGGGAACTGCATTTGTGACTGCATGGCTTGAGTGCGGCAGAGGGGGATGGAATTCCGCGTGTAGCAGTGAAATGCGT